>ENA-OQQW01002186-OQQW01002186.1-human-gut-metagenome-genome-assembly--contig:-NODE-2186-length-10394-cov-2.942838_pt1 | contig 10394 bp, 4 predicted proteins | sample MGYA00243234_ERZ505098 | MGnify/ENA primary metagenome ERZ505098 (study PRJEB26097, sample SAMN02712086) | human gut metagenome | biome: Gut microbiome | host: Homo sapiens | place: Denmark: Copenhagen... | reverse complement strand
AAACTGATCTCGACTCTGATGCAAAATTCATAAAAAATAAAATGAGTAAGGGACGATTTTTATTCAGATTAGGACAAAATTCAATCTAATATCGTCTGAGGAAGATTATAGTTCAATAAAGGCAAAAATGGTTCACTTATGTGGGGTGAAAACCGTGTTCCTCATAGTCGAAAATCAGTTGCCGCAGATTGAAAAATCGTTTGGCTGAGAACGAAAAATCGTTTGGCGCAGAAAATAAAAGGAGAAAAAAGAACTGTGAAAGACAGCATATAGCTATATTTTATTATTTTTGCATGCGAAAAAACAGATTGATTAGACACCATGAAAAAAAGGAGTGTGGTTTTTCTCATTTCGTTTTTACTGTATACGGCTTGGGCTTGCGGGAGTTTATTGGATAAGATCTCAGTGAAGCCGTTTCCTTTGTTGGGACAGTTGCCTTCCAATAAGGTGTATTGTATGTATCAGGACCAGGAAGGAGTACTTTGGTTGGGCACTACCGACGGGTTGTGCCGCTACGATGGCTACGGGCTTCATGTCTTTCGCTCTTCTCCAATGTATCCTACACTTTTGCCTCATAACGACATCCGGGAAATTACCGAGACACGGGATGGGAAAATTCTCATCGGTACGCAGAAAGGAATGTGTGCGTGGGATAAGAGGACCAATCGGTTCATTTCTTTTACGGATTCTTTGTTGACGAATTATGAGATACGCTCCATCGTGACCGACGATGAAGGGTATATCTGGGTCGGTTCATATAAGAAATTGGTACGGCTTAGTCCGGATTTGTCCGAGGTCAAGTCTTACGATTCAAGCCTTCCCGTGACCAGCGTGAACATGGTATATAAAGATGAGGCCGGTACGGTTTGGGCCGGTTTCTGGCAAAGCGGGTTGTACCGTTATAACCGGACGACGGACCGTTTCGAGCGTATGCCCCGATTGGGGTTATACGACAATCCTTTTCGTATGTTGCAAGACAAGCAAGGAAGGTATTGGCTTTCTACATGGGGAGAAGGACTGTTCAGGATGGAGGTGGACGACAAGAATGCCATTCATTATGTCAGCGAGTCTCTGTCGGGCGAGAACGAAGACGAAGTTCAGAATTTGAAGTATGCTTTTTGTTTGTTCGAAGACAGCCACTGGGGATATTTGTGGATGCTCGGTTATTATGGTTTGACCATCGCCCGGATTGAAGACGGGCATTTGGTGGCTATACCGTCGGACAAGTTGGCCACCCAGACGAATAATCTGTTTAATCGGATTTGTGCCGATAGAGAGGGGAATATCTGGATATCTGCAGCCGGGGACGGAGCTTATCAGTTGATTGTCAATGACAGCCAAATCTCTAATTACTCTTTGCCTGTATGGCAAGACAAAACGGGAAGGCTTAGTCCTATCGTCCGGGGGATATTCAAGAATAACGCGGAGCTGTTTTGGATTAATTACGACCGTATCGGTTTGGGGTGGTATACTCCCGGTGATAATTCTCTGTTTTTTTGCCGTGACCTGGAGTCTACGGATGATTTAGGGGATTTGGGAGATATTTCTACGTTCTTTTCACCTTCTTCGCAAAAAGAAGAGGTTTGGGTGGGAGCTAAATTTGCACCTAAAATTTATGTATTTTTAACACGGGGGGGGTAAAATTGCCCACTCTAAAGAAGGTTTTAGATCTTAAAAGTATAGGTGCGGGAGTTCCTTTATCAATTAAAGAGGATTCGCTTGGGAATATATGGGTTGCGACGGATTATGGTCTCGTGGTTTGTCGTACAGACCGCGATAAATTGGCCGTAATAAAAGTGGATATCCATGATATTTCATCCATGGAGATTGATACGCGAGGAGCTATTTGGCTGGGGACCCACGGGCACGGACTTTATCGGATTGTTCCGGAATATCGTCGGGGCGAGGTCGTGAAATATACGGTTATGCATTTTAATGCGCATAACAGCACATTGCTTTCAGATAATATAGAGACCCTTTGTTCCGATGTGCACCGTCGGAAAATATGGATTGGTACGACGGAAGGATATGTGCAGGCTTGGGATATAGCGACGAACAAGGCGAAAGATTATTCTCCATTATTTTATAGTTATATCAATGCTTCTATTTACGACATTATTACGGGTAAAGAGGGGCATATATGGGTCTCTACGGCTAAAAATGTGATAGAATTCAGTCCGGATAATGAGGTGATAAAGTCGTACGCCGGACTGGACGATACCGGAATACATTCTTTTGAGCGGAATGCCTGTTTCTATTATGATGGTGTCTATTATTATGGTAGAGACGGAGGAATTACCGGTTTCAAGGGGATGTCTGATTTGGCAGGAAAGGCACAGGCTGTGGATGTGGATATCACGGATGTGAGGGTTTCAGGAAAATCAATCTTGGACGGAGGCTTTTCTGAAGAGGGATTGTTGGATATACAGTCGCGGAAACTTGTATTGGGGGCGGACGCTCATGATATTGAAATTGATTTTTCGACTTTGAACTATTCTTCTCCCAGGCAAGTACTGTATGCCTATCGGATTAAGGGCGTAAACAACGACTGGGTATATACCGGAAATAATCTGCCTCGTGCCTATTATAACAAATTGCCCAAGGGAGAGAGTATATTGGAACTGCGTGCCACGGACAGTGAAGGGAGGTGGAGTGCGAAGACGGTTTCCTATTTGATAGAACGTAAACCGGCTTTTTATGAGACGTGGTGGGCGTATGTGATATATGTGTTCCTTTGCGGGATACTTGCATATTGTTGTTACCGATGGGCAGTCTACCGTGTCAGGTTGCGCAACGAATTGAAGATTATTCAAATAGAAAAGGAAAAGAGCGAGGAACTGACACAGGCTAAGTTACGCTATTTCACAAATATATCTCATGATTTCCTTACGCCCATCACAATCATATCCTGTTTGATTGACGATATGGTCATGACGTATAAAAATAGAATTCCCCAGTTGGATAAAATGAGAAGCAGCCTGCGCCAATTGAAACATTTGATTCAGCAAGTGCTTGACTTCCGAAAGATTGAGAATGGGAAAATGAGCCTTCAGGTGTCCGAGGGAGATATTTCAGTCTTTATAGAAGATTTATGCCGGATGAACTTTTCCGTGCTGATGGACAAGAAGCATATCTCTTTTGCCGTTGTGGCGGAGAAGCCCCATATTTCGGCTTGCTTTGACCGGGATATACTGGAGAAAGTTTTGTATAATTTGTTGTTTAATGCTTATAAATATACGAATGAAGGCGGTGAAATCACTGTTTCTCTTTCTGTGGTGGAAAATGACGGTGTACGTTCAGCATTGATTCGGGTCAAAGATACCGGTGTGGGCATTCCTCTTGAAAAACAGCCTTTTGTATTCAATCGTTTTTATACTGCTACGACGGACACGGCGGCAGAAGCAAATGGGATAGGGCTGTCTCTCGTAAAAGAGTTGCTGGAGATTCATCACGGACGGATTGCATTGGAGAGCACGGTCGGTAAGGGGACTGAATTTTCAGTTCTTTTGCCGATGGAGAAATCTGCTTATTTGCCGGAAGATTTTGCTCCTCAGGAAGATATGTCGGCGGTGGAAGAGCTTGAACTTCCTCACGAAGAGAATATTGTGGGCTATTCCGTATTAGAGAAAACTGAACCGCAAAAGGAAGTGGACGGTTGTATGTTGCTGGTGGACGACAATGTGGACTTATTGGATGTAATGTGCCGTGTTTTCTCGCACCGCCATAAAGTCCTGTTGGCACACGATGGTGTAGAAGCTGTTGCCGTGATTGAGAATAACGCTGTGGATGTGATTATCAGTGACGTGATGATGCCGAATATGGATGGTCTTGAACTGTGTCGCCATTTGAAGGCCGATATTAATACGAGCCATATTCCGGTGATTTTACTGACGGCAAAAAACGCTCCGGAAGATAGAATAGAGTGTTATAAGGCCGGATGTGACGGTTATGTGGCTAAACCGTTCGAGCTGAGAGTGCTTGAAGCCAGAGTGGAAAGTTTCTTGGAACATAAGCGTTGTGCCCAAAGAGACTTTAAGGAAGAGCGGGAAGTGAGGACTGCCATGTTGAAAATGTCAGCTCTGGATCAGAAGTTTCTGGATAAGGTAATTTCGATTATAGAGCATAATATGAAGAAGGCGATAGATATAGATGTGAACACGATAGCCCGCGAGGTGGGAATGTCCAAATCATCTTTTTATCGTAAGATAAAGCTTATCACGGATCTTTCGCCCGTAGAGTTTGTGAAAAATATCCGGCTGAAGCATGCATACGAACTTTTAGAAAAGGGGGAGACGTCATTGGAGTCCGTTGCTTATTCCACCGGATTTTCCAGTGCGAAGTATTTTTCCACCTGTTTTAAGGAACAGTTCGGAATCACCCCGACGGAATTTTTACGTAGGCGTGAACTGGATGTCTGACGGGGAGGACTTGGTTTTATCAAATATTAGGGATTACTGTTTGTCTTAAAGGCGATATGCATCTCTCTATTCGTTTCCGAATGAAACTGATAGAGAGGTTTTTGTATTATTTTGATAATTAATGCTTTGTGCGTGGATTCTGAATCAAAAATATCTTTGGTTGAATGATTTTTATCTTTGGATTTCTCTAATTTGGTCTAAAAACGGGTTAACTTGGTTGAATATTGTACTGCATTCTTTTAATATACCTTTATTTTTGCACCATGTCGAATTAACTAAAATTTGTATGAAAAACAAAAGAAAAGGAAGACGATACAGTCGAATCACCTATCCGTTTTGTGCGGTATATTGTTTTTCCATGCTGTATGCTGGAAGTGCATACTGCATGAACTATAGGTACCCTTTGTCACAATCGGATGCAGGCAGTAGTGTGACATCTTATCGAAAAGAAGCCTTGAGGAATGATACCTTACTGAAGGACGGTACGAAAAAGAGAGAAAAACAGGATTTTCTTCAGGAAGCCCAAAAACCGTGTAAGGCCTTGGGGCTACCGGACTCGGTCGACATGATGGGAGTCTACCGGTCACCGTACATTTCTCTTCAACAAAATTTAAAAGGACAAGTGCCCGGATTGTACATACAGGAGCCGAGTGGGGAACCCGGAACGCAGCAAGCCATGTTTTTGCGCGGAACGTCCGTCCCTTTGTTCTCGAAAGTCGATGCGATGTCCACTCAGCCGGCTGTATACGTCAACGGGGTTCCTATCATAGAAAACCGGGCTTATTCATATAGTATAAAGAATAATGACGTGAATCCTTTGGGGACAGCCACTAATCTTCTGGCCGGTTTGCATTTGGCCAATATAGAGTCGATAGAAGTTATAAAAGACCCTTACGAGCTGGCTAAGTTAGGCCCGTTGGCAGCTAACGGAGCCATTTGGATTGTGACCCGGGACGGATACAGGGGAGGACCGAATGTTACGGTAGATGCCAGTTTAACGGCATCTATGGCCTCCAACGGGGATGTGCGGATGACGAATGCAAACGATGAGCGGAATTTCCGTGCCGGATTTTACCCCGAAGGTACGGATTTGGACCGTTATCTTCCTGCTTATTTGAAAGATAGAACCGATCCTATGTTTTTCGGAGTACCGGGTTGGGCCGAGGATTATTATAACACTCCCCAGTTGCAATATAACGTGAATGCGTCTGTAGCCGGCGGCAAAGGTATTGCCAATTATTTGTTTGCTATTGGGACGGCTACCAATGAGGGTATGGCGGATAATACAGACTATTCGAAATACAATATTGATTTCTATTTGAACATGATGCCCGTAAAAGGCTTGACGGTAAGTACGATCCTGCAAGCCACGAAAGTATCACGTTCGCGGAACAATACGTTAAGGGATCGTTATGCGGAGATGGAGTATTTCCCGTCCTTGTCTACGCCGTTGCCTCCGACTCAGTCCGGAAGTGACACTTATCTTTCTTACTTGGATGATTCGAAGGATGACAATGACAATATTGCATTGAATGGTAGTCTGGCTTTAAATTACCTTTGGCGTGCTTTACGTGCCGGAGTATCTGTAAAATTTGATTATGAGACGGATGTACGTAATGCTTTTTGGCCTACGACTGTCATTGAGTCTATGAACTTTACATCAAATTATTCGGCCTATAATCGACGGTTTATCGGGGATTTTTATCTGGGATATGATATAGATTTCACGAAAGGGCATAAGCTTTCTTTTGATTTGAAGGGAGCTATGGAGGAAGATCGTTTTCATTATAATTATACCAGAGGATATGATGGGAACGATGATATGCATAAGAGTACTTCAGGAGGAGGATATAAAGTAACCAACTTTTTGGATCAGGAAGTATTGCATTTTATGAATTCCTCATTGAATGTAGGCTATCGGTGGAGAGACTATTTATCGGCAGGTGTGATGTTTCGCTATGACGGGGTTACTTCCGTACACCCGAACCATAAGTGGCTTTTTACTCCGGCTGCAAACTTAAATTGGAATTTGAAGCATTCTTTGATGGAAAATGTCAGTTGGATTTCCGATCTTGCCTTGTTTGGTTCGTGGGCACGAATCGGCCGTTACCTCCCGTCCGACCGTTACGGAATGGGGCCTCAATCTACATCAGAGAATATCGGTTGGAGTGGGTCATGGATTTCCGGTTCGTATAATCAATATGCCACGGCTACTCGCCCTTATACCTTTGGATGGATAGGTTTTGGGGTAGAATGGCCTTATGCTGATAAGGCAGAATGGGGCATACGTTCTAAGTGGTTGAAGAACCGGTTGTCTGCAGATGTTTCTTTTTACTCTAATAGGGATAAAAATCTGCTCGTAAAATTGCCTGTGGCTCATGAATATGGGTATGACGGACAATATAAACAAGGTATGGAGATTACAAACCGCGGTGTGGAGTTGTCGTTGGCCGGAGTTTTAGTGAATCAGCCTAATGACGGATGGCAATGGTCTGTCGCTGCAAATTTTGCTTTCAATCATAATGAATTGTCTTCTCTTCCAGATGGGCTTCAACAGGCAGAAACGGATGGAAGGTTGTTGAAGGTGGGCGAAGCCGTTGACCGTTTTTATGTTCTGGAAAACAACGGAATCTATCAATCCGATGCAGAAGTACCTGTAAAAGACGGACGGAAGATGACGGTGAACGGGGTGGAACTGAAGGCCGGCGACCCGAAATGGGTAGATAAGAATGGCGATAATAAGATAACGGATGAGGACAAAGTCCTGAAAGGCCATTCTTTGCCGAAATATACCGGAGGATTTTCGACTCAACTGAAATTTAAACGTTTTGATTTGGGGGCTTCGTTCTTTTTTGCGGCAGGACAGTCGGCCATGAATTACAGAGCCTATCAACAGTATGATTTCACGACCCTTGACAAAGGGGATAACCTGGCAGGTGTGAAGGAAATTTTCTTTTGGCAAAGCGGTAATGTCCCGATGGATTATCCGCGCTACAATGCATTGAGTGAGGTGCATCCTTACCGGGCTGATCAGGATTTGTATTTAGAAAAGGTTTCTTACTTGAAGTTGCGGTCGGTTACTTTGGGGTATTCTGTTCCTACGGCAAAACATAGTGTGTATGTGTATGTGTCAGGAAATAATCTGTTTACTGTTACTAATTTTAGCGGCGATGATCCCGAATTGGTGGATTTTGACGGATATTATCGGGGGTATGGCATGGGGATACCTCGCTCTGTCACGTTGGGAGTTCGTTGTAGTTTTTAATCTTTCAAAAAGAAACAGATGAAAAAGATAGTTTTTTATATTAGAGATTTCTTTTGTGGCCTATGTATGGCTATAGCGGCTTGTGGGATGTTTTCTTGCAGTGATTTTTTAGACGAAGAATCTCATCATGCCTTGCCGGATACCCAGAATTGGAAAACTTTGGAAGATGCCCGTTCCGGTTTGATGGGAGTATATGGCTTGATGCGTGCGGCTTTGGCTGATAATAATACCCAGTGGGTTTGTGGAGAATTACGTTTGGGGGATTTCCATACCGATAGCCGGGATGATTTGGATGCCATCATACATAATGATTTGAACCGCAATCTGTCTTTAGTGGATCATGTAGCCGACTGGCGACGGTTTTATGCCGTAGTGAATGCTGCTTCTGTTTATATGGAGCATGTGGGAGCCATTGTTGGGCAAGACATGGCTTACTCGGAACAGAATCTGAAGTGGGATGTAGCCCAAGCTCGTGCATTGCGTGCATTGGCTTATTTCTATATGGCTCGGATTTGGGGCGATGTGCCTTTGGTGACTTCATCTTATGACAACGGTTCGTTTCCCCAAATAGGAAAATCTCCTTCTTCCTCAGTTTTACTATATGCTAAAAATGAACTGTTGGCTGCCGCTGAGGAACTTCCTTTCCAATTCGGGAGTGACAATAATCAGTATTATCGCCAAAGTCCGTCTTTTTGGCAAGGGAAACTGTTGAACAAGTTATCCGTTTATGCTATTTTGGCACATTTGTCAGCCTGGACAGGACATTATGCGGATGCTGAGACTTATTCCGCTTATGTGTTGGATAATTACACTCAAATAGGCATCGGTGAGGAACAAATTTGTCTGGATGTGGAGAATGTCGTTTCCGAGACCGGACTGTTTTGTGGTAGTACGACGACTTATGCACCCTATCGTCTGGTTGCCTTTAATTTTGTTTATAAAGACAATATGGATATGACGCAAAGCGGACATCTGGAACAGTGGACATTATGTAAACCGTACGTTCAGAAGTTATATCCGGATTTATATGTGATGAAGGATTCGTTGGCAGTCATATATGGAGATTTTAAGGATGTGCGGTTTGGTATGGATACGATAACGCATAAGTATCAGTCGACCTATTTTGATATGAACGTTTCAAAGCCTGTTTTCAAAAAGATAAATGTCGTGCAGAACGGGGCAGGAAAGGATGGCGATTTTGCCGTATTCGGTTCCTCTATTCTTTTTTCTCGGATGGAGGATATGATGCTGCTACATGTGGAGGCTTTGGCCGCTATCAACAGGGGGGATGAAGCCATTCAGGAATTGAATGAGTTCCGGAAGTACCGTGGGCTGGCTTCTTTGTCTTTCAAGAAGGATTTCGGAAGTGATATCCGCAAACTGATAAATAATATTTTTGAAGAACGGCGTAGGGAATTGATTGGAGAAGGACATCGGTGGTATGATCTGGTCAGGAGACAGAAAATACTCAAAGATAATCCGCAGCTTCTTGACTTGATAAGTAATGGAGGCATTTACTGGCCTGTATCCGAAGAAGTCATCAAGCAAAATAGTTTAATTCATCAAAATCCGTATTGGGAATAATTGAATCTGCTTTGAGCGAGTTATAATGGGTATGAATTTTAAAGTACGATAAATATCATGAAACAAATACTTTTGAAAAATGTGATTTTATTCATGGCCGTATGCGGGCTGTTTTCTTGTCAGGAATATGAGATAGGAGAAGTACCGACGACAAAGGCGGCTACGGAAACTTATGAGGGAACGTTGTATGCTTATCTTGCGGATAAGGATGCTCACCCACAAGTGACTTTCGATTCTCTTCTTTTTTTGATAGACAGTCTTCCCGGATTGAAAGATTCTTTGGAACGTCATGTGCCGATGACGGTGTTTGCCATTCCGGATCCTTGCTTTGAAAAGGCTATGTATGCCCTGAACCGATATCGTAGTTCCTATGAGTTGGGAGATGAGTTGTCTCTAAAAGATTTCTTGATAGAACCCTTTACTGTTTGGGATACGATTATCAATCAAATTACGACAGAAGAATTTGATACGATTGTTGTGGCACGGAATTATGACTATCGCAAATTCGGACATATGGTTATTCACCCTGGAGGAAAGCAGTGCCTGTGTGGTAAGAAGGGCTGTTTTGAAGCATATGTTTCAGAAAAGGTATTATCATCAGAGCTTGATATGACACTTGACAATTTCTTTGAACTGGCAGCGCAGGGAAATAAGAATAATTCCAATGTGTTAGATGAATATATGGACAATCTGGCTCTTGGAATTAATAACATATACACGATGATGGACTGTGATATTGTTCTTGGCGGAACAGTTGCACCATATCTTAAGCAATATGATAATAGTATTAAAGAACGTCTTGTTAATGATTATTCCTTTGATACTGATGCGGATTATTTAAGAATATCAGATGGCGGTGGCAGAAAATCAGGGCTTGGTGCAGCATTAAGTTTTGTTGCCAGATTTATTGATGGTGTGGAATAATGAAAGCTTATAAGATAGCGTGAAGTAGTGATTCTTGCTGCATGAGTGCTGAATGCTATGATGCGTCAGAGGGTTGCATAAGCTTGGAATGCCTCTGTGTTTACCTATAAAAAAGATGTAAAGTGTGTGATTTATAGGTGAATTTCAAATCTGACTATTAAGATAGATAAAAATAATGCTTAAAATACCTATAAGGAGTCGAT
>ENA-OQQW01002184-OQQW01002184.1-human-gut-metagenome-genome-assembly--contig:-NODE-2184-length-10397-cov-4.583930_pt1 | contig 10397 bp, 8 predicted proteins | sample MGYA00243234_ERZ505098 | MGnify/ENA primary metagenome ERZ505098 (study PRJEB26097, sample SAMN02712086) | human gut metagenome | biome: Gut microbiome | host: Homo sapiens | place: Denmark: Copenhagen... | reverse complement strand
GAAGTTTCTCAAGTTCAGCTGCATCTTTCTTGTATCCCTCTCCGATCAGTTCATCAAGAAGCTCTGTGAGAGCCGGATTACAATGTAGTAACCAGCGACGGAATGTAATACCATTTGTCTTATTGTTAAACTTCTCTGGATAAATCTTGTAGAAATTATTCAGTTCTGTCTCTTTCAGAATCTCTGTATGAAGAGAAGCAACACCGTTTACACTGAATCCGTAATGGATATCAATGTGTGCCATATGAACTGTATCATTTCTGTCAATAATAGAAACGCTTTCATCTTCATATTTTCTTCTTACTTTATCATCCAACACTTCGATGATCGGCATCAGCTGCGGAACTACCTTCTTCAGGTAATATACAGGCCATTTTTCCAGTGCCTCTGCAAGGATTGTATGATTTGTGTATGCACATGTCTTAGAAACAACTTCGATCGCCTCATCCATGTCTAATCCTCTCTCTACAAGAAGACGGATCAGTTCCGGAATTACCATTGTCGGGTGAGTATCATTGATCTGGATCACTGCATAATCAGCAAGATCATGAAGGTTGCATCCCTTTGCTGTACATTCATCAAGAATCAGCTGTGCTCCTGCACTTACCATGAAATACTGCTGATAGATTCGAAGCAGTCTTCCGTTCTCATCACTGTCATCTGGATATAAGAAAAGTGTCAGGTTCTTCTCGATGTCTTCTTTATTAAAAGCAATTCCATCCTCTACGATTGTCTCATCTACAGAGTCAATATCAAAGAGATGTAATTTATTTGTCTTATTGTTATATCCTGTTACTTCAATATCATACATTCTCGCATTTACATTAAGTCCTTTGAAAGATACCGGATAAACAACATCTGTCTTTTTCAGCCAGGATTTTTCTTCAATCCATGGATTCGGAGTTTCTCTCTGAAGGTTATTTTTAAACTCCTGTTTGAAAAGTCCAAGATGATAGTTCAGTCCGACACCGTCTCCTGCAAGTCCAAGTGTTGCGATTGAATCAAGGAAACATGCTGCCAGTCGTCCAAGTCCACCATTACCAAGTGACGGCTCTGGCTCTACTTCTTCGATTTCTGCAATATTCTTACCGTTCTGTGCAAGTACATCTTTTACTTCATTAAAAATACCAAGGTTGATCATGTTGTTAGAAAGCAGTTTTCCGATCAAGAACTCTGCAGAAATATAGTAAAGTTTTTTCTTACTATCTGTACGTTCCTTTTCTCCTGCCATTTCCTGCACCATACTAAGAAGTGCTCCGTAGATTTCTTCATTGGAAGCCTGTGCAATCTCTTTACCAAGTTTCTGCTGTAATGTTTCCTGAATGTTCATTTGAATAATCTCCCTTCAAATCTGATTCTGTTTTTATGTTACATACTTTGTTTCTTTGTTTTTAACTTATGATTGTATTTTAATACGATTATCTTCAAATATCTTGCAATATACTTGCACTTTATTGTACAATACTATCATTCTTATAATTCAATCTAGTTTGACCAGCAGGTGTGTCAGATATCATTTTATTGAAAGGATCTCATTTTTATATGAACATTAACGAATATCAGAATTATCATGAAACAAAAGCGCATACATCCGCAGAATTTCCTTATAATACTTATCTCTGCTCGATCCCTCTCGATTTCCCTGGAGTACCACTGCACTGGCACGATGAGTTGGAACTTGTTGTCATTAAAAGAGGGCAGGGTTTTGTTTCTGTGGACTTTGATAAGCGTCTGGTTCACAGTGGAGATATTATTATTATTCCCCCTAGATGTCTCCATGCCATCGAACAGGATGATACTTTTAAAATGGAATACGAAAATATTATTTTCAAACCAGATTTACTTTCTTCCGGAGCAAACGATCTGTGCATGATTCAATACATCGTTCCACTTCTTGACGGTTCTCTTCCTATTGAATATTTTCTCACTCCGGCTCTCGGATCTTTTGAAGCCTTAAGCAATTGTATCCGACAGATTGACCTTGTCTGTGCTGATCAGACACCTGGATGGCAACTTGCTGTGAAAAGTTCTCTGTTTAACTTTTTCTTTCTTCTGATCTCTGAACGTCAGAAAAAAACAGTCTCCACTTCCTCCAATTCCAAATCTTTGGAGAAAATGAAAACTGTTTTAAAATACGTAGAAAATCATTATACAGAAAAACTAACGATTGATGACATGGCTGAACTTACTTATTATAGTAAATCCCATTTCATGAAGTTTTTCAAAGCCCACATGGGAATCGGATTCACTGAATACTTAAATGATTACCGACTTACAATGGCTGCCAGACTTCTCAAATCATCCGATGACTCTATTCTGATGATTGCTGATGCCAGTGGTTTTGACAACCTGTCCTACTTCAACCGCATTTTCAAAAGAAAATATGGTATTTCGCCTGGGGCTTACAGGAAAGCATAGTAACTATCCAGAAACAATTATGAGTGATAATACAGTTCGATTGGATCAATCGGATCAAATGGATGTTCTTCTTCCATTTTCTTATTCCGCCCACGACGTTTCATTAGCTCACCACTCTTGTTGTATACCCAGAAAGAATATACAAGGAGCTTATTTACCTTCCCGATCTTCTCTTTTGTCGTCTTATTATAATAGACACCACCTGTCTTGAATGCAGTCTTCTTATGAATCAAAGAGATCAGCTCAGTCTCTGTTTTAACCGGCTCCGGCAAAATTGTGTATGCCCGTCCGACACAGTCTGTCTTGTGGGAATCACTTCCACCGGTCATCACCTTACCGTATTTCTCTGCCAGTTTTAAGGCACCAGCATTAGAATCCTTCGGTTCACAACAATTGAATGTCTCAATAAAATCAAATCGTTTAACAATCTCAGGTGAGAGGTAGTATCTTCTCGCATGAGTGAAACTCATGTACTTTTCTCCGCATGGATGTGCCGGTCCCAAAACTCCACCATTACGGTGAACCAAATCGATCAGAAGTGCAAGCGGCATTCCACGCATCTCAAGTAGACGCATCTTTACACCCTCTGGCATAATTACAAGAATATGCCCTGCATCTCTCGTATCATATTCAATTCCTTTGAGTACCACAAAATCGGTATGTTTCTTTCCTTTTAAATTCTTCTTCCAGTAGCGGTAGCCATTATATGTGTCGTGATCCGTGATCACCATTCCCTGAAATCCGTGTTCCTTGAGTATCGTGATATATTCCTCAATCCCTACCCTGCTGTCTATGGACCCCTCTTTCACGTGACAGTGCATGTCTATCTTCATATTTGAGTCCTCCTTTTCCGCAGTCCTGATTTTATAAAAAGTACTATGTGAAATAACTTTATTTTCGTTCTTTAAAAAGACTGCTTATTGATAAATTCATTATACCTCGTTTATATAGGAGTGACAAGCAGCTCTTTAATTACGGAAGTTGAAGAGTTACTGTTCAATATCTGATTCGTCACTTTCATTGCAGATTCCACACCGAATCGAAGTAAATAATAATCCTCAACACTTTTCAAATCTTCCCATGCAATCGGAAGAATTTCAACTTTATATTGTTCCTGCACGTTCTCTCAATTCCTTTCTTGCTTCGGAGATACTTCTTGTCTTTGCTCCGTTTAACCTTTCTTCTTCTGCCTGCATGATTTTCGCACGAAATTCCAATGCCTGTTCCCTTTTCTCAAAGGCATCAATATTCATAAATACTCCGTCATCCTCGTCATTTTTTGTTATATAAATCGGTTCACTCGTTGACCTTGCAAGATTGGAAATAGTAGAATAATCGTTTCGTAATGTTGCTGAAGCCTTGATAATATTTGTTTTCCGAATACACTTTGTTCAGAATGTTAATAAGAGCAAGAACAGGCACCACATACGGTAAACTGTTCTTGCTCTTATGTTACATACTTTCAAAGGGATGAGGTAAAGCGGGCTGATACCCGTGGTAATAGTAGAACTGGCATTGCGACCATTCAATTAAATTTTAGATCCCAATTGAAAGAATCCTGGTTCAACAAATCTTACTGCACCTTCGCAATATCGATCAGTGACAGTTTCTTAATATCTGTATTCTCAAGACTTGTGATCAATGCATATGCTGTGTCAATTGCAGTCAGTACATTCACACCTGTCTCGATTGCATTTCTACGGATTACAAATCCATCTCTTGAATGCTCTGCACCCTGTGCCGGGATATCGATAACAAGATCGATCTTATGTCCGAGGATCAGGTCAAGAAGGTTCGGTGATTCCTGCTCGATCTTACGAACCGGAGTAGCCTTTACTCCCGCCTCATTCAGCGCGCGTGCTGTTCCGCTTGTAGCAAAGATATGGTATCCAATCTTCTCAAATCTTCTTCCGATCTCTACTGCATCTGCATGGTCTTCATCGCGGACTGTCATGATCATGTTTTTATGCTTCGGAAGCTTGATTCCAGCTCCGATAAATGCTTTGTAAAGTGCTTCATCAAATGTCTTTGCAATTCCAAGACACTCTCCTGTAGACTTCATCTCAGGTCCAAGGCTGATATCAGCTCCGCGGATCTTCTCAAAGGAGAATACCGGCATCTTAACCGCTACATAATCAGCTTCCGGCTGAAGTCCCGGTGTGTATCCAAGATCTTTGATCTTCTTTCCTGTGATAACCTGTGTTGCCAAAGGAACAATCGGGATACCTGTCACCTTACTGATATATGGTACTGTACGGCTGGAACGTGGATTTACTTCGATTACATATACATCATCTTCGCCGCACACAATAAACTGGATATTGATCATACCGATAACATGGAGTGATTTTGCAAGTCTTCTTGTATACTCAGCAATCTTTGCTTTTGCTCCTTCTGTCAGGCTCTGTGCCGGATATACGGAAATACTGTCTCCGGAGTGGATTCCTGCACGCTCGATATGTTCCATGATACCCGGGATCAGGATATCAGTTCCGTCGCATACTGCATCGACCTCAATCTCTTTTCCCTGAAGGTATTTATCTACAAGGATCGGGTGATCCTGTGCGATTCTGTTAATGATTCCGATGAATTCATCAATATCATTGTCGTTGATCGCAATCTGCATTCCCTGTCCACCCAGAACGTAGGAAGGACGAACCAATACAGGATATCCAAGTCTGTTGGCAACTTCTTTCGCTTCTTCTGCTGTGAATACTGTTCCACCTGTCGGGCGTGGAATCTCGCACTCTTCAAGAATCTCATCAAAGAGCTCACGGTCTTCGGCTTTGTCTACATTCTCTGCAGATGTACCAAGGATCGGTACTCCCATCTTCATAAGTGCTTCTGTCAGTTTGATTGCTGTCTGTCCACCAAACTGTACAACTGCTCCATCCGGTTTCTCAATATCAACGATACTCTCTACATCTTCCGCTGTCAGTGGCTCGAAGTACAGCTTATCAGCAATGTCAAAGTCAGTACTTACTGTCTCCGGGTTATTATTTACAATGATTGTCTCATATCCGTCTTTTGCAAATGCCCATGTACAATGTACAGAACAGAAGTCGAACTCGATACCCTGACCGATACGGATCGGACCGGATCCAAGAACAAGTACTTTCTTCTTATCTTTTGTCTGTTCAACTTCATTCTCGCTTCCATATACAGAGTAGTAATATGGTGTCTCTGCGGCGAACTCTGCTGCACAAGTATCTACGATCTTATATGCTGCAACGATACCGTTTGCATGACGCATATCGTGAATTTCCTGCTCTGTCTTACCTGTCAGCTGTGCGATCACATTATCCGGGAACTCGATACGTTTTGCTTCTGCAAGAAGTTCTGGTGTAAGTTCCTGTGTCTTCAGAGCTGTCTCCATCTCTGTGATGATCGCAAATTTATCGATAAACCACTCATCAACTTTTGTAATCTCGTGGATCAGATCGTAAGAGATTCCTCTTCTGCATGCTTCTGCGATTCTCCACATACGCATGTCATCTACTTTCTTCAGCTGATCGATCAGTTCATCATCTGTCAGATCTGTGAAGTCATAAGACATCAGACTGTCTACATGCTGCTCCAGAGAACGGATTGCTTTCATAAGAGCTCCCTCGAAGTTATTACAGATGCTCATAACTTCTCCGGTTGCTTTCATCTGTGTTGTCAGTGTTCTCTTCGCACTGATAAATTTATCAAATGGAAGTCTCGGGATCTTAACTACTACATAGTCAAGCATTGGCTCAAAACTTGCATAGGTCTTCTGTGTGATTGCATTCTTGATCTCATCCAGATTGTATCCAAGTGCGATCTTCGCTGCAACCTTCGCGATCGGGTATCCTGTTGCTTTGGAAGCAAGTGCAGAAGAACGGCTTACACGAGGGTTTACCTCGATTACACAATATTCAAATGTCTCTGGGTGTAATGCATACTGTACGTTACATCCACCTGTGATATTCAACTCACTGATAATGTTCAATGCGGAAGTACGTAACATCTGATATTCTTTATCGCCCAGTGTCTGAGAAGGTGCGACTACGATACTGTCTCCAGTATGAACTCCAACCGGGTCAATATTTTCCATATTACATACTGTAATACAGTTTCCTGCTCCGTCACGCATTACCTCGTACTCGATCTCTTTCCATCCTGCGATACAACGTTCAACAAGAACCTGACCAACACGGGAAAGACGAAGACCATTCTCAAGAATCTCTACTAACTGCTGAGAATCATGTGCGATACCACCACCGCTTCCTCCCAGTGTATAAGCAGGACGAAGAACAACCGGATAGCCGATCTTATTTGCAAATGCAAGTCCATCTTCTACATTTTCTACAACGAGAGAAGCTGCAACCGGCTCACCGATCTTCTCCATTGTTGCCTTGAATTCCAGACGGTCCTCTGCCTTCTTAATGGTCTCAGATGTTGTTCCGATCAGGCGTACATTATTCTCTTTTAAGAATCCAGCCTCTTCGAGTTCCATTGCAAGGTTCAGTCCAGCCTGTCCTCCAAGTGTTGGAAGTACACTGTCTGGTTTCTCCTTTTTGATCAGCTGCTCAACAACCTCAATTGTCAGTGGCTCGATATAAACACGATCTGCGATATCTTTATCTGTCATGATTGTTGCAGGGTTTGAGTTGAGAAGTACAACCTCAATCCCTTCTTCTTTCAGTGAACGGCAGGCCTGAGTTCCAGCATAATCGAACTCCGCAGCCTGTCCGATGACGATCGGACCAGAACCGATAACTAATACTTTTTTGATACTATTATCTCTTGGCATTATTTCTCTCCTCCCATCATCTCAAGAAAACGATCGAACAGGTATCCTGAATCCTGTGGTCCCGGGCATGCTTCCGGATGGAACTGAACTGTAAAAATGTTCTTTCCAACATATGCAAGTCCTTCGTTTGTTCCGTCATTTACATTCTTAAATGCAGGAACTGCAACGTTTGGATCAATCTTGTCTTCATCAACAACATAGCCGTGATTCTGTGAAGAAATGTAGACTCTGCCTGTCTGAAGATCTTTCACCGGATGATTTCCTCCGCGATGTCCGTATTTTAATTTGTAAGTTGTACCACCTGTTGCAAGTGCCATCAACTGATGTCCAAGGCAAATGGCAAATATTGGGATATCTGTTTCATAAAGCTTTTTGATTTCTTTGATAATTGATGTACATTCTGCCGGATCTCCAGGTCCATTGGAAAGCATAATGCCATCTGGATTAGATGCGATGATCTCATCCGCTGTTGTATCGGCCGGATAAACGGTCACTTCGCAGCCGCGATCATTTAAAGATTTTGCGATGTTTTTCTTAGCTCCGAGATCAAGAAGTGCAACCTTCTTGCCTGTTCCTTCTAAAACGTATTTCTCCGCACATGTAACTTTGGAGACAACACCTTCTACCTTATAATTCTTCAACTTAGAGATTACTTCATCAAGATCGTAATTCTCGTTTGTTGTGATCATACCATTCATGGTACCTTTTTCTCTTAAAATCTTTGTAAGAGCACGAGTATCAACTCCCGCAATACCCGGAATATCATATTTCTTGAGGAAATCCTGAATTGTACCTTCACATCTGAAGTTACTTGGCATTCTGGATAACTCCCTCACAATATATCCATCTGGCCACGCCTTTAATGACTCCATATCCGGTGTAATTCCATAATTACCAATCAGCGGATATGTCATAACCACTGCCTGTCCCGCATAAGAAGGGTCCGTCAGTACCTCAAGATATCCTGTCATTGAAGTATTAAACACGATCTCACTGATCATATCTCTCGTCGAACCAATGCTTGTTCCTGTAAACACAGTACCGTCTTCCAAAATAAGAAACGCTTTCATCTGTTCACCCTTTCCCTTCGTAAAAATATTTTTTCTCAAAAGGAAGGCGCTCATGGAGTCTTTATCCCAGAGCGCCCTCTTTCTCAAATTGTAAAGATTATACTACAGCATGAGAGACATTTCAACATCATTTTTGATGAATAACTTAGTACTTTTATTAATATATATTGGTATTTTTTACTTATAAATGGTATTTTATGCATTTTTATGAATACCAGAAGATCATTATGATCCGCTTTCTGTCATCCACGGCATACGTATATTTCACTTCTTCCAATTGTCTAAAGTCAACAAGAAACTGCGCCGCCTGTGGAATCAAATTATCTATAATTTTCTCTTTTGCAACTTCATAAACAGCATTTTCCGAAAAGCGGATAGCAAACATTTCCTGTTCCTGTTCTATCCCTGCTTTCATTTTTTCATAGATTTCATTCTCATCAAATGTTTCATAGTACAGACCGTTGATTCGATAATATTCCAGATCATTGGAATCGCACACCGGATACGGCACAAAATCATCCTGCTGATGATCTGTAAAAATTTCTTCATCTGTACAACATAGATACTCATAATTCACAAGATCATGAGGCAGCGTTTCTCCCGTCTCATTCTCCTGAAAGATCGGATCTCCGAAAGTCACATCCATCTGATAATACTTATCATTACATTTCACTATATTCCATGCATGTGCCCCTGCTCTTTTACTGTTCCCACAACGTAAATACATTCTATTCCCATCTGTTTCAACAGATATTGCGCTGCCCTGGAATATCCTGCGCAGACGGATTTTTTCCCAACCAAAGAACTATAAATATTCTGATTATCCAATGCGTTTTGATCATAATCCACAGTATCTACAAGATATTTGAAAATGTACTTGATCTTCTCATACGCTGTCTCACATCCCTGTGCACCTGCAAGTGCCTCTTGTGCCGCATTTTCAATCTGCTCCCGTCTGGATTCTCTCTGATCTGGTGTACAGATATAAGACGGATGAAACTCTGTGTAGTCTTTGTATACCGTCATTTTTGAGCTGCCGTCACACCAGAACAATTCCGGCCGGTCATACATCAGATATTCGTATATCTTTCCTGCCTCGTCATTCTCGCCTGCATGAAGAAGAATGGTCTCTTCCATGGAACGAACCCCCTGCAGGATCTCACGATAAACCTGTTTTTCCTGCTCCGACAGCTGCTGATAATAAAAACCATCTGCAACATCTTCTTCTGATACATTTAACTCCGGAAATTCTATTTTCTGACCAGAATCAGACAAAAGGACATTTCCAGACTCACGGAATAATCCTGGTACTACTTTTGTCATCTTTAATACACCTGCCACTCCGATGATCACAAGAAGAAGCACAAGAAACACGAATCCTTTTCTTGTTGTTTTTCTATTTCTTCGTCGTTTTTTCCTTCGTCTTCTGTCTCTTTCCATTAATTTCACTGTCTCCTGTCTGAACTGTTCCTGTACTTTATGAAAGCTCTGCTATTCTTGACACGCCAACATAAATTTCCGATATCTTATACCATGTTTTATAATCTATCTCTCCTGTTACCGGAAGACCGAATATAGATTGAAATTTCCGGACAGCCGCTTCTGTTTCAGGTCCATAGATTCCATCTTCCGTCAATTTGGGGATTTCCGGATATGCACCTGCAATCACATTCAGTTCTTCCTGTATCTGACGCACTTTGGGGCCTTGTGAACCTTGTTCCAGTGTATATCCCGGCCAGGAGGACGGAATACCTGAGATTGCTTCTGCCGTATTGATATACATATCGTCACCATAATAATACCTTAGAATTTCAATCGGAGAAAATCCCTGTTCTCCCAGACTTTTTGACCCCCACTGTGTCAACCAATTTGGACAGCTCACCCTGCGGCCATCACAATACTGTGTCAGGATTGGCTGGCGCACATTCGGCCGTGACAGATAGTCTGCAAACAGTTCATCCACAATCACTGAAATAGGCTCAAATATATTGCGCTCCGGGATCCATTTATGGTCAAATGCCGTTGATGATGTAATTGTAAAATCAAACCCTTTATTTCGATACCATTCCGTATAAACCCTGTTTAAAGTGAATGACATAATTGCCAGCACATTTGCCCTTATGGTGTCTGCC
>ENA-OQQW01002163-OQQW01002163.1-human-gut-metagenome-genome-assembly--contig:-NODE-2163-length-10453-cov-14.886901_pt1 | contig 10453 bp, 9 predicted proteins | sample MGYA00243234_ERZ505098 | MGnify/ENA primary metagenome ERZ505098 (study PRJEB26097, sample SAMN02712086) | human gut metagenome | biome: Gut microbiome | host: Homo sapiens | place: Denmark... | reverse complement strand
CCCGCTTGTGTTTGCGAAATATTCGTCATTTTCTTTGTTTTCAGATACACCTTAACACAAAGGGGCGCACAAGACCCAGCAAAAAGACCGGAGCTGTATCAAGCCCTGAAAGGGCTTTACAGCTCCGGTCTTTTGTTTTTGCTATCTCATTCGCCGTCCGTCAGCTCTTTTACAAGCCTTGTCAGGGTGGCTACATAGGACTCGTTGGAGAACTGCTGCTCATACAGCCGGCGGCAGTCATCGTGCATGGCAGCCAGCATCTCCGGGTGCTCGATCGCCCAAGCCAGCTTGTTGGCCAGCTGCTGCGGGTCGTCGTCCTTGTACAAAAAGCCGTCCACGCCCTCGGTCACAAGTCCCGCCGTGCCGGTGTGCTCCGATACGATGGAGGGCTTGCCGAAGATCAGACCCTCGGTGACAAAGGTAGGCATGGGATCATCGCGGGAAGCGCACACCACGCAATTGCACTGCTCCATCAGGGATTTCACCTCCGGGCGCTCCAGCCGCTTGCGGTAGAACACCGTCTGTGGGTAATCCCGCACCAGACTGTCCACGGCGTTGTACATTCCCTTGTCGGCGGCTTTGCCCACAAAGAGGAAGGCGGCTTTTTCCCGCACCGCAGAGGGCAGCAGCCGGATGGCATTGCAGAAGATATCCGGGCCCTTGCGGGGCTCCAGCGAGCCGACCGTTACAAAGAGGGTGCGTCCCCCGGCAAAGCTGATGTCATAGCGGGGGAACTGCTCGGCGGCGTAGTCCGGCAGACCGTAGATCAGCTGCTCGATGTCAAAATCCGGCCGGACGGAGTGCATGGCGGCGGTGGCGTGGGAGCCTACGGCGCAGACATGGATATTTTTGCCCAGCGCCTTGGGGATGCTGTGAGAGATGAAGGGGTAGCCCGCAAAGGCATCGTGCAGCCACCACAGCACTGGTACAAAGGAGCCGTTCAGGGTGTTCACCACCGGCGCTTCCACCACCGTGTTGGCCAGCACAAGGTCTGCGCTGGTGGCCAGTCCCCACAGGGCACTGGAGGTAACGCAGTCCGGGCGGGTGACCACGGCGGCACCGGCGTCCAGAAACAGCTGCAGCGGGCCCTCGTCCGCAGGGCCCAGCACTACTACCTCAAAGCCAAGGCTGCGCAGCACCGGCACGGCGCTTACCAGCACGATGGGCGCGCCGGTCATGGTCAGCTCGTGGCTCAGGATCAGCGCGCGGCGTCCCTTGGCGGAGAATACGTCCTCGGCGCACAGCTCCCGGCGGAAGTGCAGCAGCGCCTGCGGGATGCAGCAGCCGTGCTGCGCCATGGCGTGGGACAGGCGCAGCAGCTCGGTAACGCTGTCCCTGCCCCGGGCGGCGGCACGCACCTTGTCCAGCAGTGCCCGGGACACTATGGCGCAGCTGCTGCCGGGCAGGTGCCGGGTGCTCAAGTACAGGGCGGTAGAGCCGTCAAAGCCAAAGGAGGCATCGCAGACTGCAAGGTCTGCACCCTCCCGCAGGGCAGCGGCAAAATAGGTCAGGGCGGTAGGGATGCATTCCACATCCTCGCTCACCAGCAGCACCCCTGCCACATCGGGGGTCAGCTCGCCCTCCAGCGCAGTCACCAGACGGAACTTGCGGTGCAGCTGGTTTTGCAGCGCCGTTTCCAGCGCCTTGTGACGCCCCGGCGCATAGACCAGAAGATAGGTGCTCTGGGTATCGGTATAGGCCTGCTTGGACAATTGCTTGCGCTGCAGGGTACTGTAACTGGTGTACATCGATCCAACTCCTCCGGGCAGAATATCGGGCGGGCTCAGTGGCCGCGCAGCAGGGTCAGCAGTCTGCGCAGCGGAGCGGTCAGCCGCCAGCTGCTGCTGGCGCGTATCGTTTCCAGCGAGACCTGATATTCGTGCTGGATGCCCTGCAAAGTCAGCAGCTGCTGGTTCAGCCGCATACATTCGGCGCGGCTGGCCTGCAGCATCTCATCAGCCTCCTGCGCGGCGGCAGCATTCTTCAGCTTCAGCTCGTTCAGTGCCCGCAGCAGAGATTTGCCGGGCTGCTCGTGCAGAAAACGCCCCAGCGGGTAGTAGTGGTAGTTTACCGCAAACTTCATGCCGGCGCTAAAGCCGGTGGTGCAATGCAGCGAAAGGTTCGGGTCCACATCCAAAAACAGCAGGCAGTCCTCCTGCAGCATAAGGCCGTTGACCGACTGAAAGCTGATGCGCTCGTCCGAAATGGCAAGGTCGGTGATGCAGCAGGCCAGCTCGCCGGGATCCAGCCGGACAGCGCGGGCGTCCTCCGGCAGAACAAAGGTGACCGACACCTCATGGGTCAGCTCATTGTGGGCGTCCTCGGCTGCGATCAGGCATTCCCGGGGCGAAAAGCCGCTGCCGGTGTCGTAGAACAGCTGCGGCAGGGTGAGGGTAAAGTTATCCGTCTCCGTGCTGTGCTTGGCAAGCTCGGTCTGGCAGACCAGCAGCTGCTGCTCCAGCTCCAGACACCGCTGTGCCAGCTGGGAAACACCCTCGTCCGAGAGCCTGAGCTGCTGCTCCAGCTCTGCAATATGCGCCTGCAGGGCAGCAGGGGTCGCGGGGAGTTCATGGTTCATAACGGGATCCTCCTCTTCCTTATCCTATAAGCTCAGCTGCGCCGCCGCAGCCGCAATGTGCTGAAAAGCCGTTTGCATAAGCATTGCAAGCAGCTTCCGAAAGATCAGTGCCGCGCAGTGTAGTGCACCTGCGGGGTGTGCCGCCGGGCGGGGAATAGCCGGATGATTAGCTCCCGCCGCCGCTGCAGCAGGGCACAGACCAGCCAGATGGAGCCCAAAGAAAAGGCATATTCCAGCCCGATGCCCACAAACGGGCGGTCGGCGTATTTTGCTGCAAGCAGATACCACGGAATGGCGGTAAGCTCCACGGTATGTATGCAGAAGATATACAAAGAGCGGCGTCCGACGGTCTCAAAAAAGCTCACCAGCGCGTTCCGGTGCCGGTTCAGCCGCAGAAACAGCCGGACGAACAGCAGGCCGGCAAGGCCGTCCAGCAGGATGCTGATGGGGCCTAAGGTCCACTCTGCCATGGAAACGCAGTCGGTGCTGCCGGTGGCAAAGGCAGCCACCGGGATCAGCAGAACAGCTGCCCACAGGATGCAGGACATCCGGCGGGACAAGGGCTGATCCAGCCAGTGCTGCCGCTTGGCAAGGTAGCCGATGTACAGATACGGCGTGATCACCGCGCCCTGGATCAGACAGAAGGGCAGCTCCCACGCAAGGCTGGCACCCCAGCCCAGCAGGGCGGCACCGCCCACTGCCCACGAAACGTACCGCTCCGGGAAGATGTTCAGGATGACGTCCAGCAGGATCCAGCCCACCAGCAGCGCCAGCAGATACCACATGGGCCCGCAGGAAAAGAACTCCTGCCCAAAGTAGGTGGCCGTATGGGGCAGACCCAGCAGAAAGCCGCCCGCCACCTTGATGCTCTCGGTCAGCGAGCCGGGCAGGTAGTGAAAGGTCTTATAATGAATGATAAAATGCAGCACTGTGGTGAACACCGCAGTATAGCAAAAGGGCTTGAGCAGACTTTTGAGCTGCTGGTGGATGCATTTGTGGATAGAGCGCTTGCGGAAGCCGTAGCCGCTGGCAATAAAAAAGGCTGCCATCAGCGTTTCGCGGTAGATAAAGCAAAAAAAGGCGGTCAGTGACAGGCCGTTCGACAGCTGGAGCGGATAAAGCTCTACGGTATGCCCCAGCACGATGGACAGCATCCCTGCGCCCTTGAGCATATCAAACATCCCGATGGAGCTGACAGTGCGGGGCTTGGTTGTTTCCATGAAAGATTCCTTCCCTGCGCCGGGCAGATACCCCCCTCGAGAAAAAGCCGGATACGGCGCAAATGATCAGTTTTTATGCAGCATTGCCATGATATATGGCTAGTATAATGCTTTTTGGGGAGACTGTCAATTTTGTTTTGCAGTCCGCGCCATACCGGAACTGGTATTTTGCGCTAAAAATTGTAGCACAGGAACCGGCGGATTGCAACGAAAGGTAGAATTTGGCCAGACTGCGCCAAAAGATATGCAACAAAAACTTGTCAAGATAAGAAATTAAATGTTGCAGAAGTATTGCATTGCGCTGGAAAATATTGTATACTGGGCACAGTTGAGCGCCCGGGCTGCGCCCCAAAGGACGGGGCCGGACACTGGGCAGGACAAAATGCTCCGGGAGGTTAAAATTATGGTCACATCGCTGTATCAGTCACTTTGTAATATGGAAACGATCTATGCGGACCACGTGGCGATCCGGTATTATGACGAGACAAAACAGGGCGTAACGGAGGTGTACTACCGCCAGTATGCCCAGGATCTGCGCAGGTTCGTCAGCTTCCTGCGCAGTAAGGCAGGGGATGTCAAGGGGCAGCGGGTCGCGATCCTGGCCCGCAACAGTTACCACTACGTCATCTGTATGTACGGCACCGTGCTGGCGGGCGGTGTGGCAGTGCCGCTGAATATGGGCAAGAACTGGGACGAGATCCAGTACGAGCTGGATCTGGTGGAGCCGGTCTGTGTGCTGCAGGACGGTGAGTATCTGCAGTGGGAGCCTGCCCTGGCGGATGCCTACAGTGCAAAGCTGGAGCCGATGGATGCCTTTACCGCCTTTGCCCCCGCACAGGACGTAAAGGAAGTGGAAGATCTTGCCGCGATGGCCTTTATCATGTTTACCTCCGGCACCACCGGCCGCAGCAAGGGCGTTATGCTGAGCCAGAAGAACCTGTTTGCGGCCATGCCCGCCTTCCTGAATCCGTTTGATGATGTGCGCAAGGCGACCGGCTGGGACACCGATAAGTTCTGCTCGCTGTCCGCGCTGCCCATGTTCCACGTCTCGGCCATGACCAGCCTGGTATCCTGGAGCATTACCGGCCACTGCATCAACCTGTGCAACGACCTCAAGTATTTCTACCGCGATATCGGCGCGATGCACAGCGAGGTGATGGCTGTGGTGCCGGTGCTGCTGAAGAGCCTGTATAAGGATGTGATGAAGGGCCGCCGCGACCGCCTGAATGGCCTGTGCGTCCTGACCTGCGGCGCAGCCATGTTCGACCCCAAGATGCTCAAGGACCTGATGGACAAGGGCTTCTTTATTGCCCAGATGTACGGCCTGACCGAGACCTGCGGCGATGGTGCCTGGAACTCCTCCCAGGAGGAAAAGCACCTGACCAGCGTGGGCCATGTGGACAACAGCTGCGAGTATAAGCTGGACGATGGCGAGCTGTGTATGCGCGGCACCCCCATCATGCTGGGCTACTATAAGGACCCCGAGGCCACGGCTGAGGTCATCGACAAGGACGGCTGGTTCCACACCGGCGACATCGCCCGGCTGGAAGAGGACAGCTATATGTACCTGACCGGCCGCAAGAAGAACCTGATCATTCTGGACAGTGGCGAGAACATCAGCCCTGAGGAGCTGGAGGATCTTGTGGAAAAATGCCCCGCCGTGCAGGAATGCATCGTGAAGGAAATGGGCAAAAAGATCGGCGCTGTGGTGTACTGCCCGCAGGACAAGCAGCAGACTGTGCAGGATCATATTACCGAGATGAACCGTACCCTGCCGCTGTATAAGCGCATCGGCGTGGTGGAGTTCAGTGCAGAGCCGTTGCCCCGCAACGCTACGGGCAAATTGCTGCGCTGAGTATAAAACAAACAGAACAAAACAGGATGGAATCTACAATGGAAAAATTCGTGAGCACGATGTACGATGCCATTACGCAGGGCATGGAAAAGGAATTTCCCGAGCGCGTGGCCTTCCGTTACTACACCGAGGAGACCGACATGGTGACCACCGTCCTTTTTAAGGAGCTGGCACAGGATGTCCGCCGGACGGTCACCTATCTGCAGAGCACCATCCCGGACGCGAAGGGCAAAAAGGTCTGCCTGCTGAGCAAGAACAGCTACGAGTATGTGGTAAACACCTTCGGCGCGATCATGGCAGGCTGCGTGCTGGTGCCGATGAACCAGCGCAAGAGCTGGGCAGAGATGTCCCACGAGCTGGAGCTGGTAGAGCCCGCCGCCATCCTGACCGACGGCGAGGACTACGGCAGCAAGGAGCAGCTGGAGGCTGCCTACGGCAGTCTGCTGCATCCCATGGACGAGTTCCGCCGCTATGAGCCGGCGGCGGAGCTGCACCCCATCGGTCACGACGACCTGATGGTGCTGATGTTCACCTCCGGCACCACCGGCCTGAGCAAGGGCGTTATGATGAGCGAGCGCAACCTGTTCAGTGCAGGTCAGGTGCTGTGGGCCATCTCCGCACAGCTGGCAGACAAGATCGATCTGACAAAGCCCCTGCCCGGCCACTACATGGTGCTGCCCATGTTCCATCTGGGTGCTTTCATCGACCTGTTCTCCACCACCGTCATGGGCTGGCCGCTGAATCTGGGCAGCGATATCCGCGACTTCTACCGCGATATCCAGAAGATGCCCAGCCAGATCATGTCTGTGGTGCCGATGATCATGAACTCCCTGCACAAGGATGTGATGCGCGGCCACCGTGACCGTCTGGGCGATCTGTGGGTGCCCATCGGCTCCTCTGCCATGTTTGACCCGCAGGTGCTGCTGGATATGGTGCACAACGGGATGTTCGTCATCCAGTGCTACGGTGCTACCGAGACCTGCGCCGCCGGCATCATCAACTTTGCACAGGACGAAAAGCACATTGGCGCCGTGGGTCAGGGCAGCGAGTACATGGACTACAAGATCGAGCCGGACGGAGAGCTGTGTATGCGCGGCGACTGCGTGATGATGGGCTACTATAAGGATCCGGAGGGCACCGCAGAGGTCATCGACAAGGACGGCTGGGTGCATACCGGCGACCTTGCCCGGGTGGACGAGGACGGCTACTACTACATCATCGGCCGCAAGAAGAACCTGATCATTCTGGACAGCGGCGAGAACATCAGCCCCGAGGAGCTGGAGAGCATATTAGAAAAATGTCCCGTCGTACAGGAATGTATCGTAAAAGAACTGGGCAAAAAGATAGGTGTTGTGGTATACTGTGAAAAGGAGCACCAGCAGACCGTGCGGGACTTTGTTACCCAGATGAACCGTACTGTCCCCCTGTACAAGCGCATCGGCGTGGTGGAGTTCAGCGAAACACCGCTGCCCCGCAACGCTACGGGCAAGCTGGTACGCAAGTAAAACGCAACAGAAAGGAAGCATAATACGATGGAACGTGCAGAAATCATTTCTCAGATCACGGCTATTCTGGAGGATGTCGCAGAGGTATCACCGGAGGATGTGACCGAAAGCAGCGTCCTGATGGACGATCTGGATCTGTCCTCTATGGAGATCCTGACCATTGTGGCAGATCTTGAGGAGACCTTTGGTCTGCGCATCCCGGAAAAGGAGCTGCGCAACTTTGTCACCATGGGTGATCTGGTGGATTATCTGGCAGCAAACGTGGGGTAAAACCAATGGAAACACAACAGCGCTCGACGGAATATAACTTTCAGGGTGTTATGTATTTTTTCCGTCGGGAAAAAGTCCAGTGCCGGTACCAGTTCTCGCTGCGGGATGCGGTGGATCTCACCCTTTTGCAGCGGGCACTGACAACGGCCTTGGTAAGTGCGCCTTATTATACCCAGCGTCTGGTGCAGGAAAAGCGGGAGATGTGGCTGGAGCCCAACACTGAGCCCTGCCTTGTGTACCACGGCAGCACCATGCGCAATATCCCGGAACAGACGAACGGCTACCTGTTCTGCGTCAGCTGCGAAGGGGATACCGTCTATTTTGACTGGCACCACTTCCTACTGGACGGCCACGGGGTATCGCCCCTGTTCACCAGCATTCTGGAGCAGTACTGCAACCTGCGTTACGGCACAGCCTTTGCGGTGCAGCAGATCGTGTGCGACCCGCCCTATGATATGGATGCCATGCTGGCAGAGTATCCACCCGTGGAGGCCGGGAGCGATGCCATCCAGCGGGACGTGGTGCAGACCTACGAGGGTGCGCTGCGCCGCACCCGGGTGTGCCTGAGCAAGCAGAGCCTTGTGGAAAAAGCACTGGCAAACAACGCAAAGCCGGTAAGCGCCCTGATGGGTCTGCTGTGCATGGCCATGCGGGAGTATCTGGGCAAGGAGAAGATCCAGTATTCCTACTCCTCCGATACCCGCGATGTGGCTGGTGTGCCGAATGCGCTGTACAACTGCGTATGCAGCTTTGAGCATACGGTGCAGCTGCAAGCCCAGACCCGCCTTGCGGATTTTATATCTGACGTAGATGCAGACATCAAGCGGGACTTGCAGCCGCAGTCCAAGCGCCGCCGCATGACCGAGCAGATGGGCTGGGTGTACAAGGTGAACCAGCAAAAAGCCCCCCTGCGCATCAAGCAGCGGGTGTTCCAGATGGGCGAGTACATTGGTGGCACTATTTCGGATTTCTGGCTCAGCTATCTGGGCAATCCGCTGATGCCCGCCACCCCGGAGCTGGCACAGTACACCACGGATTTTGGTGTCTGGGTGCCGCCGGATGGCGCATCCGTGGGCGTGGAAGCCGCCAGCCTGAACGGAAAGATCATCCTGTGCATCCACAACAAGGCACCCCACCCGGGTCTGGCCGATATTCTCCGCAAGACCTTTGAAAACGAAGGTGTCACCGTGCTGGAAGCCGCCGATCTGGACTGAGAAGTACATAAAAAAAAACAAAAAGGATCGCTGCACCTTATGGGTACAGCGATCCTTTTTTCATGCCGCAGCCGGGTCCTTCCTTTTTATCAAATCCCCCAAATTGCCCAACAAAGTTCCGCTTCCGTTCACAAAGGGCGGCGGGAGATGTGCTATACTGATTCCAGAATTTCCGGTTATGAAAGGAGTTTTGTTTCCATGAGCCAAGCCGCCGCGCAGCAGCCCTCCCGCAAAAAGACCGTGATCTCTCTGCTGGTGCTGCTGGCACTTACCTGCATCATCGTGTTCACTTTTAAGGATCACTGGGCCGAGATCACCACGGCGCTGGCACAGCTGTCGGTGTGGCAGGTGCTGGCGGTGCTGGCCGTCGGCATCAGCTACCCCCTGCTGGAAGGGTGCGTGGCGTGGGTCATCGTGCGCAGCCGTCTGCCGCAGTTCACCCTGCGGCAGGGGCTGGATGTAGGCTGGTGCGGCACCTTTGGCAACGTGGTCACGCTGGGTGCCGGTGCGGTGCCGGTGCAGCTGTACTACCTGCACAGAGCCGGGCTGTCACTGGGCCCCGGCGCAGGGCTGATGACGCTGGAATACGTTTTCCACAAGAGCACGGTGCTTTTGTACGCCACCGTGATGCTGCTGTTGCAGCGCCGCTGGCTTGCCGCCAACACCACCGGTGTCATGCGCTATCTGCCCATGGCATACGCTGTGGTAGCGGTAATTATCGTGGCGCTGGTGCTGCTGTGTGTTTCGCCGCTGGTGCAGAACCTCGCCCGCTGGCTGCTGGGCTTTCTGCCCAAGACCGAAAAGTGGCAGCAGCGCCGCGCCGACTGGCTGGAGCAGCTGGAAGTGCTAAGCACCGAGAGCCGCCGACTGCTGGCAGGTGCAGCTGCTCACCAGCCTGATGCTCTTCGTCTCCAACGCTCTGCCCAACGTAGCCGGGATGGGCTCCATCGAGACTGCCTTTCTGCTGGTGTTCGGCAGCTTTCTGGAGCAGGGCGAGGTAATGAGCCTGCTGATGCTCTACCGCATCGCCAGCTATTATGTGGTATTTGCCGCCAGTGCCGTGGGCTTTTTCATCGCTCAGCGGCATCTGGCGCAAATGGAGCCGCCAAAGGAGGGGTGAGCAGATGAAAAGCTTCCACATTCCCCGCACCGCTTTATTTTTTATCCTGTTTGCGCTGGTAGCTTTTGCGGTGCTTTACCGCCCCATCGACCTGAAGGCACTGGTACACGCCAGCTCGCAGGGCACGCTCCGCACCGAGGAAGTGGCGCATTTTGGCAGCACAAACGACATGGACTATCACCTCCTCTCCATGGACAGCGAAGAGTTCCAGCAAACGGCAGAATTGCTTTCCACCGTCTCCTGCCGCAAAAAGCTGAACCAGAACTATTCTGCCTACACCCACGATACCTTCCCGGTGCAGTCGGTCACCGTCAGCTTTTATGACGATGCCGAAAACCAGAAGTTTCTGCTGACGGTGTACTCCGACGGCGTGTGCATCCTGAACAGCGCCTATGTCAGCGTAAAATACCCCGGCGGCGGCGCAGCGCAGCTGTATGAACAGCTGGCGGGGATGGGGAAGTAAAAACGAAACTCCCCCAGTCTGCTCCCGCTGGTCGCAGCCAGCCCCCTCGGAGATGGGGCCTTTGGCATAGCGGCACAGTTTCCTGTTAAACCGGAAAGTTTTCCGTTGCGCCAGAGGCTCCCTCCCAGAGGGAGCTGGCTTTGCGCAGCAAAGACTGAGGGAGTTCCCTCACAAAAACAAAAATCGGGGCACTCAGGTGGTCAAGCTGAGTGTCCCGTTTTTGTTTTC
>ENA-OQQW01002155-OQQW01002155.1-human-gut-metagenome-genome-assembly--contig:-NODE-2155-length-10491-cov-7.117670_pt1 | contig 10491 bp, 8 predicted proteins | sample MGYA00243234_ERZ505098 | MGnify/ENA primary metagenome ERZ505098 (study PRJEB26097, sample SAMN02712086) | human gut metagenome | biome: Gut microbiome | host: Homo sapiens | place: Denmark: Copenhagen... | reverse complement strand
GGCCTCTTGAACCCCATTCAAGCGCGCTACCAAAACTGCGCTACACCCGGATATCGTCCTCTGCCTCCCTACCGAAGCATTGGCGACAAAAGATATTATACGCATCTTTCCGAGTTTTGTCAACACTTTTCTGCATCTTTTTCTGATTTTTTCAAGAAAAGTATGATTTTCGTCGTATGAGCGCCGCTTTACTTTTTTGCTTTTGCACCAGTTTCTGCTTCCGCGGCCCGCAGCTGTCTGTCCTTTTCCAGCAGGGGCTTGAGGTACTGGCCGGTAAAGCTGCCGGGCACCTCGGCCACCTGCTCGGGCGTACCCTCGGCAATCACCAGGCCGCCGGCGCTGCCGCCTTCAGGGCCAAGGTCAATGATGTGGTCCGCACACTTGATGAGATCCAGATTGTGCTCGATGACAATGACCGTGTTGCCCGCATCCACCAGCTTCTGCAGCACCTCGATCAGGCGATGCACGTCCGCAATGTGCAGGCCTGTGGTAGGCTCGTCCAGAATATACACCGTCTTGCCGGTGCTGCGTCGGGCTAGCTCATTGGCCAGTTTGACACGCTGGGCTTCGCCGCCGGACAGGGTGGTGGCACTCTGGCCAAGGGTCACATAGCCAAGGCCCACATCCAGCAGGGTCTGCAGCTTGCGGGCGATCTTGGGCTGGTTGGCAAAAAACACCACCGCCTCCTCCACGGTCATGTTCAGCACGTCGGAGATGGTCTTTTCCTTATACTTTACCTCCAGCGTCTCGCGGTTATAGCGCGCGCCCTTGCACACCTCGCAGGGGACATAGACATCCGGCAGGAAGTGCATCTCAATCTGCAAAATGCCGTTGCCCTCACAAGCCTCACAGCGGCCGCCCTTGACGTTGAAGCTGAACCGGCCCGGGCCATAGCCGCGCATCTTTGCATCCTGGGTCTCGGCAAAGACGGCGCGGATATCGTTGAACACGCCGGTATAGGTGGCCGGGTTGGAGCGGGGCGTGCGGCCGATGGGCTGCTGGTCAATGCCAATGACCTTATCTACGAACTCAAGACCCTCCACCCCGTCGCACTTGCCCGCACGGCTGCGGGCACCGTTCAGCTCACAGGCCAGCGTCTTGTACAGGATCTCATTGATCAGGCTGGACTTGCCGGAACCGGAAATGCCGGTCACACAGACGAACTCCCCCAGTGGGAACCGGACATCAATGTTGCGCAGGTTGTTTTCCCGGGCACCTTTCACGGTCAGGAAGTTTCCATTGCCGGTGCGGCGGGTCTGGGGCACAGCAATGCGCTTGCGGCCGGAAAGATAATCGCCGGTGATGCTCCGCTTGGCCTTACAGATATCCTTCACGGAGCCCGCCGCCACGATCTCGCCGCCGTGAACGCCCGCGCCAGGGCCCACATCCACGATATAGTCCGCGCTGCGCATGGTATCCTCGTCGTGCTCGACCACGATGACGGTATTGCCGAGATCCCGCAGGTTCTTCAGGGTCGCAATGAGCTTGTCATTGTCACGCTGGTGCAGGCCGATGCTGGGCTCGTCCAGCACATAGAGCACGCCGGACAGCGCACTGCCGATCTGGGTGGTGAGGCGGATGCGCTGGCTCTCGCCGCCGGACAGAGTGCCAGCCGCGCGGGCCAGGGTCAGGTAATCCAGACCCACGCTCTGCAAAAACTGCAGGCGGTTCCGGATCTCCTTCATGATCTGACCGCCGATCTGCCTCTGCTTCTCGGTCAGGTTCGGCTCGTTTTCGGCAATGAATTTCAGCTCATCCCGGATGGACATTTCGCAGAACTCGCTGATGTTCTTATCCCCAACGGTCACTGCCAGCACCACCGGCTTCAGGCGCTTGCCGTGGCAGTCCGGGCACTCCACGCCGGACATGAAGCTGCCGATCTCTTCCTTCATCCACTCGCTGTTGGTCTCCCGGAAGCGGCGCTCCAGGTTCTCCACGATGCCCTCAAACGTATTATAGTAGACACCGCTGCCGAACTCGTTGGTTCGGTGCATCTCGATCTTTTCGCCGTTGGTGCCGTAGAGCAGGGCGTTCACCGCCTCGGTGCTCATATCCTTGATGGGCGTGTCCAGCGTAAAGCCGTATTTTTTACCCAGACCAAGGTAGTACATTTCGCTGACAGAGCCCTCGGCGTAGTACCAGCCGCTGGCCTTGATGGCCCCCTGCCGGATGGACAGGTTCTTATTGGGCAGGATGCGCTCCTCGTCCACCCGCATGAACGTACCAAGGCCCGTGCACTTCTCACAGGCACCCTGGGGGTTGTTGAAGGAGAAGAGCCGGGGCGACAGATCGCCGATGGAGATGCCGTGCTCCGGGCAGGCAAAGTTCTGGCTGAAGGTCATGCACTCCCCACCGATGACATCGATCTCAGCGATGCCGCCGGTCAGAGCCAGCGCAGTTTCCAGCGAATCCGCCAGACGGCCCCGGATGCCCTTGCGCATGGCAAGGCGGTCCACCACGATCTCCACCGTGTGCTTGATGTTCTTTTCCAGCGTGATCTCTTCGTCCAGGTCATACAGATTGCCGTCGATCCTCACACGGGAATAGCCGCCCCGCCGGGCAGCATCCAGCTCCTTCTGCTGCGTGCCCTTGCGCTGGCGTACCACAGGAGCCAGCACCTGGAATTTGGTGCCGTCCTCCAGCTTGAGCACGGCATCCACCATCTCATCCACGGTCTGCTGGCTGATGACGCGGCCGCACACCGGGCAGTGGGGCACGCCCACCCGGGCATACAGCAGGCGCAGGTAATCATAGATTTCGGTCACGGTGCCCACGGTAGAGCGGGGGTTGTGGCTGGTGGTCTTCTGGTCAATAGAAATGGCCGGCGACAGGCCGGTGATCTCATCCACATCGGGCTTATCCATCCGGCCCAGGAACATCCGGGCGTAGCTGGAAAGGCTCTCCACATAGCGGCGCTGGCCGTCGGCATAAATGGTATCGAAGGCAAGGCTCGACTTGCCGGAACCGGACAGGCCGGTCATAACAATGAATTTTTCGCGCGGGAGGGTCAGATCAATATTCTTCAGGTTGTGCTCCCGTGCGCCTTTGATGACGATCTTATCGTTTGCCAAGGTACTTTCTCCCTCTTCTCTGTGTCTGTGCATGGTTCTGTCTGCGCTCGGTCTCGGCATCCGAGTCCACGGTGGGGTTCTCGCCCCGGCGCAGGCGGTCGATCTGGTCACGCAGGAAGGCCGCATGCTCAAATTCCAGCAGCTTGGCAGCCTCCTTCATCTCCCGGGTCAGGCGCTCGATGGCAGCTTCCCGCTCCAGTTTGCCCATGCGGCGGGTATTCCGCTTTGCGTTCTCCGCCTTATCGCTGATCTCAATGCTGTCCGCAATGGCCTTGACGATGGTCTTAGGCACGATGCCGTGTTCTTCATTGTAGGCCATCTGGATGGCACGGCGGCGCTCGGTCTCGGTGATGGCGCGTTCCATGCTGTCCGTCACCTCATCGGCGTACATAATGACCAGACCCTCGGCGTTGCGGGCCGCGCGGCCAATGGTCTGGATGAGGCTGGTCTCACTGCGCAGGAAGCCTTCCTTGTCGGCATCCAGGATCGCCACAAGGCTGACCTCCGGCAGATCCAGACCCTCGCGCAGGAGGTTGATGCCCACCACCACATCGATGGAGCCCAGGCGCAGATCTTTGATGATCTCCATCCGTTCAAAGGTATCCACCTCGTGGTGCATATATTTGACCTTGATGCCCTGCTCGGTCAAGAAGTCGGTCAGGTCCTCGGCCATCTTCTTGGTCAGGGTGGTCACAAGAACACGCTCATTCTTCGCCGTGCGGGCGTTGATCTCGCCCAGCAGGTCAGTCACCTGCCCCTCCACAGGCCGCACCGAGATGAGCGGGTCCAGCAGGCCGGTGGGCCGGATGACCTGCTGCGCGATCCGGGTGCTGTTCCGGCGCTCGTACTCGCCTGGCGTGGCCGAGACGAACACCATCTGGTTCAGTTTGCTTTCCACCTCCTCAAACTTGAGGGGGCGGTTGTCAAAAGCCGACGGCAGACGGAAACCGTATTCCACCAGCGTCTTTTTGCGGGCGTAGTCGCCGCCATACATAGCACGCACCTGCGGCAGGGTCACATGGCTCTCATCCACAAAAAGCAGAAAATCCTCCGGGAAATAATCCAGCAGGGTGGTGGGCATACTGCCCGGCGCACGGCCCGACAGCACCGCCGAGTAGTTCTCGATGCCCTTGCAGATCCCCACTTCGGTCAGCATCTCGATGTCGTAGTTCGTTCGCTGCTGGATGCGCTGGGCTTCAATGAGCTTGCCCTCGGCGGTAAACTTCTTCACCTGCTCGTCGCACTCGGCGCGGATCTTTTCAATGGCCGCTGCCTTTTTATCGGCGCTGACGATGTAGTGGCTGGCCGGGAAGATGGCCACATGCTTCACCACGTTCTGCCGGGTGCCGGTAACGGGGTTGAACTCCGTGATGCGGTCGATCTCATCCCCAAAGAACTCCACCCGGATGGCAAGGTCGCTCATGTAGGCCAGATAGATATCCACCGTGTCGCCGTGAACGCGGAACTTATTGCGGATAAAATTGATGTCGTTCCGCTCATATTGCAGGGCGACCAGCTTTTTGCACAGGTCATCCCGCTCCATCTGCATCCCGGGCCGCAGGCTGATGACCATGCTGCGGTAATCGATGGGGTCACCCAGAGAGTAGATACAGGACACCGATGCCACAATGATGACATCCCGCCGCTCCGAAAGCGCCGCCGTGGCCGAGTGGCGCAGGCGGTCGATCTCATCGTTGATGGCGCTGTCCTTTTCAATGTAGGTATCGGTGCTGGGGATGTAGGCTTCGGGCTGGTAGTAATCGTAGTAGGAAACAAAATACTCCACCGCATTGTCCGGGAAGAACGAGCGGAACTCGGTGCAGAGCTGGGCCGCCAGCGTCTTATTATGGGCCAGCACCAGCGTGGGGCGGTTGCACCGGGCGATCACGTTGGCCATGGTAAAGGTCTTGCCGCTGCCGGTCACACCCAGCAGGGTCTGGCAGCGGTCGCCCCGCTCAACGCCCTCTACCAGCTGCTCAATGGCCTGGGGCTGGTCACCCGTGGGGGCATAGTTGGAGACGAGATGGAACTGTTCATCGGCCATGTCTCGGTTCTCCTTTCTGTTCTCAGATGGAACTACAAATAGTTGTACTTTTCATGTTGATTATAACACAATTATTTTATAATATCAATACGGCCTGAGCATCTCCCCGGTCTGGAAATCGTAAAACGGCAGGCGGTTGGCCTCCCGCATGGAGAAATATTCGCTCTCGGTCAGGATGATGTGATCCCGCAAATGCACCTTGACCAGCCCCAGTGCCCGGACGATATTCTCGGTGGCCATCAGATCCTCCCGCGAGGGCAGGGCCACGCCGTTGGGGTGGTTATGGCAGAGCACCACACTGTCGGTACCGCCCTTGAGGGCTGCCGCCACCACATCCTTGATCTCCAGACTCACCCGGTCGCTGGTGCCGTCCCGCAGCCAGAACAGCCCTTTGATGCGGCTGCGGCCATCCAGCGCAGCCAGCAGGGCGCGTTCCTGCACAGTCCCGGCAAACTGTGCCATCAGGTATTCGACCAGCTGGTCGGTGGTCTTCATGCACTTTTTGCCGTTGACCGCACACTGGGTATAGTATCTGCCGACCTGCGGCAAAAGATGCAACATCCGGGCGGTGGAGGGGCCTACCCCCTCCACCGTCAGCAGATCCTCCTCGGAGGCATCCAGCACCCCGGCAAAGTCTCCGAACCGGTCCATGAGGACATGGGCAAGGCCGTTGGTATCCTTGCGGGTGTTGGTGATGTAAAGGACATATTCCAGCGCTTCGTGGGGTTCCAGACTTTCCAGTCCGTACTGCTCTACCCGGGCGCGCATCCGCTGGCGGTGCCCCGTATGCTGGCTGCTTTCCTTCGCCATGGTCATTCTCCTTTTGCGTTATTACTCTAATAGTACCGTTTTTTCAGCAAAACACAAGGGGGCACAGGAAATATTCTGCGTTGACTTCAAAGAAAGGGTGGTTTATTATAGAGAAAAGGCTTTTTTATGAATCAATATGCCCTCTCAGTCAAAGCCTGCGGCTTTGCCAGCTCTCCCAAAGGGAGAGCCCCTTGTGGCTCTCGGTCAGCATGTACTGAACCCGGGAGATGCATTGCCTCTCCCTTTGGGAGAAGTGGATTTGCGAAGCAAAGACGGAGAGGGCTTGTCTTTCATCCAACAAAAGGAACGATTTTATGAAACAATTTACTGCCACCGCAAACGACGAGGGCGTGCGGCTTTCCCGCTTTGTCCAGAGCGTGACGCGCGATCTCCCCACCAGCCTGCTGTACAAGAGCTTTCGCAATAAGCGGGTCAAGGTCAACGGCAAAAAGGGAGCCCCCGAGGATCGGCTCAAGGCGGGCGATCTCATTGAACTGTACATCAACGATGAATTCTTCCCGCCCGAGGGCGCAAAGCCTGCAGCCCGCAAACCTGCCCCCAAAAAGCAGCAGAACCAGCCCAAGGTGACCGTCATCTATGAGGACGAGAACATTGCCGTGCTGTACAAGCCCACCCACCTGCTCTGCCATAGCGACCGCACCGGCGATGCCAACCTTGTGGACGCGTTCACCCAGTATCTGGCCCAGAAGGGCGAGTATGACGTAGGCGGTGAGAATCGCTTCAAGCCCGGCATCTGCAACCGGCTGGACCGCGGCACCGAGGGCCTTGTCATCGCTGCCAAGAGCTACGCCGCCCTGCGGGACATGAACGAGATCATCCGCACCGACCTGCTCAAAAAGGAATACTACACCATCACCGTGGGCATCCCCCAGAGCGGGCGGTTCACGGCCTGGTGGGAGCACGATGAGAAGAACAACAAGGTCAGCATCCACGCCCACCAATCTCAGGATGAGCACCGCAAGCAGATCATCACCGATGTGGATGTGCTGCGCACCGCCGGGCCCTTTGCCCTGTGCAGGATCGGCCTGGTCACGGGCCGCACCCACCAGATTCGCGCGCATCTGGCCTACCTGGGCAAGCCGGTGCTGGGAGATATCAAATACGGCAACCGCAAGATGAACGAGCGCACCGGCACCCGGACGCAGGCTCTCTGCGCCGTCCGCATCAGCTTCCTGGATATCCCGGAGGAGAACACCCTGCACTACCTCACCGGCAAGGTCATCAAGCTGAAGGACCCGCAGATCGTCAAACAGTTCGACGCGCTGGATAAGTGCAAAGATCCCCATGAATAATATTTTTCTGAAAACTGACCGGCTGATTTTGCGCAGATTGGAAGAATCTGATTTTCCCGATTACGCCGCCTACTCCGTAGATGATGAAATGTCCCGGATGATGGGGCGGCCCATCCTGAAAACAGAAGCGGATATCCGCACCAATTTCGGCTGGCTCAAGGACAAGGAATCTCGTTGTTACGGCATTGTAGAAAAAACCGGCGGTCATCTGATTGGCAACCTGAGCGTCTGCGCTGTGCCTGCACAACTCACTGGTCTGGAACAATTGCAGGGCAGGCAAGGCTGTACCCTCTCCTACTGCATCTGCCGCACTGCCCAGCGCAGGGGCTACGCAGCCGAAGCGGTCCGTGCTGTCATTGCGGAGCTGTTCAACGCTGAGCAGATGGATTTCGTCCAGTGCGGCTGCTTTGCCTTCAACATACCATCCCAGCAGCTGCTGAATAAGCTGGGCTTTACGGAGCTGGCACACCTGCATATCCCCATGCCGGAAGGTGAAGTGGAAACGATCGAATCAATTTTATGGAATCCCGGGAGGACACCTAAAATGAACCTGAATCCTTATTTCAAGAGCATCATCGACCAGGACCGTGAGTCGGTGGTCATCTGCGATCTGAACCACATCATCATTTACATGAATCCTGCCGCCGTGGTGGATTACGGCAAATACGGCGGAGCCGCCCTGCTGGGCAAAAGCCTTCTGGCCTGCCACAACCCCCATTCGGTGGAAGCCATCCGCAAGGTGGTTGAGTGGTTCGCGGCGGATGCCAGCCACAACATCGTCTATACCTATCACAACGCAAAGCACGACCGCGACGTCTACATGGTTGCCCTGCGGGACGAGGACGGTACCCTGATCGGCTACTACGAGAAGCATGATTCCCGAAAAGCTGAAACTATGAAGCAGTACGATTTGTTCTGACGAAGAAGGGCGAACCCCACACAAAAAAAGACTTTGCCAGCAGATTCTCCATCGGCGGGAAGAGGAAGCCATCGTAGGTGGCGCAGGCCAGCACAATCCGGCCGCAGAGCCGAAGCCCTGAGGCGGGATGCTCCGCTCCGGTGTACCCCCTGCCAAAGGCCGCGGCTTGCATCCAAAAGAAAACCTGCTATACTGGAAGGGAATGAACCGCACTTTGTGCAGGAAAAGGAGAAATCAAGCTATGAAAACGAAACTGGGCATCGTGGGCTGCGGCTTTCTGGGCAATATTGTGGCCGACGCATGGAAGAACGGCCTGCTGCCGGAGTACGAGCTGGTGGGTGTGACCAGCCGCACCCGTTCCTCCGCTGAAGCAACTGCCGCCAAAACCGGCTGCGCCGTCTGCGATACCGTGGATGCGCTGTTGGCACTGGAGCCCGAATACATCGTGGAGGCCGCCTCTGTTGAGGCAGTGCGTGCCATGGCGCTGCCGGTTCTGCGCCGGGGCGTGAATCTGGTCATCCTGTCCATCGGTGCCTTCGCTGACCTCACGTTTTACGAGCAGGTGCAGCAGGCCGCCCGGGAGGGCAGCGCCAAGGTGCATCTGGCAAGTGGTGCCATCGGCGGCTTTGACGTGCTGCAGACCGTGACCCTGATGGCACAGGCACAACAGCTGGAGGAGACCGCAGGCATCGAGACCCACACCGGTGCCCGGGGCTTCCGCAACACCCCTGTCTGGGCTGAGCATCTGCTGACCGACACGGAAAAGACCACCGTGTTCACCGGCAACGCCAAGGAAGCCATTGCCACCTTCCCCCGCCGGGTCAATGTGGCGGTGGCCACCTCTCTGGCCACCACCGGCCCCGAGATCACTGGTGTGACCATGCACTCGGTGCCCAACTGGGTGGGTGACGATCACCGCATCACCGCCGAGATCGAGGGCGTAAAGGCCGTGGTAGACATCTGTTCCTCCACCAGCGCCATCGCGGGCTGGAGCGCGGTCTCCCTGCTGCGCAACCTGTCCTCCCCCGTCTGCTTCTATTAAAGGAGGTTCTCCATGTTCCAGAAACTTGTTGCCATTGAGCCGGTCAGCCTGATCCCCAGTGCGGAGCAGGAGCTTTCCTGCTATGCAAAAGAGGTCCGGCTGTTTGAGGATATCCCCGCTGACAACGATGAGATCGTGCGCCGCATCGGAGATGCGGATGCCGCCCTGCTCAGCTATACCTCCCGCATCGACCGGGATGTGATCGAGCGCTGCCCCAACCTGCGCTACATCGGCATGTGCTGCAGCCTGTATTCCGAAGCAAGTGCCAATGTGGACATCGCCTTTGCCCGCAGCCGGGGCATCCGGGTATTGGGCATCCGGGACTACGGCGACCGGGGCGTGGTGGAGTATGTGCTCCATGAGCTCACCGGCATCCTGCATGGTTTTGGGATGCCCATGCTCCACGATGAGCCTGTGGAGATCTACGGCCTGAAGGTCGGCATCGTCGGGCTGGGCGTTTCCGGCCGGATGATCGCCAACGCCCTGCAGTTCCTGGGGGCAGAAGTCAGCTATTACAGCCGCAGCCACAAGCCGGACGCAGAAGCCGCAGGCATGGCCTACAAGCTCCTGCCTCAGCTGCTGGCCGAAAGCGAAGTGGTGTTCACCTGCCTGAACAAAAATGTTCTGCTGCTGGGCAGCGAGGAATTTGCCCAGCTGGGCACCGGCAAGGTGCTGTTCAACACCTCCATCGGCCCCGGCTTTGATTCCGCTGCACTGGAGCAGTGGCTCACCCTGCCCGGCAACCACTTCTTCTGCGACACCCGTGCCGCTGCCGGCCCGGTGAGCGAGGATTTCTTTGCCCGGGAGAATGTCCACTGCGCCAACGTCTCGGCAGGCCGCACAAAGCAGGCCTTCGTTCTGCTGAGCCAGAAGGTGCTGGCCAACCTCCGCACGGCACTGGCTGATCTGAACGCGGAGTAATCATCCTTTTCCCCGCATAACCGCATAAGCAAAACGAACGCCTGCCGGGCTTTTCTCACTCGGCAGGCGTTCGTTCGTTTTTATGGGGTTGATTTAATTCGTTACTTTGCCAGCAGCTCGTCAGCCAGCACATCCATCTGTGCCTCAGCGGCGGCATTGGCGGCAGAGCGGATGGTCACAACGGCATCACAGACGGTGATGTTCTTCATACCGTCCAGCTCAGCACGCATCAGCTTTGCAGCCATGGGGGCCCAGGTGCCGTTCTCCATCAGGCCAACGGTGCGGCCCTGGAAGTTCTTGGTCTTGAGGTGTGCCAGCAGATTCTCCATCGGCGGGAAGAGGAAGCCATCGTAGGTGGCGCAGGCCAGCAC
>ENA-OQQW01002152-OQQW01002152.1-human-gut-metagenome-genome-assembly--contig:-NODE-2152-length-10503-cov-9.784743_pt1 | contig 10503 bp, 3 predicted proteins | sample MGYA00243234_ERZ505098 | MGnify/ENA primary metagenome ERZ505098 (study PRJEB26097, sample SAMN02712086) | human gut metagenome | biome: Gut microbiome | host: Homo sapiens | place: Denmark: Copenhagen... | reverse complement strand
GCACGTACGGATCTGTGAGGGGCTAAGATTGAGAGGTCTTAGTCTACTCGACTGTCGGTGCAACACTAATACCACACATAACTAAAATAACAACACAGCGTCAGAGCGTATGGGAAAACCTGTACGCTCTAATTTTTTATCAAAAAATGGAGGAAAACACATGGAAGAAACAAATGTAACAATGACTACAGAGGAAATGCAGGGCGAGCCTGCAGCAAAGGAAAATGAAACAAAGGCGGAGAAGTTTATCCGTATTGGTGAGTACCGCATGAATAAGGCGGTGGATGCTATTGGCAGACTGGAGAATCTTGCAAATCGAGGTTCCTACGAATATACACAGGAACAGGTAGATGCTATGTTTCAGGCATTAGAGGGGAGGGTTGCGGAAGTTAAGGCGAGATTTACGCCTAAGAAAGCGGCTGAGAGTAAGACTTTCAGCTTTGGTACAACAGAATAGGAATGTAACGGGAATTAAGGGAAAGGCAGTCATGTAGTGTATGTGGCTGCCTTTTTGTCGTATCTATGACAGGAAGGAGAACTGTGTGAGAAAATATGATTTTATATCGGCTCTGGCAAAAGAGACAGCAGCCGAGGTTGTCAAAAATCGTGAGGAATGGATGAAATACCTGACTACAGCGGCAAGGCTGTATAAGTATCCGTTCCGGGAACAGCTTTTGATCTATGCACAAAGACCGGACGCAACAGCGTGTGCTTCCATAGAACTGTGGAATGAGCGGATGCACTGCTGGGTAAACAAAGGGGCAAAGGGTATTGCACTTCTGGACGAGGACGAAGCACATGGCAAGCGTCTGAAATACGTTTTTGATGTTTCAGATGTCCATGCGGCAAGGAGAATCGGACGGTATCCGGAACTATGGGAATTACATGAGGAACATAAGGAAGATGTAATTAAGCGTCTGGAGCAGACTTATGGTGCTACCGATGATAAGAAGCTATTTGAAGAAAGACTTATGGAGTTAGCTGACAGGATTGCAGCAGATTATTATGAGGAATTGTTGCCGGATTTGCAGTACATGATCGAGGGCAGCTTCCTAGAAGGACTGGACGAGCAGAATGTCGGTATCCGTTTAAGAGATACTTTATCTGAGAGTATTTCTTTTACACTTTTATCTGCCTGCGGTGCAGATATGCAGGAGTATGGTTCGGAGTTTGCTTTCGATTTTATCCATGAATTTAATTCCATGGACACCCTTGCAGTACTTGGAGATGCAGCCAATGAGCTTGCAAAACCGGTACTTTTAGAGATTGGAAGAACCATAAGGGCATATAACAGAAGCCACGAACAGGAACAAACAGAAAATTTAACGCAGAAAAGACTTGCAAATACTTCTGAAATAGACTACAATGCGTTAAAACGTGAAAGCGAGAGCGGACATGAGGAATATATTGACAACAATCAAAACAGCGTAGAAAGGGGCAATAGCAATGAATCTGACATACGAGAAGAATGGGGATTATCTGATCCCGACATTACAGGCGGACAGTCAGCCGGAGGGAACCGTAACGAAGTACGGAATGATGAGGGAGACTTATCTGAAGGAGAACCACAGGGGCGTGTACTCAGCGTTTCTTCTGAAAGGGACATTGAAAGAACACCTGCTGACCATTCAGAAGCAGGCAGAGGAGAGAATGGAGAAGCTGATAAGCCAGATGGCGGCAACAGAGGGAGTGACAGAACAGCTCAAGGAAACCGATCAGATGCTTTGGGTAGCGAAGATGAACAGCATTCGGAACCGAGCAGAGGAAGTGGTTCTGGGAGAACTGGTTTACAGTCTGTAACAGACACAGATGATCTTCTCCGGGGAGAAGCACCGGAACCCACCTTTACACAACTCAGCCTGTTTCCTTCTTTTGAGGAGCAGGTCGGAACAGTCGCAGCAGCGGAAGCAAGTATGAAATATACCATGCCCGCTGCTTTTTCTTTGCCACAGAATGAGCTTGAAACCATTCTTCGCAGTGGTGGAGGAAAACAGCACAGCAGAAAGCGTATCTTTGCAAAGTACACAGAGGGCAGAAATGCCGAGCAGATGGTGGATTTTCTGAAAAATGAGTACGGACAGACCGGAAAAGGTTTTGAAATCAATGGAAATCCAGTATCAGTGTGGTTCGATGAGCATGGTATGAGCGTCGGCTATGGAACACAGGCAAGGGAAACACCGATTGTCACGATGGATTGGGAAGATGTGGAGAGCCATATCCGTTCCATGATCGAAAATGGTACTTATATGAGTGCCAGTGAAGCATTTCTTGTAGATACACAGGAGAGAAATCGTGTTGCCAATCAGATCTATTTCTTCCTGCGAGATGGAATGGATGAAATGCCGGAGGAGCTTGGCTTAAAAGCAGGAAATTATCCGGAAAGTGAAGCAAAACTCATGGAGCTTCTTTCCACCCATGAGGGCAGGGAACAGCTTAAAAATATCTTGGAAGATGCGGCAGAGCGACTTGCATCGGGTGAAGCCGAATTAAAATGGCGGCATGTGAAATCACCGGAATATCTGTTATCGGAGATAGCAGACCTTGACAGGGAGAGACTGGAATTTCCATTGCCGGATGCGGTGGAGGTAGCACAGGAAGATTTTATCACACAGGATGAAATCGACTATGCACTTGGCAGAGGAAGCGGCTATGAGCATGGAGCTTTCCGCATTTATGAGTATTTCATGGAAGGACATGACCAGAAAGAAACAGTTGCTTTTCTGAAAAATGAATATGGTATTGGCGGCGGTTCCGGTGGACTTCCAGGCAACGATGATTCCCATAATGAACATGATGGAAAAGGTATCCGTCTGGAGAAGGGCAGCTATGGAAATCCGTATGCAAAAGTGCTTCTGAACTGGAATGTAGTCGAGAAAAGGCTACGTGAGCTGATCCATGAGGATAAATATTTATCTCCACAGGGGAAAGAAAACTACAAGGCATACAAGGAAGAACAGGCAGAGAAAGCAAGACAGCGAGAGCTTTCCCGTCTGGAGCATGGACAGCGACTTGAATGTAAGAAGGACATCGAAGCCTTGATTGCCGAGAAATTCAATGGTTTTGTGCTTCCGAGGAATACCGCAGATGAAATCATAGATAAATATGGCATTGACTGTGTGGAATTTGTTCTTGCAAATACCGTCACGCATTTTGATTATGATGGGCGGTTTTCGCAGAACAATAAGGAATGGGCAAAAGGCATTGTTGCGGAAAATGAGTGGCAGAATAATGATCTGATTTTAAGTTCACATCCGGCAGTATTGGACGGATTTACCAATCAGGCAAGAAGATATATCAATGTATTGTGGGAAAAAGAAAAGGAAGCACAGGAAAAGGTCACGATTGATGGATATGAGTGTGCTCTGGTTGATCAGTGGGGCAGTGAGGAAGAAAAATATCTGCTTGGAAATAACATTGCGGATAACAGCTTTTATTATGCACAGGTCAATGGGAAAACCTTTGAATATGACCATAAGCCGGAGCGTAGCGAGGTAGAGGACGATTATATCAATGCCATTGCAGAGGAAGATATTGACCGACACGAAGCAGAGGTGTTTTCAAGGTTTGAGGGGACGGATGGTATCGCAGAGCCGGATGAAACTGAGCCACAACAAGAATTTTCACAAGAGGAATCGCAGAAATTATCATGGCATGTGGTACATGATGCAGATGATGAATATGGCAATCCGACACAGTGGAGTGCAACCTTATCAGAGGGAATATTCCTTTGGATTGATAAGGAAGTGGACGGATATGCTATTTATGATACGGCAGACACCACCCGTCCGGCATTGGAGACATTTTCGACTTTGCAGGAAGCAATGGATTGGGGGAATGAGCTTGCAGAAAGTGGCAGGGAAGCAGAAGCGGAGTTTTCTGACGAAAAGGAACAGAATGTTGTTACAAAACAGACAGAAGATGAACTGGACAGTATAGATGCGCAGTCTGCCCGTGAGAGTCTGGAGAATGGTGAAGCAGACCGACAGACAGAGGAAATGCTGTCACAGGTGCTTACAGGAGACTGGGAACCGATTACTCTTCCTTCACAGGAAGAAAATAAACCAGTACCGGATAAAAGCAACGCTGTCAATTTCCATATCAGCGATGACCGCTTGGGCGAAGGCTCTCCAAAAGAGAAATTCCAGAGAAATGTTGCAGCAATCAGGCTGTTGGAGCAGATCGAGGGCGAAAACCGTTATGCTACACCGCAGGAACAGCAGATTTTATCCCAGTATGTCGGCTGGGGTGGTCTTGCCGATGCGTTTGACGAGAGCAAATCAAACTGGTCAGCAGAATATCACCAGTTAAAGGAACTGCTATCACCGGAGGAGTACCGCATGGCAAGGGAGAGTACCTTGAATGCCCATTATACAAGTCCGGTCATTATCCGCCAGATGTACGAAACATTGGAGAAAATGGGATTTTCCAAAGGAAATGTACTGGAGCCTTCCATGGGTATCGGCAACTTTTTCGGTATGATGCCGGATTCCATGAAAGAGAGCAGGCTTTACGGAGTAGAGCTGGACAGCATTACCGGACGCATTGCAAAGCAGCTTTATCCGCAGGCAGATGTGCAGATCAAAGGCTTTGAAAAGACCGATTATCCGAATGATTTCTTTGATGTGGCAATCGGAAATGTGCCTTTTGGTCAGTATAAAGTGGCAGATAAGCAGTATGATAAAAATAATTTCCTGATTCACGATTATTTCTTTGCAAAGACGTTGGATAAAGTGCGTTCCGGTGGTGTGGTTGCTTTTATCACAAGTAAAGGAACTATGGACAAGGCAAGTTCGGAGGTCAGAAGATACCTTGCACAGCGTGCAGACCTGCTAGGTGCGGTGAGACTTCCGAATACCGCATTTAAGGCAAATGCAGGAACAGAAGTGACTTCGGATATATTATTTTTCCAGAAGCGTGACCGCATGGTAGAGCGTGAGCCGTACTGGGTACATCTGGGAGAGGATGCAGATGGCATTGCAATGAACGCTTACTTTGCACAGCATCCGGAGCAGATCGTAGGAAAGATGGAAATGGTATCCGGTCCTTATGGCATGGAAAGCACCTGTAAGGCAGATGACAGCAGACCATTTGCGGAGCAGTTAGCGAAAGCACTTCAAAACATTACGGGACAGATTGATACGATTGATCTGGATGAGGAGCTTGCGGATGATATGAGCAGGCAGAGTATTCCGGCTGATCCGTCCGTTAAAAATTTCAGCTATACCGTAGTTGAGAATGAAGTGTATTACCGTGAAAATTCTGTCATGAAGCCTGTAGAAGTATCAGACACCGCAAAAGAACGTATCAAGGGAATGGTGGCAATCCGTAACTGTACGCAGGAGCTGATTGATATGCAGCTTGAGGAATATTCCGATGCGGCAATCAAGGGAAAACAGGCGGAATTAAACACATTATACGATTCTTTCTCGAAAAAATATGGTCTGATCAATTCGCAGACGAATAAGAGAGCCTTTAATCAGGACAGCAGTTATTGCCTGTTGTGTTCTTTGGAAAAACTTGATGATGAGGGCAATTTCAAGGGCAAAGCGGATATGTTCACGAAGCGTACCATTAAAAGGGCAGAGGTGGTCACAAGTGTGGATACTGCAAGTGAAGCATTGGCAGTATCTTTAGCAGAGAAAGCTAAAATCGACCTTGATTATATGGCAGAGCTGACTGAAAAGGACAAGGATACGCTGATTGAGGAGCTTCGTGGTGTTATTTTCCAGAACCCGCTTACCGATGTCTGGGAGACAGCAGACCAGTATCTCAGCGGAAATGTGCGTGAGAAACTTGCCATTGCAGCAACCTATGCAGAAAATCATCCGGAATATGCTCCAAATGTGCAGGCTCTTACGCAGGTACAGCCGAGGGAGCTGGACGCATCGGAGATTGAGGTGCGTATTGGTGCCACATGGATTGATCCAAAATATATCAATGATTTCATGCGTGATACGTTCCAGACACCGGAGCATTTATTCCGCAGAGATACGATGGGGGTGCAGTTTTCGGGTGTGACCGGAGAGTGGAACATTAAAGGGAAAAACGCTGATTTTGGAAATACGCTTGTCAACATGACCTATGGTACAAGCCGGGTAAATGCCTATAAGATACTGGAAGATTCCTTAAATCTGAAAGACACAAGAGTTTATGATACCATTGAGGAAGATGGAAAGGAAAAAAGAGTTCTTAATAAAAAGGAAACCATGATTGCAAGCCAGAAGCAGGAAGCGATAAGGGAAGCATTTAAGGACTGGGTATTCCGTGATCCGGAGCGCAGGCAGACACTTGTGGCAAAATATAATGAGCTTTTCAATTCCACCAGACCAAGAGAATATGACGGTTCGCATCTGAAATTTCCAGGCATGACACCGGATATTGAATTAAAGCCGCATCAGAAAAATGCGGTTGCCCATGTGCTGTATGGAGATAATACCCTGCTTGCGCACTGCGTCGGTGCCGGAAAAACCTTTGAAATGACAGCGGCGGCAATGGAAAGCAAGCGTCTGGGACTATGCCAGAAGTCATTATTTGTAGTGCCGAACCACCTGACTGAACAATGGGCAAGTGATTTCCTTCGGTTATATCCCGGAGCAAATATCCTTGCGGCAACGAAAAAGGATTTTGAACCTGCCAACCGTAAGAAATTCTGTTCCCGTATTGCCACAGGCGATTATGATGCCGTTATCATCGGGCACAGTCAGTTTGAAAAAATCCCATTATCACAGGAAAGACAGGCAGCTACAATCGAAAAACAGATTGATGAGATTGAGCTTGCTATTGATCAGGCAAAAAGAGACAACGGGGAGCGTTATACCATTAAGCAGATGGAAAAATCGAGGAAAGCATTGCAGGTGCGGCTTGACAAATTAAATGACCAGAGCCGGAAAGATAATGTCGTAACCTTTGAGCAGTTGGGGGTAGACAGGCTGTTTGTGGATGAGAGCCACAATTACAAGAACCTGTTCCTTTATACGAAAATGAGGAATGTGGCAGGTATCGCACAGACAGAAGCACAGAAGTCATCTGATATGTTTGCCAAGTGCCAGTATCTTGATGAAATCACGGGCGGCAAGGGTGTAACTTTTGCGACCGGAACGCCAATTTCCAACAGCATGACGGAGCTTTACACGAATATGCGTTATCTTCAGTATGGAACGCTCCAAAAGCTGGGACTGGGACATTTTGACGCATGGGCGGCTTCTTTTGGAGAAACACAGACAGCCATAGAGCTTGCACCGGAAGGAACCGGATACCGGGCAAAGACAAGGTTTGCCAAGTTCTTCAATCTGCCCGAGCTGATTTCACTTTTCAAGGAAAGTGCAGATATTCAGACACCGGATATGCTAAAACTGCCTGTACCGGAAGCAGAGTATGAAAATGTGGTGTTAAAGCCGAGTGAGTATCAGAAAGAAATGGTACAGTCCCTTGCGGATCGTGCGGAGGCTGTTCGTGATAGGAAGGTAGAGCCACACGTTGACAATATGCTCAAAATCACCAATGACGGTAGAAAACTTGCATTAGACCAGCGTTTAATCAACGATATGCTTCCCGATGAGGATAATTCTAAATCCACCACCTGTGTGGACAAGGCATTTGAGATATGGGAGGAAACAAAGGAACAGAAGTCGGCACAGCTTATCTTCTGTGACTTATCGACACCGAAAGGAGATGGTACATTCAATGTTTATGAGGACATTTGCAACAAGCTGAAAGAAAAGGGTGTCCCACCGGAAGAAATCGCATTTATCCATGATGCCAATACGGAGAAAAGAAAAGCGGAGCTGTTTGCAAAGGTAAGAAGCGGACAGGTTCGTTTTTTGTTGGGTTCTACTGCCAAAATGGGAGCCGGAACCAACGTACAGGACAGACTGATTGCATTGCATCATCTGGATGTGCCCTGGCGTCCGTCTGACATTGAACAGCAGGAAGGTCGTATTTTACGACAAGGCAATATGAATGATAAGGTCAAGATTTTCCGGTATGTGACGGAAGGCACCTTCGACAGCTATTCATGGCAGCTCATTGAGAACAAGCAGAAGTTTATCGGGCAGATCATGACGAGCAAGTCCCCGGTGCGTTCCTGTGAGGACATTGACGAAGCGGCGCTCTCTTATGCAGAGGTCAAAGCACTTGCAACCGGAAACCCTTACATTAAGGAGAAGATGGATTTGGATATACAGGTTTCAAAGCTGAAGCTCTTAAAGGCAAACCACACAAGCCAGCGTTACCGTCTGGAGGACAATATCGCAAAGCATTACCCGATGCAGATCACAGCCTTAAAAGAAAGGCTTGAGGGATACCGGGCGGACATTCAGACCTATGCGGCGCATAAGCCTGTGGATAAGGACGCTTTTTCCATGAAGATAGGAAACCGTACCTATACGGACAAAAAGGAAGCGGGTGCGGCGTTGATTGATATGTGCCGGAGTGCCAAACAGCCAAACATGGCGGTCACAATCGGAGAATATCAGGGCTTTAAGATGAGCGTGTCTTTTGACTCGTTCTTCTCCAAGTTTACGATCAGCTTAAAAGGAAGTCTGAGCCATGAGGTGGAAATCGGAGCCGATCCACTTGGAAATCTGCAAAGACTGTCCAATGCGTTAGAGGGAATGACCGGGAAAATGGCAGACGTGGAGCAGAAGCTTTCTAACGTGGAACATCAGCTCGAAACTGCAAAGGTGGAAGTTACAAAACCTTTTGCGCAGGAGCAGGAACTGGCGGAGAAGCTAGAACGCCTTGCAGAGTTAAATACGCTTCTGAATATGGACGAAAAGGGCGATAATGCACTGGATATGGGCGATGATGAGCCGGAGGACGAAAACGGAGAGCAGAGCGCACAGACGCAGGAAAGTGAGCCGAACAGGGCAGAAGATATACAGGCGGTGGCAGAGGAACCGTTAAAGCCTGTTGCAAGTTTCCTGATGTCGGAGCGTATCGCAGAGCATGACAAGGAGCGGATGTTAGCAGACGGTTCCGGAGGGAGGGTATCCGTTAAGGAGAAACTTGCCGAGATGAAGCAGAAAATATTCGATCAGAAGATGCCGGAGAAACCGGAGACTGTAAAGAGCAAAGGAAAAGAAGAAAGTTTATAGGAGGGTGCTATGGAAGCAAACGAACCAAAGAAAGAACAGAACACAGAGGAAATGGACGTTATGAAGCAGTTCATGGAGCTTTTGGGACAGCAGGGCATGAAAGAGCAGTCACAGGACTTTATGGAGGTCTTGCAGTATATCGCCGGGATGCAGTTACAGCTTTCCGCTATGGTGGACGAACTGCAAGGAGTACGGAAGCAGCTTGAAAGGATGCAGGAGAGCCAGCCGAAAGCAGCGGAAAGTCAGCTTTTGGATAAGGTGTCATACCTTCAGGAGAAGGTAAGCAGTCTTGCAGAACGCTTATCGGAATTGAAAGACCATTTGATTGACACCGCAGCACAGGCAGTAACCGCCTTTAAGGAAAAGGGAAGGGAGGAAATGAACAGGGTTCTTCAGAAAGGAATTTCCGGTGTGCAGTCGGTGCTTTCCGGATGCCGGGAGAAGATGGTTGATGTGCTTACCAGTTATGAAAAGACCGCCAACCAGATAGACAGTATCGGGGACGAGTTCAAGCAGATAGGGAACAGCGTAGCCAACGTGGGAAGGCTCTTAACCGGAAAAGGTACAAAGGAAGTGTCGGACGAAAAAGAGGGCGTTGCCCTTACAAGGGTACTGAATATGCCTGTAAAGAAGCATATCTCAGCCTTAAAGAAACAGGTGGAGCGGATTGACGGTGCAGTAGCGAAGCTGGATAAGATCTGTGCCGGACTGGATACCGGAAAGGATAAGGAAAAAAGCAGGGTGTCCGTCAAGGAAAAGCTGTCACAGATGAAAGTGAAATCGGAACAGCAGAAGAAAGAACCGGAAAAATCAAAGACCAAGAGTCAGGAAGCAAGTTTATAAAGGTTTATGGAAAGAGCAGGTAGCAATCTATCTGCTTTTTCCTGTTATGTGGTTATCGTAAGCAGAGAAGATTAAGTGACGAGCAGAGGAAACAGGCAAGGTTGCGATGGAGAAAATCAATTCAGATGATAATTGTCGGGAAGATTAGAGTCCAGTCGCAACATTCAGAAGTCCAGTCACAACATTTCCGAATTTAAAGAAAGAAATCTGCCGATAATATAAATGAACAATAGATGATGTTATCCATATTTGATAATGAGCCATGAAAATGAGGTGGAACAGTTGAACATAGCAATTTGCGATGATGAGGAAAATATACGCATTTACATACGCAAGCTGATACAGAAGCAGGAAACTTTTTGTAAGATAACAGAGTTTTCATCGGGCAAGGAATTATTGGAGTTTCAGGATGAGACAAATGCAGAAGAAATAGACATACTTTTTCTGGATATCTCTATGGGAGATGAGGATGGAATGACTGTGGCAAAGCAGCTCAGGAGCCAGATGGAAAGCAAGAAAGAAGCAGTGTGGGGAAGCCTGCCGCTTCTGATATTTGTAACGGGAT
>ENA-OQQW01002147-OQQW01002147.1-human-gut-metagenome-genome-assembly--contig:-NODE-2147-length-10523-cov-5.097153_pt1 | contig 10523 bp, 7 predicted proteins | sample MGYA00243234_ERZ505098 | MGnify/ENA primary metagenome ERZ505098 (study PRJEB26097, sample SAMN02712086) | human gut metagenome | biome: Gut microbiome | host: Homo sapiens | place: Denmark: Copenhagen... | reverse complement strand
TATGTGGAAATGGAAACATTCAAAGGTAGTTGCGTTTATATTTTTACTGATGTTAATATTCCTGATTTTGCTTCAGAGTATAGAATTGTATGAATTATACCAGTGCATAAAAAACGGGAATCAATCAACAAATTATCATGTATTTGTTTGGATTACTTATCTTGCAGCATTTTACATCTTTATGGCTATAGCATCTACCGGATTTGTAGAATTTTATTCTATGCCGATGTTTTGTTATATGATGCTGTTTCTGGCTGTCATAGGAATCTGGATATTTCTTGATATTCAGGCAGAAGCATGGGACGTTGAGACAGAACAGCACAGAGCTGAACTGGAAGAGCAGGATAAGAAGATGCTCCAGATGAAAGTAAAGGCGATGGAAGAACAATATAGGGAAATGTTAAAGAGCCGGAAGATTGTTCATGATATGAAGAATCATTTGCTTGCATTAAAGAAATATACGCAGGAACAGGACTGGAAGGGATTGGAAGAATATCTGAACGAACTCAGCCGGGACATGTTGGATTACAATTACCAGATCTGGACAGGAAACCATATGCTGGATATGATTCTTAACCAGAAAGAGAAGGAGGCAGAGAAGCAAAAGACGCAGATGCAGATCAGCACGGAAGTATTCACAACGCTTCCGTTTTCTGACAGAGAGATCATTTCACTTTTTGGAAATCTTTTGGACAATGCGTTGGAAGCGTGTGAGCAGATCAAAGAAGGAGAACGCTGGATACATATAAAAATGAAAAAGAAGAATCAGCTCTTATACATCGAGATTGTAAATGCGGCTAAAAATACGGGAATACAGACAGATGAAAATTTTGTATCAAAAAAAAAGGATGGAGTGTTACATGGTTATGGAATGAAAAATATCCGGGATATTGTAGAACAATACAATGGAATGTTTCAGTGTAAAAGCCAGGAGGATCGGTTTGAGGTTGTGATTACTATTTACGGATAGGAGGCAGGTGAATATGAAAGAAACAAAGAAAAGAAGATATATTGTATCGACAATTATGTACGGTATGATTTTGATTTTTATTCAGCTTCCGTGGGTAGTTTTGAAAGGGAAAAATTACAGTATATATGCAGCATATTTCCGAATCAAAGCAAAAGGAATAAAAGCACTTTCGGAGATGGCAGCGTCTGTCTGGGATGGGAATCTTACGATAATCCGGATACAGTTAATACTGTTTATTGTATTTCAGATCGTGATTGTATTACATATAGTGACGCAGTGGCTGCATAAGGAATATTATCTGAATATCGCTGCGTTAGTTGTTCTAGGTGTATATATTGTGGTGAATGAATCCGGATTTGGAATGCTTGCGGATAATTCAACAAAAACGATTCTGATTCCTGCAATCATCATGATATTTGTTATGGCAGAAGTGCTGATCAGAAAAATGCTTGATGTATGGAAAGATGCCAAGGAATCAGCAGAAATATTTGCGGAAAAGGAACGGGAAGAAAAAGAAGAAGAGCGCAGGAGATTATATTTTCCGGGAAATTATACCAAACTTTTTTATCAGATGGTCTGGCACAATTTTAAATATGACTGGAAAGATTACGGCCTCTTGCTGTTCTGTGGTGTAATCGTTTCTGCATTCTCCTTTGCAGGACTTGGAATATATCAGATGATGGCGAAAGCTCACCGGGCAGAGAATTTCCTGCTGGGTGAAGGACTTGGAAGGATATTGCTGAATGCAATGCTTCCGATGGCGGTATGTGCCATCTTTTTGATGGTGTTTGTTCTCGTATTTTACATGAAAAAATGGACGCAGAATTACAGTGTATTCGTGACGCTGGGAATTCGAAAAAAAGCGTTGTATACGATTATTGGGATAGAGATCGCAGTCGCTTTTTTGTGTTCGCTGATTGCCGGCGGTCTATTGGGAAATATGATCATGTTTCTGTTCCGGAAAGTGATTTTCTCAATGCTGGCAAAAGGAATTGTTCTGTCAAAGGTGACGTGGCTTACTTATGTGAATGGTACGTTGGTGGTGTTGGCAGTGTATATAATTGCATTGATGGCGACCAGGGATATCGTATCGGATTTCAATCTGGTCAGGGCATCGATCAGAAACATTGCAAAAGAACCTATGCCGCAGAGGAGGACAAAGTTATTCATAACAGCCGGAATCATAATCTGTATGATCGCTATATTCGAATACCGGCAGTTGAGAAATCATGAAAGTATGTATCTGCTCTTTGCATTCTTTGCAGGTATATTTTTACTGATTCGTTTTGTAGGAGCCGGATATTTGAGACGTGCAAAAAAGACACCGGCATATCTGCCACAGATGCTGAACCGGAATCATTTGTATTATAAATCAAAGACAACTGCAAGGTATGTGCTGGCACTTACAATATTGAACGTATGCGCAGTGTTTTACTTTCTGTTTCAGGTAGTTTCGGTAACGATTGCAGAGAAGCCGGAAAGTCTGTATCCGTATGATTTTGTCTGTATTGCAGATGATGGAGATGATGCGATTTTTGATAGGATAAAGAACGGTTATCAGGCAAAAATCATAGAATATCCGATGGTGCGTGTGGCAAATGCAGATAAGACAGAACAAAACGAAGGCGTGCAACAAGGAAAAAGACCGCAGGGACAACAGATCGGGATTTCTGAATCGACATACAAACAATTGAAAAAATATGTAGATCCATCGTATAAGGAAGAAGCAATGCATCTTGATCGAAATGGAAAGAAGGTATATCTGGTGCACCAACAGGATCGCTCCGTGAAGGCACAGCCGGTGGATTGGACATTTGGAAAGAAGAAACCATTTTTGCATATCGGTCTTCCGTGTGAATATTATACCTTATATTCGCCAAGCAAAGCATATCCGAAAAGAACAATAGAAGGGGAAGAAATTGGAAGTCTGATTGGATGCTTCCGTCAGGGAAAACTGGAAAATATCGTTGTATTCTCGGATGCATATTTCAAGAAAGCACAGGGAATGTGGAAATACACGAACATATTAACCGGAGACAAGATAGAAGAAAAGGCCTTGCGAATAGATGGTGTCACAATTAAGCAGGGTCCGACGAAGCTTGTACTGATCCAGGCAGACCCAAAATACCAGAAAGCAATTGAAAAGAAAATGAAAAAGCTGGAAAAGAATCATACATATGAAGCGCAGTACGATTTCGAAGTACATTGCTGGTATTCAAAAAAGACGGCAGTCAATGATCTGAAGACAGAATATACGATGAAACTGATCATAAATACATTCGTATTGCTTACAATGACCATCTCCGGCCTTTTCCTGATGTATATTAAATCGTTATCAGAAATGAGTGATAAGAAAGCAAGAGCTGACTTTTTGAAATGTATGGGAATGCGAAAGAAAGAACGAGTATCACTCCTGAAAAGAGAACTGTATTACTTTTACTGGCTGCCGGAGCTGATAACGATAGTCGTGACCAGTATCTTTACAGCAGCAACGTTTCATGCTCGGATGTATACGCATGCCGTCAGAATTGCATGGCTGAAACATGCTGTCTGGATATGGCTTATGTATCTGGCAGTACAGTGGGGATTTGCATGGATATTAGGAAGATTTATTATTCGAAAGGTGGAAGGAAAAGATGAATAAACGGGAAGTTATGAAAGTGGAGAACCTTGTTCGGAATTATAAAATGGTCTATTCTGACAGACAGGGTGAAGAAGAAATTAAAGTTTTAAAAGGGCTGGATTTTACCATTGAAGAACAGGAATTTGTCGGGATCATGGGAAAATCAGGCTGCGGTAAGACAACACTTTTAAAAGTGCTTGGCTTGATCGACAAACCGACTTCCGGGAAGATTTTCTTTACGGGAAAGGATGCGTCAGAATTATGGAGTGATGAACTGGCGGATATACGAAGAAGAGAGATTGGATTTGTGTTTCAGGATTTTTATCTGTTAAATAGTCTGTCTGTAAAGGAGAACATCATGCTGCCGATGGTGTTGGACAAGGCACCGGTTGATAAGTGTTATAAGAATGTAGAAACATATGCCGAAAAATTTGGTTTATCACACCTTCTCGAGAAGCAGCCATATGAAGTATCCGGCGGAGAAAAACAGCGAGTTGCGATTTGTCGTGCGCTGATCAATAATCCAGATCTGATCCTAGCGGACGAACCGACCGGAAACCTCGATTCAAAGTCCGGGAAGATCGTGATTGATGCGTTGAAGGATATAAACGAACATATGGGAAAGACAATCATCATGGTCACACATGATCCACAGATGGCAAGCTATTGCAGCCGGCTGATTTTATTAAAAGATGGTGTGATTCTGGAAGATTTGAAGAATAGTGGGGATCAGGAATTGTTTTATCAAGAGATTCTCGGGAAGATGAAAGAGTTGTAGAGAAAACGGGGTAATGAAAATGGTTGATGAGAAGAAACATATATCCAAAAAAGAAAAAATAGAAATGAGTGTATCGATCGTTCTTTATACCATTTCACTTGTTCTTGCCCAGCTTCCCTGGTTCGTATTAAAGGGGAAAAGATATAATCTTTATAGTGCATATTTTCATGTGAAGAGATATGGAACAAGTGGTTTGTCGGAGGCAGGTGCATCCATATGGAACGGGAATCTCCTGTTGCTAAAAATCCCGCTTATTGTATTTGGGTTATATGAATTATGTTCGGCTGCGTATATAATAACAGTAATATTAAGAAAAGATAAAAGACTGAATATTATCGTTATGGTGTTGGGATATGCGGCCATGCTGTTACACTTGACGACCGGCCTTGTAACGATTGCCGATAATACGACGATGACGATGCTTTATCCCCTCGTACTTACCGGAGTGAATGCGGTTGAATTTCTGGCGATCCGCATGATTGACATCTGGAAAGAATCCGTGGAGCAGGCAAAGGAAAGTTCCAGAAAAGAAAAAGCAGAAAAAGAGGAAGAACGGAGAAGACTATCGTTCCCGGGAAAATACACGAAATTATTTTATCAGATTGTCTGGAAAAATTTTCAGTATGACTGGCAGGACTACCGATTATTTCTGTTATGCGGGACGATTGTGACAGCTCTTATTTTTGCCGGAATTGCTTCTTATCAGATGATGGCAGGGCTGCACCGGGCAGAAAATTTTCTGATAGGGGAAGGACTTGGACTGATCGTGTGGAATGCAATGGTTCCAATCGGAGTATGTGCAGTATTTCTGATGGTATTTGTATTGATTTTTTATATGCAGAAATGGATGCAGAGTTATAGTATATTTTTAACACTCGGAATCCGTAAAAGAGCATTATTACTGATCATTGGTCTGGAAATTGTGATCGCATTTATCTGTTCTCTTCTTACAGGATGCATCATTGGAAATGGCATTGTAATGATACTTCGTAAATGTCTGCATTTTCAGATTGGAAGAGATATGGTACTGGCAGCAGTTACCTGGAAAACGTATGTAAAAGTTGTGTTTGTGATGTTTCTGATTTATCTGATTGCACTAGCTGCGACCAGAGATATTGCAACCGATTTTGATATTACCAATGCGGCAGTAAGAAGAATACGGAAAGAAAAAGTACCACGGAAATTTGTATCGGTATTCTGGATTATAGGATTTGTATTATGTGCATGGAGTCTACTGCAGTACCGTGAATTAAGGAACTATGAAAATATAAAATTAATAGCATTCCTATTCTTAGGACTGTTCCTGCTGATACGTTATACGGAAAGTATATGGATACGAAATAAGAAAAAGAAGAGAACGTATATATACCGTATGTTACAGGACAATCAGATTTATCACAAATCGAGGACTTTGGCATGGTATATGTTTGTGTTAGTCATCCTGCATATCTGTGCGCTGTTTTACTTTACCTTTCCGGCTGTTTCGGTTACCATTGCAGAGAAACCGGAATCCCTGTTCCCATATGATTATGTATGTATCGCTGATGATGGGGACGATAAGTTTTTTGACTATATCAAAGAAACGTATCATGCGGATATCACATCATTTCCGATGGTGAGAGTGACCAATGCAGACAAGACAGAAAAGTCGGAAAGTATCCGAGAAGAAAAGATACCACAGGGGCAGCAGATCGGAATCTCGGAGACGACTTACCGCGCGTTAAAAAGGGCAAATGGTCAGACTCCGAAATTATCCCCAAATGCGTTAGATGCAAATGGAAATAAGGTTTATCTGGTGCATCAACAGGATCGTTCGGTAAAGGCACAGCCTGTAGACTGGTCATATGGAAAGAAGAAACCATTTTTACATATCGGAATCCCTTGTGAAGGATTTTCTATGTTTCGTGCCAAACTGGATTCGCCGACATATATACAAAGGACAATTGCAGGAGAAGAATTCGGCAGCCTGATTGGTTGCTTCCGACAGGGAAAACTGGAGAATGTGGTTGTGTTCTCGGATGAATACTTCAAAAAAGCGCAAAAAATGTGGAAGTATACGAATATTATTGACGGAAGCATTATTGCAGATAAAAAAGATCGTATAGATGGAGTAACTGTATCGCAGGGACCGACAAAGCTTGTTTTGCTCCATGTCGATAAAAAACGTGTATCGGAAATTGAAAATGAAATGCAGAAATTTGCCAAAAAACATAAAACTGATCTGGACTACGATGCAGAGATCAGCAGCTATTACAGTAAGACATCCGCTGTCGCAGATATAAAGACAGAACGTGCAACAAAACAGATTGTAAATATATTTGTTATTAGTGCGATGGCGATCGCAAGTATGTTCCTTGTCTATGTAAAAGTACTGTCTGAGTTAGAGGATAAGAAGAACAGAGCAGATTTTTTGAAATGTATGGGCATGAAAAAGAAAGAGCGGATGCGTTTGCTACAACATGAACTGTATGTATTTTACAGAATTCCGATGGAAGTGGCGGTAGTTGTAATGGTGCTGTATACGTTGGCAACATTCCATGCAAGAATGTACAATTTAAGTGTACAAAAAGCATATGTTAAGAACTGTATCGGACTGTGGCTCGGTTATGTTGTGTTGGAATGGATATTTATATGGATACTTGGAAAATTCCTGATCAAGAAGGTAGAAACAAATGAGGAATTTATGTGAGTAATTTGAAAACAGGAGAAGAATGGGAGAAAATGACATGAAAGAATGGACGAGAAAAAGAAAAGCAGATATCGTGATGGGAATCATCCTTCAGGTGTATTTTCTAGTTCCGTGGATCCATCATCATACGATGTATGGATATTTGTATCAGGCACTGAAAATGAACGATTATGTCAGAACATATAACGAAATGCTTTTGCCATCGCTGAAAAAGATATGGGGATATACGAAACCGACTGCTTTTGTTTTCTTATGCATTCTTTTTTTGATGTTGTTTTTTCAGATTGTAGAATTTATGCGGTTGTATCATATTTTTATCAATGAAAGGCCTAGTGATTACAGGGGATTTTTCTGGATACTGTTTATGATCGCATTTGCAGTATTTAATGATGGTTTTACTTATGAAGATGTCACAGAATATTCTTTATATCCGGTATATGGTGAGATATATATGATCCTGCTGCTTGTACTTGTTGGTGTATGGATCATTCTTGATGCGTTGTTAGATACATGGGAGTCAGAGCATGCTATGTTGCTGACCGAACTGGAAGAGCAGGAGAAAAAAGCATTGCAGACAAAGGTCCAGATACTGGAAGAGCGTTATCAGGAAATGCTCAAAAGCCGTAAAGTTGTTCATGATATGAAAAACCATATCCTTGCGCTTAAGAACTATGACCAGGAACAAAATTGGAGCGGTTTGCATGAATATCTGAACGAGCTCAGTGAAGATATATTGGAGTATAATTTTCATGTCTGGACGGGAAATCATATGTTGGATATGATTCTCAATCAGAAAGAAAAAGATGCGCAGAGACAAAAAACAGATATGCGGATTGATACAGAAGTTTTCTCTACGCTTCCGTTCACAGACAGGGAGATCATATCTCTTTTCGGGAATTTACTGGACAATGCACTGGAAGCCTGTGAACAGATCAAAGGAAAAGAAAGATGGATACGAATTAAGATAAAAAAGAAAAATCAGTTAATCTATATTGAAATAGCCAATGCGATTGCAAAGAAACCAGACCAAAATGGATCGGGATTTATATCGACGAAAAAAGAGAATGGATTACATGGTTACGGAATGCGGAATATTCGGGATATTGTAGAGAAATATGAGGGAATATTTCAGTATGAGATACGGGATGAGTCGTTGATGGTTATAATTTCGGTGTATGCGTAATCAGTAGATGAAGAGTTAATAACAGTTTTTTGAGATTTGTAGAAGTTTCACAAAAATAAAACATTTGTAAATTACATATTGAAAACAGAAATCAGGCATGTTATCTTATCAACACGCAGATGAATTCTAATATCTGCAACGCATCTATATTTACCAATTCATTTATTTCAAGCCCAAACAATCGGGTAAGAATCCAAGATGAAAATCATAAAAAACAGATAAATACATGTCTGATAAAAGAAGATAACGGTATATACTGGTATATATATAAATTCTGTGTTATCATATGCATAAAGCTAAACAGTTCTTCTTTGCAGGTATTATATCTGTACAAGAGAGGAGAACTGCTTATGAACCAAAGAAAATCATTAAAAGAATTAAACTTGCTGGATAAATTTCTGTTCGATGAAGCGATGGATGATCCGGAAAATGTAAAGACGATGTTGGATATCATATTTCTGAATACCAGGGGCAAACATCCCGAGCTGGTGTCATCAGAATTGATAGAATTGTTGAAGTATATGGAACGTAGTACGGATGAAGTATCAGGTGAGTGTAAAAGTAAGCGGATTCAAGAGATGCATAGACGAGTTTGTCAGATCAAAGCAAGTGAAAAGACAGAGGTGAAGTATATACAGACATGGGAAGAAAAGATATTAATAAAACAGGAAGGAATTGCCGAAGGCAAACAAATTGGCGTTGAGCAAATTAATAGGTTGAATCAGAGACTGATTGAACAAGGAAGATTTGATGATTTGACTAAAGCTGCATCAGATAAAGTATATCAGGAAAAGTTATTGAAAGAATTTGAAATTTAACAATATCAAAATAAAGAATATGTACAAGACTAGCCATTATCGGAAACACGGATACTTTTCTGAGCGTAGTATCTTGACATATAGCATATCTTGGATTACAATTCATTTAACGATTAGGCTAAATGTTAAATGAAAGGTCGTGATGAATTTTTGGGTATACAAGATACATTAAAAGCACTGGCTGATCCAATACGACGTGAGATTTTGAACCTGTTGAAAAATGGGCGGCTTTCAGCTGGAGAAATATGTGAGCATTTTTCGGTAACGGGAGCATCTATATCAAGACATCTGGCAATATTGAGGGAAGCTGATTTGATTCGAAATCAAAGAGAAGGAAAGTTTATTTATTATGAATTAAACACTTCCGTACTGGAAGATGTCATGTTGTGGATAACAGACTTGAAAGGAGTAGCGGACGATGAAGGAAATGATAAGAAAATATAGAGGTACATTAATTAGCTCTGCATTGGTAATTCTTGCAGGAGTCCTGGTGGGTTTTACGAGTATACAAGGTAAGTGGATAAATCTATTTTTTGTAGTGATGCAATGTGTGTTTGTTGCAATCATATTTTATGATAACAGGAACAGACAACAGAATCGCAAGGTTATAGGGATGACTATATGGATCATACCTGTTATTACATTGCTTTATAATGGTATTGTCAGATTGGTTGATATGGGAGCAGATATAGAGAATTTATTTATGGCATTCATTTATTATGGGACAGGTTTAATGTTCATGGTTATAGGAAATTATCTGCCAAAGGTAAAACAGAACAATACGATAGGAATCAGGGTCGTATGGACATTGCAGGATGAAGAAAATTGGAGTGCAACGCATAGATTCAGTGGGAAAATATGGGTGGTATCAGGTATTTTGTGCATGCTTTGCGGTCTTTTTGCAGAAAGCATAGCTGCACTTGTTTTGTATGTTGTAAGCATTATGGCAGCAGTAATCATCAGTGTTCTTTATTCCTATCTCTTTTATAAGAAAAAGATAGAAACCGGAGAAAAATTAAAAATTCAATATAAAAAAAAGGCAATTGTGGGATACGGAATCGTAACAATTTTAACTATTATATTCATTATAGGAAGTTTGTTTTGGGGAAGTATTGATATTCAGTTCCAAGATAACAGTTTTACTATCAAGGCTCAGGGATGGAGTGATTATACCGTAGACTATACGAAGATTGACAGTATCTCGTATGAAGAAAATTTATTTCAGAACTCGAATGATTATAGGATCAATGGATTAGGGAATTTTAAATATGCTATGGGAAATTTTAGAAATGATGTTTATGGAAATTATATCCGTTATACGCATTCATCCTGTCATTCATATGTAGTGATGAGCATAGGTGGAAAAATATTAGTTGTTAATGGTGAAAATGATCCGGCAACAAAGGAAATCTATCATAATATCAGCGAGAAAAAATAAGATTACTAAGACTTCCCATACCTA
>ENA-OQQW01002145-OQQW01002145.1-human-gut-metagenome-genome-assembly--contig:-NODE-2145-length-10526-cov-4.152898_pt1 | contig 10526 bp, 8 predicted proteins | sample MGYA00243234_ERZ505098 | MGnify/ENA primary metagenome ERZ505098 (study PRJEB26097, sample SAMN02712086) | human gut metagenome | biome: Gut microbiome | host: Homo sapiens | place: Denmark: Copenhagen... | reverse complement strand
TCCCAGTCGGGACGCCCGGTTTTTGGTTGCACTTGGCCTGCATATCCGTTATAATAGAGGGCCAAATCCGAATCTTCTCCTGCAACGAGGTCTGCCCATGAAACGCGACAAGAAAAAACAATGGCTCTCGATCGGCCTGCTGACGCTCGGCGCGGCGGCGCTGGCGGTGTTTGCCGCCGCAACGCTCGACGCGGGCGACGTGCGTGCCTCGCTCGCGGCGCTGCTGCCGGGCTGGACGGTCGCGATCGTGGGGTGCATGCTGCTGTACTATCTGTGCGACGCGCTCAAGTACCGGCTCATCACGCGCGCGTTCGGCTGCGCGCAGCCGCTCGGCGACAGCATCGACGTGTCGATGATCGGCTTCTTCTACTCGGCCGGGACGCCCGCGGCCGCGGGCGGCCAGCCGTTTCAGGTGCTGCACATGCATCACCGCGGCATCCCGACCGGCACGGCCACGTCCGTCATCTGCACGGTCTACAGCCTGTGGAACATCGCGCTCGTAACGCTCGGCATCGTGGGCATGTGCCTGTGCGGCGGCAAGCTCGCGGCGCAGAGCGCGGCATGGATCCCCGTGCTGGCGCTGGGTCTGTTCGTGCACGCGGGGCTGCTGTCGCTCGTGCTGCTCTCGGCCATTTTTCCAAAGCCGATGTCCTCGTTCGGCACGGCGTGCATCCGCTGGCTGTACAAGCGCCGCCCGTTCGTCCGCCGGGGCGCGGACCCCGAGGCGGCCGCCGGCAAGTGGTGCGCCTTCGTGGCGGAGTATCACGACGCGTTCGCCGCCGGCATCCGGCACCGCGGCAAGCTCGCCGGGGCGCTCGCGCTCGCGCTGCTGCAGTGCACGGCATATATGTCGGTCGCCTACTGCACGTACCGCGGCTTCGGTCTGCGCGGCGTGCCGTTCTGGCAGGTCACGGGCACGCAGGTGCTGCTGTACATCGGGGCAAGCTGCTTTCCCATGCCGGGCGCATCCGGCGCAAGCGAGGGCACGTTCTACCTCGCCTTCTCGCCGCTGTTCGGCGACTATCTGACGACTGCCATGCTCATCTGGCGTCTGGCGTCGTATTATCTCACGATCGTGCTGGGCTACATCGCCGTCGTGGCCGAGCGCGTAACGCTGCGCCATACCGCACAGTAAGTATGTATCATACCATCAAAAAAAGCACTTGCTAAGCAAGTGCTTTTTTGATGAGCGACACGTCCTCACCTACATGACCCATTTCAGGCAAATAGGATAGACATCTATGACAAAATGCGGCTCCTGTATTCCCGTTGCAGGGTGCACCGTAGAAATGTCCACGTGCACGTCCTGGATCGTCGCCGCACGGAAATCGTTCGGATCTCCGCAGACGATATACTGGGCAAGCGGATACGCAAGATGCCCCATTTCATCCGGGTCGAGCGGCATCGTCTCAAAGGGCTTTTCAATATCGACGCCCATGCGCCGCAAATATTCTGCAAGCGCGGAATAACTTGCTTTGATCTCCTTCATGTAGTTTTGGCAGTAGGCGCAGTCGCACAGGTCACCGCTGCCGAGGTGCGCATAGTACGCTTTCGTTCTTTCGATATCCATTTCCAAACGGCTCACTTTTCCGCCGTGCTGTGCCCGCGCAGCCTGCGGAACGTGGCCGCCCAGTTGCAGCTGCGGCACGCCTCGGCATAGGTCTTGCCCGTGGCAAGGTAGCACAGCGGCCGGACGGTCGCGACCGTCTTGGTCACGACAAAGCAGGCGGCGAACACCAGCAGCGTCACGCCCACCGTGCTGCCGAACGAGTGCACCGACACGCCGGCGGAATAGAGCATGCTCAGGAAAATGTTGTGCATGAGGTAGATCGCCATCGACAGCGCGACGACCGGCTCCGTAACGGCCTTGACCCATGCGCGCGGCGGTCGATTGCACGTCTGCTTGCACAGCAGGAAAATACACGCGGCCAGCACGATCTCGAACCCGGAGCTCTGGTTCTGGAAGTTCTGATTAAACTCTCCCGTGCGCACCGTGAGCACCCATGTGCCGGCCGAGATCACCGCGAGCGACACGACCGCGCCGAGCGCAAGCAGCCAATTCGGGATCTTTTTTTCGCAGCTGCCGAGCAGGTAGCCGAGCACGAACGTGGCCATGTGCCCACCGAAGATCTTGAGCTTGTCGAAAATGTCCAGATCGACATACTGCGCCGCACCATCCGGCAGCACCGTCATCAGGATCGTATGCGCCGACACGGCCGCCACCAGCACGAACAGATACACCCGCCCGGACTTGCCGAGCACCTGGATCCCGCCGTAGAGGATCGGCGAGAGCGCATAGAGCGCAATGAGCGTATACAGATACCAGAAGTGCACCATGACCGGACCGTGCAGCGCCGTGACGAGCTGCGCCCAGATGGCGCCGGGCGTGAGCGTGTGCGCCAGAAACATCTGCCACAGCACGGCCACGACCGTCCAGCCCGCGAGCGGCACGACCAGCCGCGGCAGCCGGTGGCGCAGCAGCACGGAAATGTCGGCCGTTTTCCGGCTCGTCATGAGCAGATAGCCCGACATCATGAAAAACAGCGGCACCGCCGTAAAGGCAAGCGACGTACATACGTTGAGCAGGTGCCAGCCGGTGTTGATGCCGGCGCGCAGCGGGCCGGCCGCCGTGTGCATGAAAATGACGCACAGCGCAGCGAAAATGCGCAGGCCGTCAAAATAATCAACATGCGGTCGTTCGTTCAAAGCAGTTCCCTCCCGGCCGCGCGGAACGCACGGCTCACGTAAAGTCGGAGCGAACGCAGATCGTTCGCTCCGACGTGGTGCCGGCGGCGGGGCTCGAACCCGCACGGTGCTGCCACCGAGGGATTTTAAGTCCCTTGCGTCTGCCTGTTTCGCCACGCCGGCACACTCCGTCACATCGTACCACCGCAGGCAACACCTGTCAAGCACAGGAAATCGAATACCCGACACGCGCCTCTTGCATCCGGTCAGAAAATTTGATAAAATAATAAATTATTTCTATAGGTATCGTTTTTGGATTCGAGGCACATTGCACTTATGAAATACCGCAACTGGCAAATTCCATACACGGCGCCGCAGCCGCCGGAGGCATTGCTGCGCGCGGGCTACTCGCCGCTGCTGGCGGTGCTGCTGGCCCTGCGCGGGTATGCTGACCCCGGGCAGGCGCGCGATTTTCTCAGCGGCGGCGACCAGAGCGTGTTCGACCCCATGCTCCTGCAGGACATGGACAAGGCCGTCGCGCGCATCCGCACCGCCATCGAGCGCCGGGAAAACGTGGCCGTGTTCGGCGACTATGACGTCGACGGCATCACGTCCACGTGCGTGCTCACGGACTATCTGCGCCGGCAGGGCGTGCCCGTGCATCCGTACATCCCCGACCGCATCGAAGAGGGCTACGGCCTGAACATGGACGCAATCACGAGCCTCCAGCGCACGAGCGACATCACGCTCATCATCACCGTCGACTGCGGCATCACCGCCATCGACGAGACGAACTACGCCCTGCAGCGCGGCATCGACATGGTCATCACCGACCACCACGAGTGCAGCGGGCAGGCGATCCCGAACGCCGTGGCCGTCGTGGACCCGAAGCGCCCCGGATCGCAGTATCCGAACAGCGGGCTCGCGGGCGTGGGTGTGGCGTATAAGCTTTTGTGCGCGCTCGAGGGCGGCAGCGACCGGGTCCTGCGCAAATACGGCGACCTCGTCGCCATCGGCACGGTGGCGGACGTGATGCCCCTCACGGGCGAGAACCGCTACCTCGTGGCGCAGGGGCTGGCGCAGATCAATGCCCGCCCCCGGCCGGGCATCCGCGCGCTGCTGCACGAGTGCGGCGCGGAGGGCCGCCCCGTCACGGCCACGACCATTGGCTTCACGCTCGCGCCGCGCATCAACGCGGCCGGCCGCCTGGGCAAGACGGCCGTCGCGGCGCTGCTGCTGCTGACAAAGGACGACGGCGAGGCTGACCGCTACGCCGCCGGGCTCTGCCAGCTCAACCGCGAGCGGCAGGCGCTCGAGCAGCAGATCTGGGAAGAGGCCTCGGCCATCGCGTGCCGCTACCCGCCGCGGATGCCGCTCGTGCTCGCGAGCGACTCGTGGCACCAGGGCGTGATCGGCATCGCCGCCTCGCGCCTGAGCGAGGAGTTTCATCTGCCGACGATCATGATCTGCTGCGACGGCGAGCGCGGTAAGGGCTCGTGCCGCAGCTTCGGCGGCTTCAACCTCTATAACGCCCTGAGCGCCTGCTCGGAGTATCTCGAGGGCTTCGGCGGCCACGCGCTGGCGGCCGGGCTGACGATCCGGCGTGAGAACATCGACCGCTTCCGCCGCGCGCTCGGCGAGTATTACCGCCAGAACCCGGCCGACGACCTGCCGGAGCTCACGTGCGACCTGCGCGTGAACGATCCGCACCTGCTGACCATGCCGTGCATCGAGTCGCTCGACGCGCTCGAGCCGTGCGGCAACGGCAACCCCAAGCCCCTGCTGTGCATCACGGGCGCGCGGCTGGTCAACGCCGTGCCCATCGGCGGCGGCCGCCACCTGCGGCTGCATTTTGCCAAGGGCGGGTATAATTATGCCGGTATCTTCTTCTCGTGCACCCCGGCGGAGCTGGGCGTGCGCATCGGCCAGTGGGTAGACGTGGCCTTCACGCCGCAGATCAATGAATTCCGCGGCCGCCGCAGCGTGCAGCTGCTCGTGACCGACGTGCGCCCGAGCGACCCGCTGCCCCTGTGCCGCGCGCTGCTGAAAAATCAGTGCATCCCCGCGTGGGACACGGTGGACCTCTACCCCCTGCGCGCGGACTTTGCCGTGGCGTGGCGGTGGCTGAGCGCGCCGGTGTCCTTCCCGCTCGGGGAGCTGCCCGCGCGCGCACCCATGCGGCCGGAGAAGTTCTGCGTGTGCCTGCGCGTCATGGCCGAGATGGGCCTCGCCGCCGTGGACTTCGACGGCGAGACGCTGCGCCTGCGCCCCCTGCCGACGAGCGGCAAGGTGGACATCGGCGCGTCGAAGCTGCTGCAGGCCCTGCGCGAGCGCCGCCAGAGCCTGCTATGAACCACTTTCAAGAAATCCCCATTCCGTTCCGGAAAGGAGCTGTCTATATGTCTAAAGCGACCCGCGCCGAAAACGTGACCCCGAAGCCCTACGACCTCGAGGCCCACTATCAGGAGCTGGAACAGAAGATCACCGCCGCCGGCATCCCGGCCGACCTCGGCCGCGTGCGCGCGGCCTTCGAGTGTGCCGACCGGGCCCACTCCGGCCAGAAGCGCCGCGATGGTTCGCCCTACGTGTCGCACTGCATCGCCGCCGCCATCATTACGGCGGAGATGGGGCTCGACGAGGACTCGATCATCGCCGCCCTCCTGCACGACACGATCGAGGACACCTCGCTCACGCACGATGACATCGCGCGCAGCTTCGGCACCTCAGTGGCCGACATTGTCGAGGGCGTCACGAAGCTCACGCGCGTGCAGTACACGAGCGTGGAAGAGCAGCAGATGGAAAACATGCGCAAGATGCTCCTGGCCATGGCCAAGGATATCCGCGTCATCCTCATCAAGATGGCCGACCGCCTGCACAACATGCGCACGATGGCCTACCAGAGCGAGGAAAAGCAGCGCATCAAGTCCCTCGAGACGATGGAGATTTACGCCCCCATCGCGCACCGCCTCGGCATGCAGAAGATCAAGTGGGAGCTCGAGGACCTCTCGCTGCTGTATCTCGACCCCGCGGGCTACAAGGCCATCACGGACGCGCTCGATGAACGCATGCCGACGCTCGAAAAATTCATGGGCGAGATGCGCACGCAGATCCGCGAGCGCCTGGAGGCCGAGGGCGTGCACGCCACCATCTCGAGCCGCATCAAGCACATCTACAGCATCTACCGCAAGATGTACGCGCAGAAGCTCGACATCAACGGCATTTTTGACCTCTGCGCATTTCGTGTCATCGTGGACACGATCCCCGACTGCTACAACGTGCTCGGCATCATCCACGATATGTATAAGCCGCTGCCCGGCCGCTTCAAGGACTACATCAGCACGCCGAAGCCGAACATGTACCAGAGCGTGCACACGACGGTCATCGGCTCGGAGGGCATCCCGTTCGAGGTGCAGATCCGCACGTGGGAGATGCACATGACGGCGGAGTACGGCGTTGCGGCGCACTGGAAATACAAGACCGGCAGCGGCGAGGGCACCAAGCCCGGCGACGAGGAGAAGTTCGCCTGGATCCGCCGCCTGCTCGAGACGCAGCAGGAGTCCGACGCGCAGGACTTTTTCCACAACCTGAAGGTGGACATGTTCGCCGACGAGGTGTTCGTGTTCTCGCCGAAGGGCGATGTCATCAACCTGCCCGCCGGCGCCACGCCGATCGACTTCGCCTACAGCATCCACTCCGCGATCGGCAACAGCATGGTCGGCGCGACGGTCAACGGCCGCATCGTGAACTTCGACTACGTACTGCAAAATGGCGACATTGTGGACATCCGCACGTCGAAAAACGCGCCCGGCCCGAGCCGCGACTGGCTCAACCTCGCCAAGAGCGGCGCCGCGCGCACAAAGATCAAGCAGTGGTTCAAAAAAGAGCGCCGAGAGGAGAACATCGTCCACGGCAAGGAGCAGTTTGAGCGCGAGCTGCGCGCCAACGGCATCGCCCCGGCCGACATCATGGGTGACGAGATCCTGCCGCTGATCCTCAAGCGGCTGGCCTTTACCTCGCTCGACGATCTGTACGCCACCATCGGCTACGGCGGCGTGACCGCCACGCGCACCGTCAACCGCATCCGCGACGAGATCCTGCGCAACCAGAAGGCCAACCAGAAAAACGCCATCGACCGCATCAACGAGGCGGCCGAGCGCCGCAATAAGCGCCCGCGCCACGCCGTGCACGGCATCCTCGTCGAGGGGCTGGACAACTGCCTCATCAAATTCTCCCGCTGCTGCACGCCGGTGCCCGGCGACGGCATCATCGGCTTCATCACACGCGGCGCTGGCGTGTCCATCCACCGGACGGACTGCGAAAACTATCTCGCCAGCCGCGACAATCCGGAGACTGCCGGCCGCTGGATCCGCGTGAGCTGGGCCGAGCACACCACCGATTCCTACAGCACGACGCTCATGCTGCTCAGCGCGCAGCGCTCGGGCCTCGTCATGGACGTGGCCACCGCGCTCAACGCGCTCAACGCCAAGGTGCGCACGCTCACCGCGCGCGACGTGGACAGCGGCCGCTCGACCATCACGATCACCGTTGAGGTGCACAATCTGGCCGAGCTGCGCACGATCATCAGCCGCCTGAGCGCCATCCGCGGCGTCATCCGCATCTCGCGCAGCGGCGCGTCCGATCCGGCGAAGGCCACCGCGCACACCGCCGAGCTGCAGGCCGAACAGGCCAAAAAAGCCAAACAGGAGGGCAAAGCATGAGAGCCGTCGTCACCCGCGTCACCGAGGCGTCCGTCACCATCGACGGTGCCGAATACAGCCGCATCGGCCGGGGCTTTCTCGTCCTGCTGGGCGTGCACGTGTCCGATACGGCGGCCGAGGCCGACCGCATCGTCGACCGCATCTGCGGTCTGCGCGTGTTTGAGGACGCCAATGGCAAGATGAACGTCAACCCCACCGACGCCGGGGCCGAGCTGCTCATCGTGAGCCAGTTCACGCTCTTTGCCGACTGCCGCTCCCGCCGCCCCGGCTTCACGGCCGCCGCCCGGCCGGAGACCGCCGTGCCGCTCTACGAGCGCGTGATCGCGGGCTGTCAGGCCCGCGGCTTCACCGTGCGCACGGGCGTGTTCGGCGCGGACATGCAGGTTGCGTCCATCAACGACGGCCCCGTCACCATCCTGCTCGATACCGATCAATTATAAAGGAGGCCACCCCATGCTCATCAAATGTCTGCCCGTCGGGCACCTCATGACCAACTGCTACATCGTCACGGACGAGACCACGCTCGAGTGCGCCGTCATCGACCCCGGCGACGAGTCCAACACCATCCTCTACTACCTGGAGGACAACCACCTCACCTGCCGCGCCATCCTGCTCACACACGGCCACTATGACCACACCGGCGCCGTCTACGCCGTGCACGAGGAGACCGGCGCGCCCGTGTACATGAACGCGCTCGACGCGGGCACGGCCGTCGCCTTCGACAGCTACACGTTCACCCCGCCCGAGGGCACGATCTTTTATAAGGAGGGCAACGAGGTCAAGGTCGGCAATCTGACCTTCCGCGTCATGGAGACGCCCGGCCACACGCCCGGCGGCGTGACGCTCATCTGCGGCGACGCGCTCTTCACCGGCGACACACTCTTCGCCGGCTCCTGCGGCCGCACGGATTTTGCCGGCGGCAGCATGGAGGTCGAGCTGCAGTCGCTGGCCAAGATTGCGGCCCTGCCCGGCGATTACGAGGTCTACCCCGGCCACATGGACTGCTCCACACTCGAGACCGAGCGCCGCTTCAACCCCTATCTGACCGCGCTGCAAAACCGCGGACAGTAAAAACTGCACAAAGGCAACCGGCAGAAGCTCGCTTCTGCCGGTTTTTTGCCGGTTTCGGGGAAAAGGGCCCGCGCCCCCTTGCAATCTGCGGCCGCGCGTGGTATATTGTTCTCGTCAGGAAAACATCTGTCCGCTATACGCGGGCAATTTTCATCAAAACAAAAGTGAGGGAACATCATGAACATCGGACTTCTGGGCTTTGGCGTTGTCGGCAGGGGCGTTTACGATATGCTCGCCGGCCGGGACGATATCCGCACGGCGTGGGTGCTGTGCCGGCGCGATCTCGGTGAGCTGACAGCCCGAACCACCTACGAGATGCAGGACATTCTCAATGACCCGGCGGTCGACACCGTCGTGGAGGTCATGGGCGGCCTGCACCCGGCGTATGAATACGTGGCGGCCGCGCTGCGCGCCGGAAAAAACGTGGTGTCCTCGAACAAATACCTCATGTGCCGGTACTATGACGAGCTCACGGCGCTCGCCAGAGAGCACGGCGCGGCGCTGCGGTGCACGGCGGCGGTCGGCGGCGGCATCCCGTGGCTGACGAACCTCGAAAAGGCCGCGCGCGCCAACCACATCTCCCGCGTCTGGGGCATCCTCAATGGCACGACCAACTACATCATGGACGCGATGCACGGCAGCGACGTGGACTTTGCCGACGTGCTCGCGCAGGCGCAGGCGCTCGGCTATGCCGAGGCAGACCCCTCGGCCGACATCGACGGGCTGGACATTCAGCGCAAGCTGATCCTGTCCGCCAACGTTGCCTTCGGCGTGTCGCTGCGCGAGGCGGACGTGCCGGTGTTCGGCATCCGCAACGTGCGCAAGGCGGACATTGCCCGCTTTCAGGCGCACGGCTGCACGTGCAAGCTGATCGCGACGGCCGAGCAGAAAGGCGGCAGCATCCGCGCCTACGTCGAGCCGACGCTGCTGGGCCATGACGCGCTCGAGGTCGCCGTGCCCGCAAACTTCAACCTCATCAGCATGGACGGCGACCGCATGGGCGTGCAGAGCTTCTTCGGTCAGGGCGCGGGCCGCTACCCGACGGCCTACAACGTCGTGCAGGACCTCGTGGACATCACGCGCGGCGCGCACGCGTTTTACACCGATTCGTTCGTCCCAGCCGTGCCGGACAATTCCGGCGTGCAGCACCGCTACTACGTGCGCACGCGCGCCGCGCTGCCGGAGCTGGCCGTCCTCGCCGAGGGCGACTGGGACGGCGCGGTCATCACGCAGCCCGTGCCCGTGAGCCGGATGCACGCGCTCATGGCGCAGGCGCTGGCGCAGGACGGCGAGAGCTTCTTTGCCGCGCTGCAGTAAGGAGGGCCCCATGCTGAAGGTTGCAAAATTCGGCGGCTCGTCGATGGCGGACGCCAAACAGTTTGAAAAGGTGCGCGACATCGTGCGCGCCGACCCCGCGCGGAAGGTGATTGTCGTGTCCGCCTCCGGCAAGCGCAGCGCGGACGACCACAAGCTCACAGACCTCCTGTACCTGTGCTACGCGCACCTGCAGTACGGCGTGAGCTGCGACGCCATCTTCCAGATGATCTGTGACCGCTACATCGCCATCCGCGACGAATGTGGCCTGAACGTCGACATCGAGGCCGAGCTCGACGTGCTGCGCCGGCAGATGCGCGCCGGCATCTCGGAGGAGGAGCTCGTGTCGCGCGGCGAATATTTCTCCGCCCTGCTCATGGCGGACTACCTCGGCTACTCGTTTCTGGACGCGGAGCTGTGGGTGCGCTTCCGCTTTGACGGCACGATCGACAAGGAGGCGTCCTACGCCGCGCTGCAGCGCCTGGCCGACGGCCGCAATGTCGTCATCCCCGGCTTTTACGGCGTGACGCCCGACCGCAAGATCCGCACGTTCTCCCGCGGCGGCAGCGACATCACCGGCGCGCTCGCGGCCGCAGCGCTGAATGCCGACGTGTACGAAAACTGGACGGACGTGTCCGGCATCCTCATGGCCGACCCGCGCATCGTGCCCGACCCGCTGCCCATCGAGCGCATCACGTATAACGAGCTGCGCGAGCTGAGCTTCGTTGGCGCGCAGGT
>ENA-OQQW01002137-OQQW01002137.1-human-gut-metagenome-genome-assembly--contig:-NODE-2137-length-10546-cov-3.998951_pt1 | contig 10546 bp, 8 predicted proteins | sample MGYA00243234_ERZ505098 | MGnify/ENA primary metagenome ERZ505098 (study PRJEB26097, sample SAMN02712086) | human gut metagenome | biome: Gut microbiome | host: Homo sapiens | place: Denmark: Copenhagen... | reverse complement strand
ATGATTGGACGGTCGATGGAAGCGTTTCCAGCACGATGGCTGCATATATTTCTTATGTTTGAATTGCAGGAATAACGCTTGCACTATCGGGTTGTCGGTTGACTGCAACGACAACTACGTCATCGTAGAATTGTCGTTCAAAAACCATCACATTATCATCACTATAGCGAACGGTTGTAGTGCCGTATGCAATTGCATCGTTTGAGCGCCGCAGGGTAGATAGGGTTGCTATAAGCTGATATGCTGTTGTTGTTGTACTAAAGCCACATTCGGTGGGCATGTATACTCTTCCTGCAACATCACTTGCATCACCGGGTATAACATACTGTTCCGTTCCGTAGTAGATTGTTGGAATGCCCCTTGATGTCAGCAGAACTGCAAGCGCCGCATTGTAGACTTTCTGACTCCTTTGGGTATATCCAAAGCGGGTAACATCGTGATTATCTAGGAAGGTTACAGTCTGATTAGGATGGTCGTAATCCTCCTGAGTATATACCAACATATTGGCAAAGTTGCTCATTGGAGTAGAGAATGAGCCAAATGTTGTACTTGCTGCTCGGTAGAACTCAAAATCAAGGTTGTTTACACCAGTTTGCTTGGGAAAATAAACGTATTCATCATATTTGGGATCTGGTCTGCCAATAAAGAATTCACCAAAGTGAGTAACTGTTTTTCTGGAATCCACAACATCTTTTAGACCCTTTACAAAAGACGGATCCATATGAAGAGTAGCATCATGGCGAATACCATTTACGCCCAAATCACTCCAAAACAGCATGGCGGCTTCCAAATACGCAACAACATCACTATGTTGCTGCGAGAAGTCCGCAAGCGAACCTAAATCCTTATGCCGGTATCCAAATCGGCTAGAGTCATTGCCTCTGTCCCCAAGACCATGGAACCAGCCATTTATATTGTTGTTGGGATCAGCGATCAAGTTTTCAATCAGTCCGTCATTGTTGTAGTCATATGGTTCTCCATTTGCATCAAAAGCAAATTCTCCATTTTCCTTGCGGTCTGGCTCATACAGTTTTCCATCTTCTGGAGCATTGTTGATTGTTGGGTTCATTTCACGGCTTGTATGATTGGTAACAAAATCGATTACCAATTTAATGCCGTTTTCATGAAGAGCATCCCGCAAATCCTTGAACTCATTAAGAGTACCAAAATGCTTGTTTGTTGCAAAATAATTACGCACATGATATCCATGAAAGCTGGTCCAAGTGTCGTAACTCCCGTCATTTTGATAATCAATTATCGCTGTATCTCGATTTTCATAGGGCGCGGAAATCCAAACAGCGGTTACGCCCATCCCTTTCAGATAAGGAATTTTCTGAACAATGCCATCCCAATCCCCACCTTGATATAGTTTCAAGTCTGCCCCAGTTCCGTCATATAAGTTGGAACTAAAACCAACCGGAATATTATTTGTACTGTCGCCATCATAGAAGCGGTCAGTAATAATCTGATAGATGACATCTTTGGACGAAACTGGACCAAGGTCATTGACAGTTTCTTGAGCAAATACAGTCGCGCCAGGTATGGATAGCAACAAAACTATTACCAGCACGAACACTAAAACTCCTCTAGCACGCTTCATGCCATATTTCCTCCTTCTGCATCAAATGGCCTTAATATCTCGTGTAAAAACCCTAAAACTTATGCTCTACGGCTCCTGACTCCATTCCATTCATCGTTTTAAGTTTGATTTGTGCGTCTGGTTGACTTTCTCTCCACAATGTTTGAAGTCGTTACATACGTCTGAATTTGCTTATTGGGATGCTTGATTATGTCTATTATCAACTTACCAGCTTGCCTGCCTAAGTCCCTTACATTGATATCCACGATGGTGAGCTGAGGTTCTATTACTTGAGAGAGCGGGTAGTCATCAAACGCAACAATGCCGATATCCTGTGGGATTCTTATGTTTTTCCTGCAAAGAGCGTCAACACACCCCATGGCAATATAGTTGTTGGCGCAGATAATGGCGTCCGGCAGGATTTTATGATCCAGGAGCTTCATCGTCATAAGGAAGCTGTCTGCGCGGGTGGATTCTCCCAACCAGATATACTGATCTTCCAATTGCAGGCCGGCATTTTCGAGTTCCTGCTTTACACCTTGCAGTCGATGCAGCGACCCAAAGTCGTAATACTGTCCGCCGATAAATGCAATTTTCCGGTATCCCCGTGAAAGAAGATAAGCCGCTGCGACGGTTCCGGAGTACACATTGTTGTTATCAATCCAACACACCTGGCTTTCAAAATTCGGCGCGCCCAACACGATGTGAGGAAAGTGCGATTTTGTAAGCAATCCGGACAAGGGATATGCTATTACGGAAACGTGGATGGCTAGTGCGTCGGCACTTTGCCGATAAATCACTTCCTTGGCTACTTCGTATGCAGTTGCTGGGTCTACTCCGCGAAGCTGAAGCCGATACCCTCTGGTGCTCAAAGACTCCTCTAAACCCGCAATAATCTCAAACATATGTGGATTCTGAAAGGCCGTGTTCGGAGCTAAATTTGCTAAAACCGCAATCGTTTTGGTCGTGCCTCTAGCAAAACTCTGTGCGCTGGCGTTTGGATAATAGTTGAGTTCCTGCATAACCCTGCGCACCCGCGCCGCTGTTTCCTCTGAAATACTGTAGTGCCCATTGATCACTTTGGACACGGTAGAAACAGAGGTGCCGGCCGCTGCCGCAACATCCTTAATCGTAATACCCATGACACAGCCCTCCATGCAGAATAATCATACAACTATTTTAAGTATAATTTATTCAGCATTGACCGTCAACAAATACTGCAAAGCCGTGATCGTAGAGTTTCCTGTGGTCAAGTCCTTCGCTCCAATGCAGTTTACCGTATTCCTCGTCCAAATCAACGGCTTTGCCGCCGCGATTGATACAGATGGTAACACGCTGATTGCAGTATTCCCTTGCGTAGATGATTAGTCCGCTTCCGCGCTCTGCAGATACCACGCGGAAATCGCCACAGCGAAGCGGTTCCAGTTTTTTGCGCATGGCGATGGCTTCCTTGAAAAAAGTACACAGAGTCGAATTTTCGTTATCCCACGGCATCGGACAACGGTATTCTTCTTCTGAAAGACCTTGAACACCCAGTTCATCACCATAGAAAACCGTGGGCATTCCGACAAAAGTCATCATAAAAAGAATGGCCAATCGATACCGCCTCATGTCTCCGCCGCACAAAGACAGAAACCGGCTCACATCATGGCTGTCCAGCAGATTCATCTGCGCCGGAGTCATCTGCATCCGATAGCGCATGAGCATATCCGTGATACGTCCCGCAAAATCCGATGCATCAATGGATTGCTCCGCAAAAAACAGATTGCAGTGCTTTCGGAAATCGTAATTCATAGTGGAGTCAAACATGTCGCCCTGGAGCCAGTGCCCTGCGCTTTCCCATACTTCGCCGATGAGCAGCACATCCGGGTCAATCTCCTTCACCGCTTTTCTGAATGCCCGCCAGAAGCCATCGTCCACTTCACTGGCAACATCCAGCCGCCAGCCGTCGATGTGGAAATTCTTCACCCAATAGCGTCCTACCTCGCAAAAGTACTCTCGCACAGCAGGGTTCGCTGTATCCAGCTTTGGCATCATCCGCTCATAGGCGAAGCATTCGTATTCCGGATAATCCTCCGGATCGTCCGGACACACCACGGGGAATTTCAAACCGTAGAACCAGTCTCTGTAAGAGGATGCCTCTCCTTTTTCCACCACATCTTCAAAGGCGAAAAAATGCCAGCCGCAATGATTGAACACGCCGTCGATCAAAATGCGGATTCCCCGTGCATGAAGCACACGTACCAGATGATGCAGTGCCTCGTCGCCGCCAAAGCACGGGTCAACGTGAAAATAATCCAAAAGATCGTATTTGTGGTACTCTCCTGCCACAAAGATGGGATTCAGGTATACGCAGTTCACGCCCAGCTCTTCCAGATAGTCAACATTGTCGGCAATACCCCACAATGTGCCGCCCAATTTGCTGCGTACGGGCTGACCATGATAGTCAATGGCTCGATCCTGAATGGAAATGCGTTTGACCCCTGAGGCAAAGCTGTCGGGGAAAATATTGTACACCACAGCGTCATTGACCCAGTCAGGCACAACCGCAATGTCTGCCCGGTGGTTGAACGGCAGCTTGAAATACTGCGAACGGTCATCCACCAGATGATCGGTAAATACATCGCCGTAATACAGGACCCGCTCGGTACCGTCATTCAGATGGAAGTAATAATACAGTCGCTTATAGGGACTATCCAGCACTACCTGCCAGTAATCATGATACAAATCGCTCGCTGCCACCTTCATGGCGACAGGAGTAAAAACGATGGGAGTAACACGGCAGGCGGTATCGCCATAGTAGAGCGTGCAGCTCTTCAGATCGCCTTTGGCGCAGCGCAGGCGAAAAACGATGTGCTTTTCGTCAAGTCCATGTGCGTACTGCGACATGGGGATGTGTAAAACAGCTTCTTTTTTCATGCTTATCCTTTCACTCCGCCGGCCGTTAAGCCGGAAGTCATGTGCTTCTGGCATAAGAAGAAGATGATCAGCACCGGAATTGATACGGTAATGGACGCGGCGGCAAAAACCGGCCAGCTGCCGCTCATTTCCGTTGCTTGCAACGCATACAGTCCGGCAGCCAGTGTGTAGTTCTCCTCGCCGGTCATAAAGGTTGTAGCATAGATATACTCGTTCCACACATAAATCAGGACCATCAGAGCTGTGACAACGATACTGGGCTTCGCCAAAGGCAAAACAATTCGCGTGACCACCTGAAGAGGATTCGCACCGTCCATCCGGGCAGCTTCTTCGATTTCCACGGGTACCGTGTCAAAATAGCCCTTGATATTCCAAAGGCTGAAGACCGCCATGGTCCCGGTATAGATCAGGATAAGGCCGGTTCGGTGATTGATAAGTCCCATCGGGCGGAGCAGGCGGTATACGGCAAACATCGACAGGACAGCCGGAAATGAATTGAGCAGCACAAGGCACTTCAAAATCGGTCTGCGACCGGGAAACCGCCGCCGTGAAAAACAGTAGGCAGCCGGAATTGCTACACAGAGTGACAGGGATACAGTAACGACCGCCAGATAAACGCTGTTGCCAAGCCATGTGAGAATATCTTCACCAAAAAGGACACGGCGGTAGTTTTCCAGTGAGAAGTTCTTGGGGATAAAGGAAAAATCCGAACTCAGCAATGTGTTTTGTCCGTTGAGGGAAACACTAAGCGAATAGAGAATAGGAATCAGTGTAATAAAACACAGGACAATAAAGAAAATATTCAGTGCCGTAAGGCTAACGCGTTCTTTTTGTTTGCGGCTCATCTGGAACCCTCCTCTTGCAGCCGATACCGGGCGGAGAATGCAATCAGCAACGCAAAGATAATGATGGATATGGCAGAGCTGTATCCATAGTTATTGCTGATGAATGCATTTTCGTAGGCATAGGTCAAAATAGTATGCACATGTGCGCCGGTTTTGGCTCCAGCCTGCTGTGTCAGAAGATAGATCACATCGAACTGCTTGAAGGTTGTGAAGATGGTGATAATAACAGCCGGCGCAATGATGGGACGAATGGCTGGAACCGTAATATAAAGGGTGCGCTGCACCCATCCGGCACCATCAAGCAAAGCGCTTTCAAAGTAACTTTTGTCTATGCTCTGCATAGCGCCATCCATAATCATAATCATAAACGGCAGCGCCAGCCAAAGATTGACAGCCGTGCAGCAGATAAACGCCGACACATCCGAGGATAGCCACCGCATAGTCTCCAGCCCCAGCTTTTCCATCCACTGGTTCAGCAAGCCGAACTGTGTGTTGAACATGCCGGTTTTCCACAGAAGAATGGAGACATAGCCGGGCATGGCCCACGGAAACATCAGCAGTGTTTTATACAGCTTCCGAAACCGCAAGTTCTGTATATTCAAAAGGCTTGCCAGCACAAAGGCAATCACCAGCTGCAACACCATATTGACCACCGTCCACAAAACGGTTACGAGAAGCGCCGATAAAAACCCGGAATCAAAAACGAACAGCGCACGGATATAATTCTCCAAGCCGATAATGGTAAAGTCAAACCAGTGGTACACGTTCATGTTGGTCAGAGAGATATAGAACGTATAGAGGATGGGAAAGACTACTACCAAAGCAATCAGCAGGAGGGACGGTCCGGACCATAAATAGGAGCGGAGCCACTCCTTTTGTAGCTTACGTTTCATAGAAAGTTCCTCAATGCATGGCGTCGATCAAGCTGTTCGCTTGCGTCAATGCGGCAGCAAAGGCTTTGTCTATCCCCGATTTGGAGAGGTTTACATCTGTCAGCAAATTACCGACTACTGTCCACATAACATCCATTTCGGGGATATTGGGCATGGGAACGGCAATTTCAGCGGTAGTGCGCATTGCCTGCACCAGTGTATCATCACATACACGGCTGTCATCATAGCATGCGCTGTTTGCCGGAGCACAGCCGCTTGCCTGCGCCAGCACAACACCCACTTCCGGATCCAGCAATGCATGCAGCAGCCTTTGGACGGCGTCCGTTTTGTTCTGTGCCGCGAAGGTCAGCACATGAATCCCCTGCACGCCGGAGTAGGGAGCAAGAGCCCTGCCTGTTTTATCTACGGTAGGCATCGAAGCAATGCCGAGGTCTATATTCGCTTCACGGGCAGAGGGAACCATCCACGGACCGCCGATTGTTGCGTCCGCTTTCCCCTCCAAAAACAGGGTATTCACCGTAGAATACTCCGTTTCCCCAGGCATCAGATCTACAAATTTCAAATGATACTCCAACGCGTCCTTGACTGCCTGCTGATCGGGGAACGGTGTGCCGTCTGCATCGATAATGCTGCCGCCAAAGCCGTGAATCCATGCAGCGCTGTAATAGGCGGTGCTGTGCTGCTCCACAAAGCCGCAGCGACCGCGCCCGGTGTTTTCTATCATATACGCCAGCAATTCTTCTGTGGTGGTCGGCACCTCTTCATCCTGCATATAGCGTCGATTATACATAAACAGCAGCGTTTCAAAATACAGAGGAAGCTGGTACAAGCTGCCGTTGTAGGTCGCAGCCTCCAGCGTCATGGGGAGATAACCGGACAGTTCACTTTGTGAGATCAGCTCTGTAACAGGCGTAAGTATTCCCATTTCGGCAAAAACGCCTATTTTGTCATGGGCAAATACAAACAGATCGGGAGCGGAGGAAGGATCATTGCCTACCAGCTTCAGCGAGTCTGTCAGGCTGGTTTTCTTTTCAAACCGTACCGTGATATCAGGCAGTGCCTTATCCAGATAAGCCTGTAAGGCTTCAATGACTGCGGCCTCCTTGTCGTGCCACACAACAAGAGTATTCGGATCGGCAGCTTTGCCGCCAGATCCGCCGCACGCCGCCATGGTCATTACTATCAGCAGTGCCAGCGTCAAGGCGAGAAATCGTTTCATAATATCCCCTTTCTAATACATAGTGCGGGGATGCAAAAACGCATACCCGCACTATTGTTATCAACCGTTACTTTGCTTTTTTCTTCTTTACCACAACAACGACCGCAACCGCTGCCGCAGCAGCAACAGCCAAAGCAACGCAAACAATCAGAACGGTATTGTTCTTTTCAGCGGCAACGATTTCGCTGCCAGCAGGTTCCTCGTAGCTGACGGTTGCATTTTCCGCATCAGACACAACAATCCATACATCCTTTCCGACTTCAACAGACAGATCAGCGGTCTGGACAGAGCCTTCATTGGCGTTAATGATTACGGAGTTAATCCAACCGGGAACCTCGATGGTATACCAGTCGCCATCCATTGTCAGAGCCTCACCGGGCCACGAAGAAAATACATTTGTGCCGTCCGGCGCAGACCATGCCCAGCAGCACGGAGCAGACCAGTCGGAGGGAACCTGAACGCGGACGGTAATATTTTCAGCCGTTTTGTTCGGATCTGTGTCGGAGAGCTCATAGCTCAGATCCTCATAAACGGTAATCCAGAGCTCCTTGCCCTCAATGCTGATATCGGCTGTCTGAACAGTGCCCTCGTTGCCGTTAACGATGACAGAATTCACCCATGCAGGGGCTTTGGCGGTGAACCAGCCGTCTTCACCCTCATCCATAGCCTGACCGGGCCACGCCGCAAATGCATTGGTACCATCGGGGGCGGACCATGCCCAAAGATTTACGCTTTTCCATGTCAGCGGCACATAAGCATGTACTGTAAACTTCTCCACATACTCGGGGACCTCTGCCATACTCTGCGCTTCATAGCTTACAGAAGCGGTCGCGTCATCGGCAACCGTGATCCAAACGGCTTTGCCGGCCTCTACCGCAATGCCTTCCGTCTGGACAGAGGCCTCACTGGCATTGACAATGATGTTCTGCACAAAGCGTGGAACATAAGTGTAATACCAGCCATCATCCAAAGGCTCAAGCTGCTCGCCAGGCCATGCCTCAAAAGCGTTTGTGCCATCATCCGCCCAGGCCCAACAGCAGGGAGCGTCCCAGCCTTCAGGTACGGATACGCAAACAGGAATCATCTCGTTGCTCATCTCTTCTTCCGCAAAGGCAACCGTATAAAGCGAGGAAATGCACAAAGAAACAGCAAAAAGAATGGCCAATACCTTTTTCATCTTACTTTCCTCCATATTTTTTGTCCCAATATCACTATAGGGCATTTTTATTATAATTCACGCCAAAAATGCTGTAAATCGTTTTCTGTGAAACTGTTTTCCGTCCTTAAACTCGCCTGTCTCCCTCGATATTGCCGATTTTATTTGTGAAAATAGCCAATTATTGCGGCTGCGTTGTGGCAGTTTGCCAAGCAAAACGACATAAGGCTGTTAGCTGCATAGGAAAGCGGTTTCTCATTTTCTTTGCTTCTCACTCGTTCCCTCTGTACAAAAAAGCAGGAGGATTACCACCACCGGCACTCCTCCATAACCTTTCAAGTGAACAATTATGAGTTTTGAACCCAGGACAGCCTTTTTTCAACAGACACCGCCGTAGTCGCAAAGCAACCCATCAGCCTTCAGGCTGGTGTTTACGGAAGCTCTTGCAGTATTCCTCATCGCCGCCGCTTAGTACATGGCCGGTGAATGCCCCTCCGTCAGTATTTGGACGCCAGCCGTCCATGAGCTTGTCGTTCTCCATGATAAACGGGCTTGCCGTATCCTGTCCCCACGAGGTGTCATATTTCCCCATAAGGTAATCGCTCAGTGCCGTTCGGTCGGCAAAGCGCAGCATCCGGTACGGCTCCTGAAAGGCAACCTTTTCTACAAAGTACAGCGTTCCGTCCTCCGCCGTCAAAAGTACGCCAACATGCCCGACAAACAGCAGAGATTCCTCCTCGGTCGGCTTATCGTGGAAGAATACCGTGATGAGGCGGATTCTTTCATTCTCCCGAAAGGTAACGCCGCGGGAAGCCCATTCCTCTTGTACGGTTTGTACATGACGCTTGATCTCCGTGGTATCCTCCGCCTTCATGGAGGAATACAGTGCGCGGAAATCTGCAAGGCTGCTTCCGCCCAGCGCATCGGGATCTGTTTTCAGCGCTTCCTCGTCCACAAACAGCACATCTTCACCGGCATTGATTTGAGAGTCTGCGCTCACGGAGAGGAAGTCCCCAAACAGGCTCATGGCGGTGATCCGGCAGTTATAGCCCGGAAACGTCCCGTTCTTCGCCGTCCATTCGTCCTGCATCGCGTAAGGGTCATATTTCGTATACAGCAGCTCTGCTTCCTCAAAGCCATCCGTAAGCCATTCCTGCTTCACGCTGTCATTAAAGCGGTCCACACGGCGGAAAAAGCTCTGAATACGCCCGTCTGATACGCCTGCGCCAGAGAGCAGCCCCTGCAAAAGCTCCCTCGATCCGCTGTCGTTCAGGTTCGTGTACTCGATTTTTCCCAATGCCGGACGCTTATCCGGCAAATCAGTGTCCGCGCCGCAGCCCGCGAATGCGGAAGCGATAAGAATAACACATATAGCCAGCATTGTCTGCCGAAATGATTTCATAATCTGCTCCATCCTTTCCTTTGACCATCGACCATTTTGCAAAGCTTATTATACCATTCAAGCATAAGGTCTATGTTAAGCAAGAGGTCTTTGGGGCGATCGGAACAGTGAAAGACTGGCTTTCACCACGCGGCTGACAAAGCGGATTATCTCATCCTTGCTGTACTTGTCATAGCCCTCCACAACGACATGCATCAAACCATTTGACAGATGGGTATACATCATCTCAAGATCTGTTTCGCTGGCATTGGGCAGCTCTTTCCGCCAGTAGGCAATGCTGTCCTCCTTGGCCAGGGCAATCATCCGCATGAGGACCGTTGAGTTTGTATTCCCCAAAATCAGGATGCGGCACGCCGTTTGATTCTGATCGACCATATCGTAGATGGCTTCGATCAGCGCCGTCACATCAAACGAATTGACATAGCGAAGGGATTTCTCAAATGCATCGATGAGTTCATTCTCAATGCTCTCCATCAGGGCAAAGCAATCGCTGTAATGGGCATAGAAGGTGGCACGGTTAAGCTGCGCCAGCG
>ENA-OQQW01002132-OQQW01002132.1-human-gut-metagenome-genome-assembly--contig:-NODE-2132-length-10577-cov-2.989166_pt1 | contig 10577 bp, 8 predicted proteins | sample MGYA00243234_ERZ505098 | MGnify/ENA primary metagenome ERZ505098 (study PRJEB26097, sample SAMN02712086) | human gut metagenome | biome: Gut microbiome | host: Homo sapiens | place: Denmark: Copenhagen... | reverse complement strand
AAAATGGACATCACTGTTGACCTTCCCGCGGAAGTCGCGGAACAGGCAGAACGGATGGGCATTTGCGAGTTTGATCAATGCACCTTTGACGAAGCTACCCGACGCATGACCGCAAGTGTAACCACCGTCTTTTACCGGAAAGGGGCGTGATCATTTGAAGCGGATCCGAGTTATTTCCCTCGCTGTAATTGCTGCACTATCCTTAACAGTAACTTCTTTTGCCGCCGAAAAAAGTCCGCAGCAGTCTGCTGCCGCCTATCTGAGTGAAGCCGGCATTATGCTGGGCAACGAGTCTGGCGACATGATGCTGGAGCAGGGGCTGACACGGGCGCAGATGGCGGCGATGCTCACCCGAGTTGTCGCAGATCCTGAACAATTTGAAAGGGACAGCATCTTTTACCGCAGCCTTTGCAGCTTTACGGATGTTCCGGAATGGGCAAAAAGCTATGTGGGCTACTGCGTCGCAAATAATCTGGTTGCAGGGTATGGCAATGGACGCTACGGCTCCAATGACCCTGTTACTTCTGCGGCGGCCTGCACGGTGATGCTGCGGTGTTTGAATGATTTTGACTCTGAGTGGGATTATCAGTCTGCCTGCCGGACTGCCGTTCAGTTGGGACTTGCTGCGGAAGAAACTGTTGCGGACGCCGAGATTACTCGCGGAAATATGGCGGTGCTGATCTGCCACACGTTGGCAAGGCTTGGTTATGACGTGAAATTGTCCGAAACTGCACAGCCAAATCTCTCTGCCAATGGAACATCGGACGTAGCCGCCGTGCAGGAAACAGCAGAGCCCTTCGATGCTGCTGCGGCCAAGCAGGACATCATTGACCGAACCAACGCTCTGCGCTGCGAAAACGGCGTAGCTGCCCTGACCGTCAATGAAAAGCTCATGCAGGCAGCGCAGGTACGAGCCGATGAGATGGCTGCGCATACCGTCTATTCGCACACAAGACCGAATGGCGGAAAATTCAATACCGTCACGGATTGTCCCTACATGGCCGAAAATATCCATCGCATCGCAGATTGGGTGCTGTCTGACCAGACACTTGCCGAACGGGCCGTGGCGGATTGGAGCGCTTCGACAACCCACAACAAGAACATGGTCAACCCAAAGCTATCTGAGATTGGCGTTGGGCTGGCAAGAGGTGTCAATGACACTGGTGACCCGTGCTGGTACTGTGTCCAGCTTTTCCTCTACGATGGATGCTCCGTCACTCGGGTGGATACCCCCACAAACAAATAAATCATCAACTTTCACGCAAGAGCAGGTCGTCAAGATCTGCTCTTTTTATTGCGCTTTTTGGAAAGGAGAAAGACATGAAGTCAATTAAACATCGCTTGTTGTCACTGCTTTTGACGCTGGTGACAGTCTTGAGCCTGCTGCCGACTGCGGCTTTTGCCGCGTCGAACACGGGTTCCGGCCTCAAAATTACCACCAACCAGGCATATTGGAGCACGCGCCTGCTCGCCAACGGTACGCCGTATAGTTACCGCCCCCCCGCTCGTGGACGGTAAGCTCGTGTACTGCATGGATAGCGGCCTCGGCTATCATTACGCAACGCCTTCGTACCTGAATTCCTTCACATGGACGTCCGGCACCGGTGCAGATGCAGATGCCGTATTGCAGTCGGCTGTCACGAACAGCGGCCTCAGTGAAATGGACGCCGCGACCGTCGAGAACGTCAAATGGATGATGACCTACCTCAACGACTGCAAGGCATCCAATGTTGGCCAGCTTTTTATGGCCGTGCAGACGTATGTGTGGGATCACCAAAGCTATAAAGGCGAGCCCGGTGGAGACGGCGATGCGGGCGGCTACGCCAACGCCGACACCTATGATCTGTATCTGAGCCTCATCGACTGGCTTTTGGAGCAGAAATCACAGGAGGACGCCGAGTTCCAGCGCCAGATTGAAGAGTACACTGCACAGGGTAAGTCTGCATCCATTGTGGAGGACCAGAGTGCAAAATGGGCGGTATACGCAATTTCCAGCAATCGCAAAAATCAGTCGTTCTTCAATTATTATGGTCCCCGCAAACTGGTCACTCAGGATGAGCCCGGAGGCGGCGGAGAAGAACCTGCACCGCCTGCTGGCACGGGCAAAATCACGCTGAAAAAAACTGCTGGTGGGACCACAACCGGCCTCGCCGGTGCACGTTTCAGCATCTATTTCAACGGCCAGATCGTCGGCAGCGACATCACCAATGCGCAGGGTGAGATCTATGTTGAGGATGCCGCCACCGGTCTTTGGAGCTTTGTCGAGACCTCCGCACCGGACGGCTATTGCGTCGATCCCACGCCGAAGAGCGTGTACGTAGATGTAACTGAGGGTGACCGCGAGTACACCGTCGCGGCAGTCAACTATGAAAAGCCTGATATGAAGATCATCAAGACCGATGCGCAGACCGGCGCGCCGATCCCCGGCACGGTGCTGTCCATTAAGTCCGTTACCGGCAGCTATTCCACCTCCGTCACGACCGGGACGGACGGTTCCGCAACGCTCTCGGCCATTCCTGCCGGTGTCTATGTTGTGCGTGAGGAATCCGTTCCCGAGCCGTACATCGTAACCAATACCGAGCAGACCGTGGCGCTGCGCCCCGGCAAAACCAGCGAGGTTACCTTCGTTGACTATGTAAAACCCGGTTTGGAGATCCTAAAGAAGAACATCGCCAACGGAGAGCCTATCGAGGGCGTGACCTACCGCATCGAGCAGATCGACGGCAGCTTCTCCACCAGCGCCACCACCGATAACCATGGCCGCATCTTCCTTGACTCTGTCCCGGTCGGCACATTCAAAGTGACGGAGATCAATGTCCCCAACCATGTCATTCTCTGCCCCATTCCGCAGGAAGTAGCGCTGAAGGCTGGTGAGACATCTACCGTCACCTTCTTCAACGCCCTCAAGCCCAGCTTGGAGATCCGCAAGGTGGACAGTGTCACCGGCGATCCCGTCAAGGGTGCCAAGTTCCAGATCTGGTATGGCAGCAACCATACCGACACCGGAGAACTCAACGACCTCGGCACTTACTTTTCTGACGCAAGCGGAAAAATCATTCTTCCTGAGATCAAGGATGGCTGGTACAAAGTAACGGAATTGGAACCGGCGTCCGGGTACGCCATCAAGGAGCCTGCCACGCAGGAATGCTTCATCTCCGGTGGTGAGAGCAAGGTGTTGATTTTCGAAAACACGCCCCTTTCCGCCATCATCATCCGCAAGGTGGACAGCGAGAGCGGTCAGCCGCTGGAGGGCGCGTGGTTCCGCATCCGCTACCTTGGCGGCACCTCCGGTACAGGCGGCACTGTGGTTGGCGAGTACAAAACATCCAGCAATGGCACCATCGTTGCAACCGGCCTCAAGGCAGGCACTTATGTCTGCGAAGAGATCTCCGCGCCGGACGGGTATGTGATCACCGACGCCACGGAAACGGTCTATCTCTCCGGCAAGGATCAGGACGTGATCACCGTGACCTTCGGCAATGATAAGATGGGTTCCCTCCTCATTGTCAAAAAGGACGCCGTGACCGGTGCACCCATCTCCGATGTGGAGTTCTTCATCACCGATTCGGATGGCAGCGTGATCGGCAACGCCAACGGAAAGTATGTGACCGATAGCGCGGGCACCATCCGCATTGACGGTCTGACTCCCGGAATGACAGTCATCGCCCGTGAGGTGCGGGCAAAAGACGGCTACATTCTGGATGATACGCCGCAGAGCATCAAAATCAAGCGCAATGCCGTGATGACGCTGGAGTTCCGCAATCAGCCCAAGGGCGGTGTGCTTGTGAAAAAGGTGGACGCTGTGACGAACGCTCCCATCTCTGACGTGGAGTTCCTTGTCACGGATTCCGACGGCAATCTCATCGGCAACGCCAACGGTAAGTTCGTGACGGACAGCGCAGGTACGTTCACCATTACGGACATCGCCCCCGGCACCACACTTGTCATCAAGGAAACCCGTGCGAAGGCGGGGTATATTCTTGACGATACTCCGCAGACGGTCAAGGTCAAATCCAACGAAGTCACCACCGTAGAGTTCCGCAATCAGCCCAAGGGCAATCTCATCATCGTAAAGCAGGACTCCGTTACAAAGGAGCCGCTGGAAGGTGTTGAGTTTAAGATCACCTATGCGGATGGCTCGTATGTAGATGCTGCGGGTGGGACGCTGTCCTCCACCGGCCTGTACCGGACGGACAAGGAGGGCAAAATCACCATTTCTGGCATTTCCGGCACCGTGGTGGTCACAGAGGTCCAAACAATTCCCGGCTACACCATCGACGAAAATACCCGCACCCAGACTGTGGTGGTCAATCCCAACGACACACAGACTCTCCACTTCTACAACACGCCTATTGGTGGCGTGGAGATCATCAAGGTCAACGAGGATAACCACAGTGAGCGCATCCCCAATACGACCTTTGAGATCCGCAAGGTGGACGATGCCTTGGTGGATACCGTTACGACGGACAAAAATGGCCGTGTGTTCGTGGCTCTGGAGGATGGCAGCTACTATGCAAAAGAGGTCACATCGAACAAATCGTTCCGGCTGGATGATACGCCCCACTATTTTGAGATCAAAGACGGCAAGCATGTGACGCTGCAGGTGACCAACAAAAAGCTCAGCGGCATCGTTATCCACAAAATCGACAGCGCCACGGGAGAGGGGATCTATGGCGTAAAGTTTGTCCTCTATGATGCGAACAAGAAGCCCATCGGCGAGTACACCTCGGACGATGAAGGCTACATTTACATTGACGAGATCCCTGGCGGGCTGAGCGGTCGCTTTTATCTGAGAGAGCTGGAAGCCGCCCCCGGCTACACGCTGGATAAGCAGTATAAGACCGTCTATGTCTCTCCGGGCAAGACCGTGGAGATCGAGTGGGAAAATACCGCTGTCACGGGCCAGATCCAGATTTATAAGTACGCCGCTGAGTATAACGAGGTCACCGGCACCGCCGCAGGCACCCCGCTCAAGGGCGCTGTTTATGAGATCGTCAATGCCCGCAGCGGCAAGGTGGTGGACTACATCACGACGGACGCCCGGGGCGTTGCGGCCAGCAAGCCGCTGCCGCTGACCCGCTATCAGATCCGAGAGGTCACAGCGCCCGCCTATTGGCAGCTCGACCCTACCGTGCATGATGTGACGCTGGAATATCCCGGTCAGATCATCAAGCTCTCTGCCTATGATAAGCCTGCCAGTCTCGGCGTTACCATCACCAAGCGCGGCAACGCACAGGTCATGGCAGGCCAGTCCATGCGCTACGATCTGACGGTGGCAAACACCTCCAACGTGCCGCTGGAATCCTTCTTCTGGCACGATAAAATTCCCTATGATGTGGCTCGTCCCACGACGCTGACCACCGGCACCTACAGCGCACGGCTCAATTACCGCGTTCTTTACAAAACCAATTACAACACGAGCTATCAGGTGTTGGCGAGCAACCTGCTCACCGGCAATAATTACAGCTTCAGCCTCAACGCCATTCCCATGCAGGCCGGCGAAGTGGTGACCGACATCTATTTTGACTTCGGCAAGGTTCCTGTCGGCTTCCAGAGCGTTGTCAATCCCACGCTGAGCGTGATGGTGAACGGAAACGCGGTCAATGGCTATCAGATGGTCAACCGCGCCGATGTGGGCGGCAAATATCAGGGCACCTGGCAGACCGCAACGGCAAGCTGGGTAACGATCATCCGCCGTCTCTGGAATACACCTACACTCCCCAAGACTGGCTACTAAATCCAATCCTTTTCAGGGAAAGCGCCCTATCCGGGGCGCTTTCCCAATTCTAATGTGAGGAGCTGAACTATGAAACACAAAAAAGGATTTGCTGCCGTCCTTTTGACGCTGATCATCAGCGCGCTGCTATCCGTTTCCGCCTTTGCCGCCTCTGACGGCTTTTCTGATGTGCCGGAGGCATCTCCATTTTATGAAAGCGTCACTTACCTTGCCAGGCATGGCATTACTTACGGTACAGGAAATAACCGGTATGCACCGGACACACCGATTACGGTGCGCCAATGGGCAACGATGCTCTGCCGGGCCTTTGATAAAGAAGACGCCCTTTCGGATCCTGCCGGCTATGGCGGTGATGCCTGTATCAACCAGGGCTATGCGGATGGATGGCTGAATCTGCCGGCTATGGCGGCGCCGGACTCCCGCCTGTGCCGCTATGCCATCTATGAAAGCGGCTTTGCTGCCTTTGACATTGCCCTTTACAGTTCTCAGCTCTACCCGGAGGGGGAAGCCCTGTCTTCGCAGGACAATGCTTTCCGCGCTGCTGTGAGCTTTGGCTTATGCGAAGACACCTGTGCAGGGACGGACATCATCACACGGGGCGAGGCTGCGGATCTTCTCTATGCTCTTTTGACCGGGAAATTTACCGTTGCGCCGCCGCCCATTCTGGAGACGATCCCTCTGAACAATAAAGAGGGCGTCCATCTGAACAGCTATCTGCTGGAACTCCAAAAGATCCCAGAGCCGATCCGGCAGGCATTTGCAGAAAAAGGCTGGCAGTATATGATTGACTACGAATATCCCGCAAGTCTAAGTGATCAAAGGAATCTGAATTGCATCGGTGTAACGGACTATGAAAATCGCCAAATCACTGTATCCTCGGCGGGGGCCACCGTCCACGAGTTTGGTCACTTTCTCGATGAGCTGATGGGCTTCCCGTCTCAGACGGAAGGCTTTTATCAGGAGGAGTCCGGAACCGCAGCAGCCCTGCTCCGTCCGTATGCGCTTACCAACGAGCAGGAGTATTTTGCGGACTGCTTCGTGTACTGGCTCACTTACCGTGATAACAGCAAAAAAATGGCGGCGCTTTGCAGCGCCGCACCAAAAACATACGCATATCTTTTGGCATTGGAAAGTCAAAATTGGCAGCCGGCTGCATAGGCCTTCCTGCCTGGCTAGGGCTGTTTGAAACCCCATAACACTATTATTATACTGTACCGTGTCCTGCATCGTCAATCAAATTAACGGCAATCCGTCTAAAATCAGATGGATGCACAGTTTGGATCATGACTATTTCGTACAATTTGCGAATTGCAAACCAATAGAAAATCTGCTATTTTATAAACACAGAAAGAAAGGTGAGTCCGATGTACCAGTAACCCTCAAATCTGTAGAAATCGGAGGTAACCAATGATGGTAGAGCCCAAGACTTACATAGAATGACCCTTGACTGCGGAACACAAAAGCAGTCAAGGGCCATTCTTATATGCTAGCTCCTGCGTGCAGCAGGGGCTTTTTTTATGCCTGCGGGAAACCTCATTCATCGACGCGCAGAAGTGCCTGTGTCTTGAGCAGCGCACTCATCAAGGCACGGTGATCTTCCCACTCTTCCCACCAGAGTGGCTTTAGGGCAAGCAGCGTTTGCTCGGCCCATTGCAGCTCCGATTTTTGCAAACAGCCCCGTTCCAATCCGACTTGAAATCGTGCAAGTTCATTTCTGACTCGGTCGGACGTGGAACCGCGATTCAAGTAGCTACTGAGAAAGCCATCCAAAATAGCCGCTTCTTCCTGTGTATAAAACAATGCTCTTCCCCCTCTCAACGCACACGAAGGGTATTCTACCACAGACTGTTCGGATTGAGAAGTGTGCATTTTTGAAGGCTCCGATCTGCCACACAAAAAAGCCTGCCGCAAGCGATGCAGGCGCCACCTTTAGACTGGAAAGGATACGAACATGAGCAAACACAACCATACCGGACTGGATGAGGCAGCTTCTGTTGCATCCAATACCATGCAGGCAGTACGGACCGGCAAGGCCATTTCCGCCGCGGCAAAGGGCGCTGCGGCAGGCGGGCCCTACGGAGCTGTCATAGGAGCGGCATTGTCCGCACGAAAGAACATCGGAAAAATAGCGGCGGCTGCGCTGGTGTTACTGGCTCTGCCGCTGCTTTTTATTTTGCTTCTGCCGGGGCTTGCCTTTGGGAGCTTGACCGACAGCGGAGCATCCGGACAGCCGATTCTCAATGACAATGCGGCTATTACGGAAAACATGAACCAAGCCGCCTTTGCAATCAACCAAATTCTCGGAGAAGGCATTGAGAATGTGAAGGAGCGCATCGCCAGTGATTTTGCCGGGACCGATGGGGACCACTATAAAATAATCAATCCCTATGAGGGGGACCCTATCAACAACACCAACCTTTTCATCTCTCAATACTGTGCGGCAAAAGAACTGGACTTTGCCTCCATCGCCCTTTCCGATATGGAGCAGATCCTGCGTGCTGGTCTTACGCACCTTTACAGTTTCAGTCGGACACGGGAAGTACGTACCATCCCTGCGGAAGAGGATGGTGAAGATAACACAACAGAAATATGGTACATCTACACGATTCGCTATAACGGCGAAGCCTACTTTGCTGATACCATCTTCGCGCTGACCGACAAGCAAAAAGAGTTGGCGGAGAATTACGCCGAAAACCTCAGCCTGTTTCTTGGTGATGGTCTGTTTCAATATGCTCCTTCTACCAACACCATTACGGCTCTTGGCAATGTGCGCTTCACCGATGGCGCAACAGATGTCGTTTATTTCAACCAATTGGATGAACGCTATGCCAATCAGCCCTATGGCACCGATCCTATCGGCGGTTACGGCTGCGGACCAACTTCTATGGCTATTGTGGTCTCCTCGCTAACCAGTGAGGTAGTTGACCCGGCTCAAATGGCGCGGTGGGCATATGAGCAGGGTTATTGGTGCAGCAAAAGCGGTTCCTACCATACCCTGATCCCCGGTGCGGCGCAGGCGTGGGGACTTTCTGTTGAAGGGTGTACCGCCTCGGAGCCGCAGCGCATTTTGGATGCTCTCGCAGACGGGAAGTTAGTCGTGGCTCTGATGACCAAGGGGCATTTCACGAAGTCTGGACATTTTATCGTGCTGCGGGGCGTGCAGGATGAAAAAATCCTCGTGGCCGATCCCGCCAGTTACCGGCGCAGTCAAAAAGTCTGGGACTTGTCCATCATTCTGAACGAGGCCAGCAGACGTGCCGGCGCCGGCGGGCCGTTTTGGATCATCGGCTGAAACTGCTGACAAATATAGCAAGAGACACCTCATCTCTGAGGTGCCTCTCTAACAATGCCACGATGAAATAATCTAATCAGCGTTCATTTTCGTTCAGGATTTCCAGCATCTCTTTTGGCGTCACCACATAGGGCTTGACCGGGAAATGCTTGATGTTGCCGGTTACAAGATAAGCGTCGGTAGTTTCTCTTGCTTCCATAACCACCTCATAGAAAATTGCATCATCGGGGTCGGGGACATAGTCCTCAATCGTGGCAGCATCCAAAAAGATACCTCGCTTAATTAAGCCTGTCAGCGCAATTTCAATGTCCCGGCGGTCAAACTTAAATTTAGGGCGGTGCAGAACATCGTTGTATTCGTCCAGAATATCCTCATGCAGCAGAGGAATTACACGCCCCGCAAGAGCTTCTTGCAGAATCATACCGGGAACGGAGGAAATGTTAAACAGAGCGGAAACCACTACATTCGTATCAAGTACAACATAGTATTTCATGGTTACGCTCCGTTCCGAGCATTTCTTGACGCACGGTCAGCCCGGGACGCTGCAATTTCAGCATTGATCTCATCCAGCGACATATCGGCCGTGCCGTTCTGCTGTGCGGCTTCACTCAGACTTTTCACGGCACGGATCGCCCGGTCAGCTCTGTATTCCTGCTTGGGCAGCGTCATGGAAAAGGGAACGCCATTTACCACGACAGAGCGTTTCAAAAACATTCGGATAGCGGTGGGAAGGTCGATGCCGAGTTCATCGTAGACAGCGGCAGCCTTAGCGCGGAGATCTTCGTCAACACGCACCTGCATAACACTTGTAGCCATAAAAGCACTCCTTTCAAATATGATTGTATTGGTTTGCAATACAATCATATTCTATTATACGCAAAAAGTCAAGCGTTAGTCCTTGCGTATTCCCTAATGCGTTTTAATGCGCACAAAAGAAGCAGACTATGCAGGGAAAGTCATGTGCAGCCGCTTTGCTATTTATAGAACGCAGTCCTCTTGGATCAGCAGAATATCATCCCGCCCCTCAGCTTGATCGAGCATCCGCTGCGTGAAGCCGCTCTTGGAAAACAGACCGTACAGTACCTTATACCCGGGGAAAGCCGTGCGCAGTTCCGCGGACTTTTTTACCTTCTCCTCCAGTTCATAATAGACCTCCTCCGGTGCCTTCCAGTCCGGGAGGAGCAGATTTTTTATATGCAGTGTTGTGAGATGTTTTTCCTTCAACGTCAGCAGTTCCTGTACGCCACTGATATGATCAAGGTCCGTATGTGAGATCAGCATGGCATCCACCACCGAAATCCCCTGATTTTTCAGATATGGAAGGATCTGATACGACGCAACCTTTTTCTTACTGCTGCTGCCTCCATCCACCATGACAGTTTTGCCGCCCGGAAGCTGTATCACGATCCCATCTCCCTGCCCGATATCCAGACAGGTGATCAAAAGCTCCCCTCTCTGCCGGAACCCCAGAATCAAAATACTCACACAGACAACAGCCACACAGATCCCCCGCGGCAGGAATCTCCGCACACGACATTCTTCTTTTTC
>ENA-OQQW01002125-OQQW01002125.1-human-gut-metagenome-genome-assembly--contig:-NODE-2125-length-10590-cov-6.037209_pt1 | contig 10590 bp, 9 predicted proteins | sample MGYA00243234_ERZ505098 | MGnify/ENA primary metagenome ERZ505098 (study PRJEB26097, sample SAMN02712086) | human gut metagenome | biome: Gut microbiome | host: Homo sapiens | place: Denmark: Copenhagen... | reverse complement strand
ATACAGAGGTACAGATATTTCAGCTTTGTTTTGCCGGGTATCAGGTGCGCTGCACCTGGCCATCGACCTCCGGGTAGGGCAGCTATCTACAGCGGTGGCCCTTCATGGGTTATAAACAAAAAATTAAATAATGAATCATAGCGGCACCGCGTGGGACGACGCAGCTTGCCATTGCCTACAGGGACTGTTCTGCACCTCCTATTGAGGAGAATACTATGCCGCTGCACATCGGACGATGAGAAAAGTTCCATTTTTTTTCACAAACAGGGTAAGCGCGCTCTCTGAGTCAGCCAAGGTTTCGGCTCTGGCATTATCAGCGTGGCGAATTTTATGCACCGTATACCGGAATATCCTTCCGGTCATGTCGGTGAAGGTAAGCTCCTCGCCGGCGTCCAGCTGATCGATAAAGTCGAAATTGCCATCCTCACTGCGTCCTCCCACGATCAGCGTACCGTCATACACGCTGCCCATAAACCTGGCTGGACGAAAGCTCTGCTCGGAGCTGTCCCATTCTGCGCTTACTGGCAGCTTAATGCCTCGGCCCGGGAGCTCCAGCAGGCCGATTACATCAATTCCGTCGATCTCCACGGCAGCCATGGCGCTGTCAGCGCGATTTTCGATAACACCCGCTGAGCGCACCGGCAGAGCTGCTTCGATTTTTTCAATCAGAGAGGGAATGTCAGCTGCCCTTTGCTTATCCTGCGCCTGTCGCACGACGAATAATATCGCCGCAGCGCCCAGCAGCAAAACGCCCAGCGCAACAAGAAGGATGGAAAGCCCTTTACTTCGCACGGGACTTCTTCCTCAACACGATGCCCACCACCAGCAGCGCCAGCCCGGATGCAGCCATCAAGAGCACATACAGGGTCATATTGGTTGTGTCGCCGGTCTGCGGACGATTTCCTGCAGGCGTCTCCGGCTTGGTGTTGGTAATGCTGAAGGTATCGCCGCTGCGCTGAATGCCCACGGTATAACCCTCTGGCACATTCACTTCGTTCACGGTCCATACGCTGCCATCATCAACAGCCTTCCATGTGTACATCCAGTTGTTTTCAGCGCTGAGAGTCACGGTCTGCTGCAGCTGTCCGTCCCTGCGAACCTCCACAGAGACGCTGACCGGGCGATCCTGGCCGCCATCCCTCCAGGCCTTCACCGCTTTATAGGTGACCTCGCCCTTGGCTGGTGTGTGTACACTCATTTTTGGCCTTGCGGAGACGGAATACACCCACTGCCCCTCACTGTCCACCCCCGGCACGGCCGCCAGAAAGGATTCAAACACATAGTATTTGCCATCCTGCTCTGTGCGCACGGAGGAAACCAAGTATATGCCCGCAGTAAGATTATCAAAGACGACCTTGCCCCTCGCATCGGTTTTGGCACTTTGGTCAGCCGCGATGCCATCGGCAAGAATATAGGAGTTCAGAGTGATGGTCATTTCATCCCACTCGCTCTGAGAGGAGGTGCCGGTGACCTGGATGGGGTATGACCGGAAGCTCCCGGCCAAAGTATACTGCGCATCCTCGGTAATATCCGCAATGTGCCAGAGCTTGATGTCTTGCCCGGCAAAGACCATTCCCTCGGAGGAATAGGTCACTTCCAGGGTGCAATCACTGCGCAGCTGCACCTTTTCGCTGGCCTCCGTGGTGGAGGCGGCGTGGGCGGTCACTGCTCCCGACAGGAGCAGCGCAGCAATCAGTATAAAATTTGCGATCCGGTAGCTTATTCTTTTCATATCAGTTCTCCCTCGTCATTGATGGGAAGCTTCCGCTTCGCAGGCTTAAAGCAGACGTACAGAATGAGCAGCAGGATGATGGGCATTGCCACCACCGGTGTAACGATCAGCCGATCGATGATAAACGCATCCGATATAGCCCCAAAGGAGCGCATATCCTCAGATTCGATCCTGTGTCCGCGCACCAGCAGCCGATGGGAATTAATGCCATAGGGCGTGCAGGTGACCAGGGTGCAGAACTCCTTCTCCTCGTCGATGAGCAGGTCGCTCACATCGTCCGGCAGGACGGTTTTAATCTGATCCACCTCATAAATAAAGGTCTTGTCCAGCACCGTGATCCGGAAGGTGTCGCCCACCTCCAGCTTGTCCAGATCCGAGAACAGCTTTGCGCTGGGCAGGCCCCGGTGTGCCGAGATAGCCGCATGGGTACCCTTTCCTGCAATAGGAAAGCTGCTGCCTTGAATGTGTCCGCAGGCGTGGTTCAGCATAGAGGGGTCCGTGCCGTGATAGATGGGCAGCTTCACCTGAATCTTGTCGATATCTATATAGCCGATGACGCCGTCGCCGGCGGCATTGAGGCAATCATCGTATCCGCTGATCTGCTGGTATTCCGTCAGCGGGAATGGCAGCGCCTTCAGCTCGCTATTGTATTCCTCCGCCCGCTCAAAATAGGCGGTATAGTCCTTAGGCGACAGACTCTTGACAATGGTGTCATAGTCCACGATGGCCCTGGATTGTGTGATGGAGTTCCAGTAGCTGCTGACGGACGGATACAGCAGGAGAGAGAGGCCCGCCAGGAAAACGCCCAGCAGTATTAAGGTGATTACTTTTCGCTTTCTCACGGGTTCATCTCCTGTTGCGTTCCAGGGCGCACGAAGCCGAACACACGGCTGTCCGGCCGCCTGCAATAGGCGGTGTCGGGTGTATTCGGATGCGTCCGCCTTGGAAAAGGATATGCCATCGGGAGGGCGGAGGCGAACCTCCGCCTCCCATGGCGGTGCAGTGTGTCAGGGATGCAGGATCAGAAGGATTCCTTGCTCATTCTCTTGTTGGTCACCAGGAATACGCCTGCGCAGATGACAGCCAGAGCGCCCAAGGCCACAAAGATCACGGTGCCGGTGCCGCCGGTTTCGGGCAGCACGGTGCCGGTGGAGTTGGCAACGCCCGCAGTCAGGGAATGGGCAGCTCCGGGAGCGGAGGCAGCGCCGTCGATGGTCGCAGAGCCGTTCTTGTCCAGCACGATGGTGATGCCCTTGGTAAGCTGGTTGTAGCCGGCGGGAGCGACGGTCTCCTCCAGGTAGTAGGTGCCGGCCTCCAGGCCGTCAAACCGGGCAGCACCGTCGGCGCCGGTGGTGACCTCGGTGGCATCGGCCTTAGCATCCACCCAGGAGACGATCTTAGTGGCGGCGTCATACTTGTAGTACGGGCCATTGGCGCCCTTCTTCAGTACGAACTTGGCGCCCTCCAGTTTGGTGTTCTCGTTGCCGGTGGCGTACTTGTTGATGACAATATTGAAGGAGAACACATCCACCGTAACGGTGCTTTCATCGTAGGAATCCTTGTCGGCAGGGTTGTTGCTGTACTTGAGCACAGCGGTGTTGGTCTCCTTGTCATTCACGATGGCTTTCTCGTTGACGGTGGCAGTGTAGGTGATGACTACAGGTGCGTCGATCTTATCCTGATAGCTCATCATATTGACGCTGGCCACAAAGCCGTTCCCATTGTTGGTGATAGTCGCAGCGGCAGTCACATCCGTGCCGCCAATGGTGACCTTGACGTCCTTGTTGAAGGTCAGACCCTCGGTCATGGTATCTGTCACCTGATAGGTAAACTCGGTATAGCCCTTGGTAGAGGGGACCTTGCCGGTGATGGTGTAGGTGAGCACTTGACCGATTTCCACAGTGCCGTCGTCGTCATTCACAGTCTTTTCAATCTGCGGCACTTCGTTCTTGTCGCGAATCTGAATATCCTTGGCAGTAGCCAGCTCGCAGACAGCGCCGCTGGTGCCGGATACAAAGTAATAGCCCAGGGTAAGGTCGGAGGCCTTCATGGTGTCGCCAGCCTTGGTAAAGGCGGTGCCGGTGCCGAGAGAACCCACATTCGTTTTCAGATGCTGGGCAAAGGAGGCGGCGGAGAAGCCGGCACCGATGCTCACATTATACTTGTTCGTGTTAGCAACGGCTGTTAGCGTGAGGCCGTTGGCGGCCACATCGGCGTATGCCTTGACGGTAGAAAAGGCGGCGTCGGTATTGCTGATGGTGTAGGAGTAGTTCTTGCCAGAGTAGGTCACGTCAAAGATCTTGTAGGCGGTGTAGGTGTGATTCCCCTGGGGATTGGTAATGGTGATGCTGCCGGTGTCTGCTGCAAAGGCGGACACAGCCAGAGCCAGCGTCATGGCCAGGGCCAGCAAAACCGCGAAAAGCTTTCTCATCGTTTTCATCGTGCGTATCCTTTCTGATTTAAAGTAGTTTAATAGAAACGGATAGTTCCTACGGCGCGGGTACAGGTATATTTTGCGTGGGCAGGAGAGGAAACAAAAGCGTTAATCACCCTCCTTTCCGTACTTGCGCCTCAGAAGACATCCTGTAATAACGGCAGTGAGCATCAGACCGATTCCGGCAAACAGAAAGATTCCCCGTCCGATGCCGCCGGTTTCCGGCAGTGCAGCGATGGATGTATTGTAGATATCCATAGCCGTGTCATCGTTCATAGTAAAGGTATAGCTGCTGCTCCCGGCGAGGACGGTGCCGGTGTTGGGATCCTTCATAATAACGGTGTAGCCGTCTGTGCTGGTTTCCGTCACGGTGACCTGGACACCCTTGGGGATGCCCGTGATGGTGGTCGACTGGCCGTTTTCCAGAGTAACGCTTTCTGTCTTCGGCTTGCCGCCGGCATCCGTATAGGAAACGGTAAAGGTAAAGCTGCCTGTGGTGTCGGGAGCGCTCACGATTTTCTTTAGCGTCAGGGCTCGCCCGGCATCCGCATAGGTGTTGGTGAAGGTGAAGCTCGTGTCTGTGGTGTTCTGCAGCTGCACAGCGGCGTTCGTATCCGTCACAGTCAGGTTAAACCCATCCAGCTCCGCCCCGCTCTCCACGATCCGGTAGAAATAGCCGAGCTCCTGATCCTTCATGGAGATACGGGCGGACAGTGTCCAGGAGCCATCTTCGTTGGGCGTCCAGCTGCCCAAATTTGTGGCGGTATACGTCTTGACGGTTTCGGGATTGGTAAAGCTGCTGTTAGTGGACCTTTGAACCGTAAAGGTCAGCTTTCCGGATAGCAGCTGCAGGTCATCCTCTGTCAGGGGACCTACCACATGCTTTGTCAGCGTGAAATAGGGCTTTTCCGAGGAAGCCGGCGGGATCTGCTGGCTGAACCACACGTTGTCAATGTGGTTGCCAACGTATGGATTGTTATCGGACGTGCTTACAGCCATGAAGAAGAATCTGGTCTCATACTGCCCTTCCGGGATAGTGTACTGTCCGGAATGGGTGGTCCACACGCCTTTTTGGGCGGATAGATCACTTTCAACCGCAGCACCAAAATTGCTCGGGTTATTCAGCACCTGCTGCAGCTGCGTCTGTGTGGTGATGTTTTTTGCTCTGCTTTCCGGCATCATGACTACAGCCATGGTATCCGTTCCGTTGCGTCCACAGTGGTCCACGGACCAATACATGGTGGTTCCCGGGATGGTCGCTATGGTCTGATACAGCGCACCCGCAGCGCCGGCGTTGATCTCGGCGTACTGTTTTCCGTTCGTTGCAGAGCCTTGATTATGCCAGTTGGCTGCATGCGTCTGATGTCCATCGCTTGTGTCAACGATTTCGATGTAGTGCTTCTTATCATTTGCGGTGGTAGTGCCTCCGCCATATATATGCTGGTTGCCCTCAGTATTCTCACCGGTGGTTTTCCAAAATAGACCCGCAGTTCCCTCGGGCACAAATTCCTGGTATTGGTGGTTGGTCAGATCCGGTGTTTCAAAGCTGCCGTTCAGAACGGAGGCCTGATAGGTGGTGTTGGTGCGGGTAGCCGACACGCTGCTATATTCGGCGCCGTCCACCTTCAGTACGGCCTTGTATGTCACGGAGGTTAGCGTGTCGCTGACGGTTCCGCCGTCCAGGGCCAGGAACAGCTTTTCGCCATGGTCCCCACTGATGTTGGACACGGTACTACTGCCAACAGTAAAGTTTTTCGCCTTTACGGCCGTATAGGTCGCTCCGCCATCGGTGCTCTTATACCACAGATACCGGACGGTTTTTCCCTCCAGCGCCGCATCGCCGCCGGTGACGGCTGCCTCATAGCAGCCGGAAGCGGAAACATTGTCATTGATGGCGAGGGTCACATCTGTGATAGGGCCGCTGGCGGCAGGCGCCCGGGCCGGGGTGCTGTTGACCGCCGCGTCGTCCTCGGGCGTATCGCCGTTTGCTGCACCGGTGCTCTGAACTGCATCCCCCGGCACATTGCCGCCTTGGGCTGCATCGGTGGGGACATCTCCCCTGGGTGTCTCATTGGAGGGATCGTCCCCGGTGGGCGCATCGCTGGCTGGTGTTTTGTCAGCGGGGACATCACCGCCGGTCTCGCCGCTTGGCGCCTCGCCCTCCGGATTCATGAAGCATGCTTCCGTATGCTTATGCTCCTCCACGGTACACACCAGGCCCTGGGGCTCGGTGGCGGGAACGGATACGACGCAATCCGCCGTGTGCTGGTGTACGATCCCCGTAATCAGACCGCAGATTAGGCTGTCACCGTCGTAGCACGCGTCTGCGTGGACGTGCTCGTCCTGCTCAGCCAGCGCACACAGCAACTCACCGCTATCATCAAAGCAGAAGCTGTCGTGCTTGTGGACGATGTATTCGCCCTGGCCCAGATCGGCCCCGGCGGTGCATTGAATCTCCTTGTGGGCCGGCGTACCGGGAAGCTCGTAGCAATCGTCCGTGTGGACGTGCTCGGCAATGCCGCAGTAGGTATCCGGTGTGGATTCCATGGTGATAGCCGGCAAAATGAGCGCATACGTCGTCACAAAGACCACGAGGCATATGGGCACAGATAAGATCTTGTACCAGGTGCGCTTCCGGCGGTGCTTCTTGTTCAGCTGTTCAGCCTGCGAATGAATGTCCCTGTTCATGCAAATTTCTCCCCATATTTCCAGGCGATATTAGTCCACGGAACCGATCCGCTTGATCGGCCACACTCTGAAAACGATTTTGCCTATGATTTCTTCTTTTTCCACGCAGCCCACCAGAGACGACCGGGAGTCCACGCTGCTTTCCCGGTGGTCGCCCAGGACGAAAAAGGAATTCTGAGGTACGGTGTACGGATATTCAATGTCGGCGGTGCCATAGGATTTTTCGGTTAGGTACGGCTCATCCAGCATGGTATTGTTCACATATACGTCGCCGCTGTCGGTGATGACAACGCTGTCGCCGGGGCAGCCGATAATGCGCTTGACAAGAACGCGGTTGTTATAGTAAAAGGCGATTATGTCACCGGTTTTGAACTGTGGGGACTTCACCGACACCACGATCTCCCCCTCCTGCAGGTTCGGGTTCATGGAGGTGCCGTATATCTGCAAAACCGGCAGCAGCAGCGTAGCTACCAGCACACTGATCGCGGCCACGATCACCAGCGTATAGATGGTGCTGCGCAGCAGCTTTTTGTATCGGCTGTGATATTTTTCTCGGTTGAGTTCGCCGGTGAGCTCGTCCACGGAGGGCACAGCCGTATCGGTTGCTTTGTTTTCTGGTTTCATACGGCCCTTTCTCCTCAATCAGGTGTGCGTGTTCAAAAATTCCTTGAACTGCTGGTCAAAGAGCTCAATGCGCCGCTTGGCTTCCTTGTCCGCATCGGCGAGAATAGCCTGCCGCTGCACCTCGGCGGCATTGATGATCTCGTGAGCCTTGGCCTCGGCCTCGGCAATAATGCGCTCGGCGTTGCTCTCCTGCTCCCGGAGGCTATCCAGATACTGCGCGGCTGCCTGGTCGGCTGCCTCAAAGATGCCGTTTAGCTTCAGGGCCGCCTCTGCCAGTGAGCCGGAGGTGGTGATGGCAATCTTACGCCGTTCCAGTTCTTTTTGGGCGGCCGACAGCTCATCTTCCACGCGGCTGAGCTTCTTGCTCTGCGCAATAAGCATTTCCAATAGCTCTGCGCGGTTTAATTTTCTCAGTTCTTTCTCTGTCACTGTCGTGCCGCCTTTCCCCTGTTTCCGCGATGTCCCGGGCAAGCGAACCCCGGCAGAAACCATATTATTCTACGCATTTGTATACATTATGACATATATAGAAATTACATCATTGATTTTCCGAGAGCGCAAGCGATATGCGCACATTTTTACGCTCGTTCATAAAATGTTCACAATTTAAGCGCTATTTTTCACCTTATTTCGCGCCTGCCGGATTTAAGGAGAAAATGGGCGCTCAGAAAGCACAGCCGGTTGTGAAAAACCTTCGGTATTGCCGAGAGCTTTTTTGGCAAAGAACCGTAATAATTATGATAGAAACCCGTTAAGGGGGTGCAATTCGGTGCAGAGGGGGTGTAGTTCCCGATTTTAGGGGGCACATTGGTTTCCCTTTTAGGCGACACATTTTTCTGCGCTGTTACACCTTCTTGAAATTAAGTCAGATCGACCTTCAAACGCTCGGCGTGGCTCATCATGTGGGCCGGGAACTCGGAGGTGAATTTGCCGCCGTCGGTGAAGCCCCAGAGAAGCTGCGCCGTTTCGCCGCCATTTGTCAGCCGCACAAGGCCGAGATTCACCTCCGGGGCGACCTGCACATTCTTATGGGATCACGCCGAACCGTGCTGTAATCTTCTGCAGCTGCTCAGCGATATGGGTTTCCGGTATGGCACCTATCTGTGGGATCCGGCTTACAAAGGGCTTGACGATTATATCTGGGAGTATCTTTTCCGGAAAAAGCAATCAAAATAATGGGGAGCGGCGAAGAAACATTTTCGTCGCTCTTCCTGCTTTGGACCAAGGAAAATTGTATTTTACGGGCTGGTGATATATAATAAAATATGAAAAGACAATATTATGACGATTGTGACCGCTTTTTTTTCGCCTCCGAACACAAATATTGCAAACATATGCTTGCGTTTGATGACAAAGCAGCATAAGCTATAAATAAGAAAGGGGCGACTTACTATGGCAAATTCTTTAATTCAGTTCCGCACTGAAGAGGCATCCCGAATCAAGGCGATGGCGATCTGTGAAAGGCTCGGTATTGACCTTCAGACATATATGCGCATGTGCATTTCAAGGCTGATTCAGGAAAACGGCATTCCGTTTTCTATGAAGCTTGATGACCTGTCGGATAACAAAGCTGTTAGGACAATGAAATCTGCCGGTCGTGCAGCTGAAGAAAATGACATCGCCGATATGACATTGGATGAGATCAATGCTGAAATTGCCGAGGCGAGAAAACAGGTGTAAAAACTGCCATACTATGCGGTTATTGATGATAGAACTCAAGAGCCAAAACCAATGATGCGGGAGGAGAAAAACATGAGCAAGGAGCAATACATCGAGTTTCCGGAGGAATACACACGCCGGGAGCTGAACGCCCGGTATCGGGAAATCCCATTAAAAGATACGACCTCACGCCATCTGCGCAAGTATTTCAACGCGATGGCAAACCTCTACGGCATCATCCCGCTGCACAAGGCGAAGGAGATTATCTTCTCCCTCAGCCCGAAGCTGGTAACGGAAGACGAATTTCTTGCCTTTGCTGAGATCGCCCGTCATGAGTGCGAGGACTACTACATTCTGGGCGGAGATGAGCTTTACACAGATGTCAAGCACACAAAGCCCCTTGACCGCGAGATCATTGACGTTACCCTGATTGGGGAGCCCATCGACCTTTTCATGGAGACGAGGCGAAGCCAGCAGGAAAAGCCTTACTATGTGCCGGACAAAAAGCATCTGCTGGAATACGATGATCCCTTCTATTGCGAGGACACTCCGGAAAAGCAAAAGCTGCGGGCATTCCTGAAAGAACGTTGCAACCTGAATGACGAGCGCGAAAACGCTGTTTTTGAAGAACTCTTGTATGGTGTCCGTTCGGTTGCTGTTCAACCAGCCGATGTTCTCAACCATTTGGAGGAGTTGGGTGTTCGGTTCAGGTCTCGACGGGATGTAGAGCGTTTCACCGCATTGTACAGTGCATTTCATAATACGACGCGGATGCCTTGCAACCGTGGCTATACGCCGGATGAGATGGTGCAGATGACGCCACCGGAGGAACGCTTCAAGTCGCTCTCTCTTGGCCCGAACATCCGAAAGTCCCTCCAAACCGGCGAAATGGACATTGAGGACTTCCGCAAGCAGATTCTCACGATGGAACTGCCCAGCGAGGCAATGCGATTTGACTTTCTGAAACAGCTTGCAGACATCGAGACTTCTGCTCCCCGGGCGGAGAAACAGAAGAAGGTCGGGCGCAATGATCCCTGTCCGTGCGAGAGCGGCAAGAAATACAAGAGATGCTGCGGAAAATGACGATCCCATTAAAACAGGTCATTCAGGCAATCGAAGAAGCAAATGAAGCCTTCACGAGCTTCTGGGACACAAAGACCGCAAGACCGTCTATCTTGCCGACCCGCTGATGGTGGATATGGCTGGGGTGTTGCGGAGTATGCGACGTCGGAAGAGCTTTTCGGGTACGACTTTATCACCTCCGCCTATCAGCGAGACCCGCAGGAATCCAGAGAGCGCATGATGCAGCATCTTTCCTCCATCCTGCCGGGTGCATCTGCACAGCAGCTTACGAAGATATTGAACGGATAAAACACCATGAGCAAGAAACTTGTAGCGTATTTTTCTGCGTCCGGCGTGACCGCGAAGGTTGCCGAGACGCTGGCAGAGGCAA
>ENA-OQQW01002123-OQQW01002123.1-human-gut-metagenome-genome-assembly--contig:-NODE-2123-length-10615-cov-3.034564_pt1 | contig 10615 bp, 7 predicted proteins | sample MGYA00243234_ERZ505098 | MGnify/ENA primary metagenome ERZ505098 (study PRJEB26097, sample SAMN02712086) | human gut metagenome | biome: Gut microbiome | host: Homo sapiens | place: Denmark: Copenhagen... | reverse complement strand
AACCGGTAATATGAAGTTCATGTTAAATGGCGCGCTGACGCTGGGAACCGAAGATGGAGCAAATGTGGAGATCCGGGATCTGGTTGGCGAAGAGAATATTTATATTTTCGGCAGAAAACCACAGGATGTCATCGATCTGTACGAGGCAGGTACTTACAGTTCAAAAGAAATCTATGAAGAGGATGCGCTTATCCACAAACTGGTAGATTTTATCACAGGAGAAGAACTGCTTGCGATCGGTGATGAAGAAAGTCTGACCCGTCTGCACAGAGAACTGATCGGAAAAGACTGGTTTATGACACTGCTGGATACAAAAGAATATATCACAACAAAAGAAAAGGTCTATGCAGATTATGAAGATCGTAAGACCTGGAACAAAAAAGCACTGATCAACATTGCTAAAGCGGGATTCTTCTCATCTGACAGAACGATCGCGCAGTACAATGAGAACATCTGGAAATTAAAATAATGCGATTCCTGTAATCATAAAAGTAAGAAATCCGTCCATACTATAGTAAAAAACAGATCTATGGTATGGAGGGATTTTTTATGATTGGAATATGGATTGCAATTCTCTCAGGAACACTGATGAGTATCCAGGGAGTGTGGAATACACAGGTGACAAAACAGTCCAGTCTGTGGGTATCGACAGGTTGGGTGCAGCTGACGGCGTTTCTGGTCTGTGTGGCAGCATGGTTTTTTACAGGAAGAGATTCGGTTGGAACACTGTGGCAGGTTGAAAACAAATATACACTGCTTGGAGGAATTCTGGGAACGTTTATCACTGTGACCGTGATCAGGAGTATGGGAAAACTGGGACCGGCACAGGCAACGATGCTGATTGTGATCGCACAACTGGTGGTTTCCTATCTGATCGAGATGTTCGGACTTTTCGGTGTGGAAAAACAGCCTTTTGAATGGAAAAAACTGGCAGGTACGGCAATTGTTGTTGCAGGAATTGTTCTTTTTAAGTGGGAGTGAATTATTTCGGGTTTACAGTCTTGTAATTCAGATGAAAATTGGGTAAAATAAATTGTGTATGCATGGAGGGAGCCTTAGAGCGAAAGCGATAAGGAGCGTGCTCGTTTAACCGGGAGTTGTTGTCCAGCCATATTCATTCCTGTGTTGTCCGGGATATTCGTGAGGGAAAAGACGAAGTAGTGGATGAGCTGATGGCAACACTGCAGAAATTGATGAAATGAAGAGTGCGAGAGTACGAAGTACGGAGCAATCCGGTATCGATAAAAAAGCTATTATACAAATTTATGTACAGAAAGGGTGAAGCAAGACATGAGACAATACAACGTAACCGGAATGAGCTGCGCCGCCTGCAGTGCCAGAGTGGAAAAAGCAGTGGGCAAAGTTCCGGGAGTTACCTCCTGCTCCGTCAGCCTTCTGACCAATTCGATGGGCGTGGAAGGAGATGTACCGCCGGAGCAGATCATTGCGGCGGTGGAACAGGCAGGGTACGGTGCCTCCGAAAAAGGAGCCGGAGAAAAGAAACCGTCCGGAGCCGATGCAACTGCACTGGAAGACAAAGAGACACCGGTTTTAAAACGCAGACTGATCGCATCTGTAGGATTTTTACTGGTATTGATGTATTTTTCCATGGGACATATGATGTGGGGATGGCCGCTGCCGGCGTGGTTTGAGGATAACCATATCGCGATGGGTCTGGTACAACTGCTTCTGGCAGGTATTGTCATGGTGATCAACCAGAAGTTCTTTATCAGTGGTTTTAAGAGCCTGTGGCACAGATCCCCGAACATGGATACGCTGGTAGCGATGGGATCGATGGCATCCTTCTTATGGAGTGTGTATGTTCTCTTTGCAATGACCAGAGCACAGGTGGACGGTAATATGGAAGCGGTCATGGATTATATGATGGATTTTTATTTTGAATCCGCAGCAATGATCCTGACACTGATCACCGTAGGAAAGATGCTTGAGGCGAGATCCAAGGGAAAGACCACGGATGCACTGAAAGGCCTTATGAATATGGCACCGAAGACCGCCGTTCTCGTGAAAGGAGAAAAAGAAGTCACCGTACCGATCGAACAGGTAGAAAAAGGAGATATCTTTGTGGTTCGCCCGGGCGAGAGTATTCCGGTGGATGGAAAGATCCTGGAAGGACACAGTGCAGTCAATGAGGCGGCACTGACCGGAGAGAGCATCCCGGTGGATAAAGAAGAGGGTGACCTGGTATCGGCAGCTACGATCAACCAGTCCGGATTTATCCGCTGTGAGGCAACGAGAGTGGGGGAAGATACCACATTGTCTCAGATCATTCAGATGGTCAGCGATGCGGCTGCGACAAAAGCGCCGATTGCGAAGATTGCAGATAAAGTTTCCGGTGTATTTGTACCGGTGGTTATCCTGATCGCGGTAGTTACGACGATCGTATGGCTGCTTGCCGGACAGACTTTCGGCTACGCGCTTGCAAGAGGTATATCCGTACTGGTCATCAGCTGCCCGTGTGCACTGGGACTTGCCACACCGGTAGCGATCATGGTTGGTAACGGTATGGGAGCGAAAAATGGTATCCTCTTTAAAACCGCTGTTTCGCTGGAAGAAGCCGGAAGAGTGCAGATTGTGGCACTGGATAAGACAGGAACCATCACAAGCGGGGAGCCGCGGGTAACGGATCTTGTGTGCGAACCAGGATATGATGAAAAAACATTGCTGGAACTGGCAGGGGCACTGGAAAAGAAGAGCGAACATCCGCTGGCGAAAGCTGTATTGTTAGAGATTGCACAGCGAAAAATCTCCACCAAAGAAGTGGAAAACTTCCAGGCACTGGCAGGAAATGGTCTGACAGGAACGCTGGAGGGACACAGACTGCTCGGTGGAAGCATGAAATACATCAGCAGCCAGGTGACAGTAGGAAAACAGGTAAAAAATCAGGCACAGATACTGGCAAAACAGGGAAAAACCCCATTGCTTTTTGCAAAGGATGACGTATTGATCGGTATGATCGCCGTTGCTGACGTGATCAAGGAAGACAGTCCGAAAGCGGTACAGGAACTGCAGAATATGGGTATCCGGGTCGTTATGCTAACCGGGGACAATGAGCAGACTGCAAAAGCGATCGGTGCACAGGCAGGGGTGGATCAGGTTATCGCCGGAGTCCTTCCGGATGGAAAAGAAGCCGTGATCCGCAAATTAAAAGAATACGGAAAAGTAGCCATGGTCGGAGACGGTATCAACGATGCGCCGGCATTGACCAGAGCCGATATCGGAATCGCCATCGGCGCCGGTGCAGATGTGGCGATCGATGCCGCAGATGTAGTACTGATGAAGAGCCGTCTGAGTGACGTTCCGGCAGCTGTCCGGTTAAGCCGTGCAACATTGAGAAATATCCATGAGAACCTGTTTTGGGCATTTTTCTATAACATTATCGGTATTCCGCTGGCAGCCGGTGTGTGGATCCCGATCTTCGGATGGACACTGAACCCGATGTTCGGAGCACTGGCGATGAGCCTGTCGAGTTTCTGCGTAGTATCGAATGCTCTGCGCCTGAATCTTTTTAAAGTGAAAGATTCACACAGAGATCATAAGATAAAAAATGAAGTTACCCTTCCGCAATGGGAGGCATCGAAAGGAGAAAAGAATATGACAAAGACAATGACAATCAAAGGTATGATGTGCGGACACTGTGAAGCAAGAGTGAAAAAGACTCTGGAAGAACTGGAACATGTAACCGAAGCACAGGTAAGCCATGAAAAAGGAACCGCAGTGGTATCAATGGAGACAGAAGTAGCAGATGAGGTTCTGAAAAAAGCGGTGGAAGACCAGGGATACCAGGTGGAAAACATTCAGTAAAAGTGAAGAACAGATCTGAAAGAAAGAAGGAAACAAAATGGTAAAGACAATCGTTGGCGTGGACGGCATGATGTGCGGCATGTGCGAAAGTCATGTGAACGAAGCGGTGAGAAATGCATTTCCAATCAAGAAAGTAAGCTCTTCTCACGGAAAGAAACAGACAGAGATCATCTCTGAAGAATCTCTGGATCATGAAAAACTGAAAGCAGCCATCGAAAAAACAGGTTATCAGGTAACTTCTGTGACAGAAGAACCGTATAAGAAAAAAGGATTTTCCCTGTTCGGAAGATGAGAATCTGTTAAAGATTTATAGTATTGGAAGTCAAAAATAAATAAAAATCAAAACCTGCAGGCATGGGAACTCCGGAAAATGACGGAACTTCCATGCCTGTAAAACTATAGTACACTTTTTGAAAAAATCATGCTATAATAAAAAACTGAAATTATACGACAGAGGACGAAGAGCATGGAACAGGCAGATAATTTATTGTTGCGGATTCAAAAATATGATAAGACTTTCAGCAAAGGGCAGAAACGTCTGGCAGCGTATGTGCTGAAAAATTATGACAAAGCGGTATTCCTGACGGCATCGAAACTGGGGAAAGAAGTGGGCGTCAGTGAGTCGACGACCGTGCGATTTGCCACACAGCTGGGGTACAAAGGGTTTCCGGAATTTCACCGGGCACTGGAAGAGCTGGTGCGGAATAAGTTGAATTCGATCCAGCGCATGAAAGTGACCTACGGGCATGTACCGGAAGCAGAGATCCTGGATACGGTGTTTCAGTCAGATATCGAGATCATCAAGCTGACGATGGAACATATCGATCATGCGGCATTTGAGATGGCGGTGGAGACACTGCTTTCTGCGAGAACTATCTATATTATCGGTATCCGGAGCTGTGCACCCTTAGCCAGCTTTTTGAGTTTTTATCTGAATATGATCCTGGACGATGTGCGTCTGATCCAGACGAGCAGCGCCAGCGAGATCTTTGAACAGATGATCCGTATCGGAGATCAGGATGCAATCATCGGCATCAGTTTTCCACGGTATTCCATGCGAACCTTAAAGGCAATTGAGTTTGCCAACAACCGGAATGCAAAGGTGATCACACTGACCGACAGTGTGCATTCTCCGATCAATCTGTATTCATCCTGCAATCTTATCGCGAGAAGTGATATGGCATCCATCGTCGATTCTCTTGTGGCACCGTTGAGCGTGGTTAACGCACTGGTGGTGGCACTTTGTATGAAGCGGCAGAAAGAAGTTGTGCATACCCTTGAGACTATGGAGAAAATATGGGACGAATATCAGGTATACAGCAACGATGAGATGGAACATGCGGACGATACGATCAAGATGTTGAACCCGGAACAGGAGGACCATAAAACATGAAACGATTTTTGATTATCGGCGGAGGTGCGGCGGGTATGCTGGCTTCTGTCTACGCGGCGCGAAATGGTATGGAAGTGCATCTGTTTGAACAGAACGAAAAACTCGGAAAGAAACTTTTTATTACCGGAAAAGGCAGATGCAACTTTACCAACGGCTGTGCCACAGAGGAACTGTTTGAGTCCTTCATTACCAACCCGCGCTTTTTATACAGTGCCGTCTACGGGTACACGAACTACGATGTGATCGACTTCTTTGAAACTGCAGGTGTAAAGACAAAGATGGAGCGGGGTGGACGGATGTTCCCGTTGTCTGACCATTCTTCAGACATCATCAGGGCGCTGGAACAGCAGATGAAGAAAGCCGGTGTGAAGATTCATCTGGGAAGCCGGGTAAAACGGCTTCTTGTGGAAAAAGAAGAAGACGGAAATGCAAGGATCACCGGAATCCAGCTGGATAACGGAGAAAAGATCCAGGGCGAACAGGTACTGGTTGCCACTGGCGGTAATTCTTATCCGTCCACAGGTTCCACCGGGGACGGATACCGGATGGCAAAAGAGAGCGGTCATACCGTAACGGATCTGCAGCCGTCTCTGGTGCCGATGGTGACGGCTGAGGAATATATTCCGAGATTACAGGGACTGTCACTGAAAAATGTGACATTGTCTTTGTATGACGGAAAAAAATGTGTCTACGAAGATTTCGGGGAAATGATGTTTACACATTTTGGGATTACCGGCCCGCTGGTGTTATCAGCCAGCGCAAAGGTGGGAAAACTGTTAAAAAAGAAGTATCTGACGGCGAGGATCGATCTGAAACCGGCACTGACCGCAGAGCAGCTTGACGCAAGACTTCTGCGGGAATTCGAAGAAGGAAAGAACAAACAGTTTAAAAACGTGGCCGGTTCTTTATTCCCGGCAAAACTTCTTCCGGTTATGCTGGATCTCGGCGGCATCGCGTGACTGGCCGAGCGCCCACATGGTCTTGGCCACGAGCGTCTCGGTGGTCATGTCGTCGCCGCGCAGAATGCCCGGATGGTCGGCGTAGGCACGGCCGACCTCGTAAACACCCAGGTCGAGGCCCTCTTCGGGGACCTGTGTGGTCATAACGACGGTGCGGCCCGAATCGACCCAGCGGAAAATTGCCTCTTGGAACGACTCGCCCGACTCGCCAAACTCGGGGATACCGCCAATGCCAAAGGTCTCAAGGATTACAGCGTCGTAGCTATCGGCAAGGGCGTCGAGGATGCCCGGGTTTACGCCGGGCGTAAGCTTGAGTACAAATACGCGCGGGTCGATACTGTCGTAGAAACGCACTGGCTTTTCGCCCTGATGCGTGCCGTGAAGCCCGTTGCGCACGATGCGGTCGTTGCGGATATAGGCGATGGGCGGATAGTTGACGCTAATGAACGCGTTAAAGCTCATGGTGCGCTGCTTGCGGGCGCGCGTGCCGGCAATGGCGACGCCGCCAAACACGATCGAGACGTCGTGCGAGTGTTCGTCGAGCGCATAGAGCAGGCTCTGGTACAGGTTGAGTTTGGCGTCAGTAAAGGGATTGCCCATGGGCTTTTGCGAGCCGGTGAGTACGATGGGCTTGGGGCTGTCCTGAATCAGGTAGGAAAGCGCCGCCGCGGTGTAGCTCATGGTGTCGGTGCCGTGCAGAATCACGAAGCCGTCGTGGTCGGCATAACCCTCGACGATGACGTCGCGGATACGCATCCAGTCACTGGGGCGCATATTGGTGCTGTCGATGTTCATGGGCTGCACGACGTCGAGCTCGCAGAGGCCCGAGATCTCGGGGACGCTCTGGGCGAGCTCCTCACCGGTCAGGGCGGGGGAGAGGCCGTTGCCGTCCTCGGTCGATGCGATGGTGCCGCCCGTGGCGATGAGAAGGATGCGCTTCATGCTGGTATTCCTATCGTATTTGCCGCCGCAGAGGCGGAGTCGTTCGGCAGTATTGTGGCACAGGGCGTCCAATGTTCAAACGTATTACATCATCTGTAACGTTTGGTAACACTTCAATCGCCGTCAAATAGGGCCCAGGTCGTGCGTTTGCCGTGCGCTGATGGCTGCGAGGGACGAGAACCCCCATATAACGTGTACACTATGAAAGTTATTTTCGTTCATTCACGCGGGTGGGCACCGGCTCCCCGCCAACAAGAGGGGGAAACCATGGATCAAAAGGCTTCCGCAAAGGTCCTCGTACTCGACTTTGGTGCGCAGTACGGTCAGCTCATTGCCCGTCGCGTCCGCGACCTCAACGTGTATTCCGAGATCGTTCCCTGCGACATCTCGGCCGATGAGATTCGCGAGATGAACGCCTCTGCGCTCATCCTTTCCGGCGGCCCGGCTTCTGTGTATGCCGAGGACGCTCCGTCCATCGATCCCGCCATCTTTGACCTTGGCCTTCCCGTCCTGGGCTTTTGCTACGGCCATCAGATCACGGCCGTGACGCTCGGCGGCAAGGTCGGCCACTCCGAGGTGGGCGAGTACGGCCGCGCCACCATCACGCGCACGGCTGGTGCCAAGCTCTTTAACTCCACGCCTATGGAGCAGACCGTGTGGATGAGCCACCGTGACGCCGTGTCCGAGGTACCCGAGGGCTTTACCGTTACCGCCAGCACCGACGTGTGCCCGGTTGCCGCCATGGAGTGCGTCGAGCGCAAGATCTTCACTACGCAGTTCCACCCCGAGGTCAAGCACTCCGAGTACGGTCAGCAGCTGCTGAGCAACTTCCTGTTTGAGATCTGCGGTCTGGAGCCCAACTGGAGCATGGACAACCTGGTCGAGACCATGACGGCCGAGTTCCGCGAGAAGGTCGGCGACGACCGCGTGATTCTGGCCCTGTCCGGTGGCGTCGACTCCTCCGTCGTGGCTGCGCTGGGCGCTCGTGCCGTGGGCAAGCAGATGACCTGCGTGTTCATCAACCACGGCCTGCTGCGCAAGGGCGAGCCCGAGCAGGTGGAGGAGGTCTTCACCAAGCAGTTTGACGTCGACTTTATCCACGTCCACGCCGAGGACCGCTATGCCGAGCTTCTGGCCGGCGTGACCGAGCCCGAGGAGAAGCGCCGCATCATCGGTACGCAGTTCTGGAAAGAGTTCTTCGCGGTTGCTCAGCAGCTCGAGACCGATGGCAAGCCGGTCAAGTACCTGGCTCAGGGCACTATCTACCCCGACATCATCGAGTCCGGCGCTCGCAAGACGGGCGGCAAGACGGCCACCATCAAGAGCCATCACAACCTGATCCCGTTCCCCGAGGGCGTGCACTTCGACCTCATCGAGCCGCTCGATCATTTCTTTAAGGACGAGGTCCGCGCACTTGGTCTGGCACTGGGCTTGCCGGGTCACATCGTGTTCCGCCAGCCTTTCCCGGGCCCGGGTTTGGCCATCCGCATCATCGGTGCGGTCGATAAGGAGAAGCTCGAAATCCTCAAGAATGCCGACGCCATCGTGCGCGAGGAGCTCGACGCCTACAACCAGCGTCTGTTTGAGCAGACCGGCGAGCGCAACTCCGAGCACAGCTGCTGGCAGTATTTCGCGGTCCTGCCCGACATTAAGTCCGTTGGCGTTATGGGCGACGAGCGCACCTACCAGCGCCCGATCATCCTGCGTGCCGTCGAGTCCAGCGACGCTATGACTGCCGACTGGGCCAAGCTGCCCTATGACGTGCTTGCCCGCATCTCCGGCCGTATCGTGGCCGAGGTTCCCGGTGCCAACCGCGTGTGCTACGACATTACGTCCAAGCCGCCCGCGACGATCGAATGGGAGTAGGCTGACAAGGTTCTGACCTGCACTTTTGAGTGCCGCACTGTGCTCCTGAGTTTCGTTTCATACGAGAGTTACGGCAAAGCCACCAGCGACATTGGTGAGTAAACTCGATTATCGAGCCTCCGTTCCCATGTTGGAACGGAGGCTTTTTCTTTGCCGTTTTACTCCCTTTCACCTGCGATTTCGCGATTTACTCCCCGTGTTTCAAGATGGAAGAGTTTGGTTGCGAGCCACGCCGTTGTGAGGGCCTGAGTCGTCAGGCCCCGCACAGGGGGACCGCGATGGTGGCCACCGCGCCGCCCGAGGGGCTGTTGGCGAGCGAGACGGAGCCCCCGTGGGCGCTCGCGGCCTCGGAGGCGGCGTGGAGGCCGAGCCCGTAGTGGCGGCCTCCGTCGCGCGAGGAGCGGGAGGAGTCGTCTGTGAAGAGGCGCTCACAGCCGCGTTCGAGGGCGGCGGGAGAGAAGCCCGGTCCGTCGTCGGACACCTCGATGACGAGGTGCCCGTCCGCGACGTCGCAGGAGACCGCCACGCGCGAGCGCGCGTGCTCGGCGGCGTTGGCCACGAGGTTCGCGGCGGCTCGCGCCAGGGCGGTTCGGTCGAGTGGGGCCTCGGGCGCGCCCGCGACAGCGGGGCCCGTGGCCGCGTCGAGCGTCACGCCTCGCGCCCGGGCGATCTGGGCGGCCTCGGCGAGGATCTGCTCGCAGAGCTCGGCCGGCCGCATGGGGGCCCTCTCCGCCCCGCCGGACCCGCACGAGGCCTCGATGAGCAGGCGCACGTAGCCGTCGAGCCTTTCGACACTGCCGGCTATGTCGCGCGCGGCGGCCGCGAGGTCGGCGTCTTTCTCGTCTTCCAGCTCCTCCGCCACGAAGTCGGCGTTGGCGCGCAGCACGGTGAGCGGCGTCTTGAGGTCGTGGGCGAGCGACGCCATCTGCTCGCGCTGCCCCCGCTCCGCGGCCCAGCGGGCCTCGAGCGACTCGGCGAGGGAGGCCCGCATGGCGTCCATCGCGGCGAGGACGTCGTTCACCTCGCGCACGTTGGTGCTGCCGACCGCGAAGTCGAGCTCCCCCGCGCCGACGCGCCCCGCCGCCTCCGCGAGCGGCGCCATCTTGCGCGAGATCACGCGGCTCGCACGGCGCGCCACGAGCGCGAGCGCGAGCGCGCTTCCCGCAGCGGCGCCGACGAGCATGAGGTTCTGCGGGTTGGGAAGCAGGCCGGCGAGGTCGCGCGAGACCCACTGCGGCAGGTACTCGCTGACGAGTGCGCAGGCCCCGCCGCCCTTGAGCGGGAACGCGGCGTAGGTGAGGCCCGAGCCCCCGCCCTCGATCTCCACTGTGCCCGGATCCGCGGCGAGTGCCGTACGGGCCATTTCCGTCGCGTCCTCGAGCCGCGTGCCCTCGAGGTCTGTCATCAGCACGTATCCGTCCTCGTTCAGGATGAGGTAGCGGTACGCCGTCGGCACGTCCTGCTGCCCGCAGACGCCGTCGCGTGCCAGGCCCTCCGCGACCTCGCGCGTATTGGCCGGCCCCCAGCTTGCCTCGTAGACGAAGCCCGCGTTGATCGCCGCGGAGAGCGCCATGAACGAGGCGAGCCACGCCGTAGCGACCGCCGCGAACGCGTAGGCGAAGTAGCGCGCGAT
>ENA-OQQW01002113-OQQW01002113.1-human-gut-metagenome-genome-assembly--contig:-NODE-2113-length-10647-cov-5.139256_pt1 | contig 10647 bp, 7 predicted proteins | sample MGYA00243234_ERZ505098 | MGnify/ENA primary metagenome ERZ505098 (study PRJEB26097, sample SAMN02712086) | human gut metagenome | biome: Gut microbiome | host: Homo sapiens | place: Denmark: Copenhagen... | reverse complement strand
TAAAACCACTGAAAGAGTTTTCTGAAAAAATAGAAGAAGTGGAAGCCAGAAACCTGTCAGATTCCAGAATCGAAGAAAATAAAGTGAAAGAACTGAATCAGCTTAGCATTTCTTATAATAAAATGCTGGATCGTCTTTCAGAATCCTTTGAGATGCAGCGTCAATTCACAGCCAATGCAGCCCATGAGCTGCGCACACCTCTTGCAGTGATGCAGGCACAACTGGACCTATATCATACAACCGGGCATCCTGCGACAGATGCCTGTACCGAGAAAACAATACAGATGGTAACGGATCAGAACGAACGTCTCAGCAAGATGGTGAAGACACTGTTGGATATGAGTGAATTGCAGACCGTGGCCAGAGATGAAAAAATTGAAGTGGATGCACTGGTTGAAGAAGTGCTGGCAGATCTTGATCCTCTTGCCGAGGAAAAAAATGTTATTCTCGAAAGTGTTTGCGATGCAGTAACGATGATGGGAAGTGATATCCTGGTCTATCGGGTCGTATATAACCTGGTGGAAAATGCCATCAAGTATAACAATCCCGGCGGTAAGGTACAGGTTACGGTTTGCAGTGATAAAGAACAGATCTGTATACAGGTTATGGATAACGGAAGCGGAATTCCTGCAGATATGAAAGAACGAGTCTTTGAACCATTTTTCCGGGTGGACAAATCCCGCAGCCGGGCTCTGGGTGGCGTAGGTCTTGGACTGGCACTGGTCCGTGAGATCGTGAGAGTCCATGATGGAGCGATCCGTGTGCTGGATAATTCTAATGGAGGCACAACCTTTGAGATTCTCTTTCCGGAAACTGTGTAGCGTATCATTTGAAATGAAATAACGTACCTGAACAGTTATGACTACTGTAAAGGTACGTTATGTGATTGGTTTGAGAATGAACGACGATTTGTGATTATGACTACAGCAGCCAATGAATCTATGATAAAAGTACATGACCGTATGCCGCTGATATTGGAAAAAGGACAGCTGAAAGATTGGTTCGATGACAGGAAAATGGAGCAAATTCTGCATCAGGTACCGGTTCAGCTAAAACGAGAGGCAGAATACGAACAGCAGAGCTTATTCTTATAATGGTTCAGAGGAGAAATAGAAAGATGCAAATATTTGTTGATGCAGATGCCTGCCCAGTGGTTGCGATCATTGAAAAGATTGCAAAAGAAAATAGTATTCCGGTAACGTTGTTGTGTGATACGAATCATGTTCTGTCATCGGCTTATAGCGAAGTGATTGTAGTAGGGGCAGGAGCAGATGCAGTAGATTATAAACTGATTAGTATCTGCCATAAAGGAGATATTGTCGTATCACAGGACTATGGTGTTGCAGCAATGGCACTAGGAAAAGGTGCATATGCCATTCATCAATCGGGCAAATGGTACACGAATGACAATATTGATCAGATGCTCATGGAACGTCATTTGAATAAAAAAGCCAGAAGAAGTTCCCGTAAATGTCATGTCAAGGGACCGAAGAAGCGGACGGAGGAAGATGATGAAAGATTCGCTCAGTCTTTTGAAAAAATGCTTTTGATGGCACGGGAGAAAGAAGGCAGATGAGGAATTGTAGATGCAGAGGAACGACAGAAGCTATAAAGACTTAAAACAAAAACAGAAGAGTGCAATAGCGGATAAAACATACAAAATATACTTGAAGTTTTATCTTGAAAATCAGCGAATGCCGGATGTTACTGAAATGAATGATATATGCAAAAGTTTGTTTACGGCAGTTCAATCGCTTGCTCCTAAAACGGAATATGAAGAATTTTATAAAGAAGAAATATATCTTTGATCCAAAGTCTGGCGTAATTGAAGAGGCGACACCGGAGACTTATGTGGAAGATACATATTTGACGAAGAAATAAGGAAGTGAAAATATGCAGTTAGGATGGATAGATTTTTCAAAAGAAGACCGGCAGAAGGCATTAGATGTGATTAACCTTCTGAGTGAACAGGGAGCAGTCGATGAACTTGGAATCGGCATTATTCGTGATGCTTTTGCCAATTATTTCTTTCCAGGGACATCTACCGTCCAGACCAGAGCAAAGTACTTCCTTATTGTTCCATATGTGTTAAGGGAAGCTGTTGATGGCAAGTATGGAAAGGATGCAAATAGAGTTTTAAGGGCTATAGATTCTGCTGAAAAAGATTGTGGCATCAGATTGTTAGAAGCAGATCCCAAGGCAGAAGGTGTTATTGGAACCCGTGTATTACCAAAGGGCTGGGTAGCAAGAAAACCATCAGATATCTACTGGAATGGAATTCGTACCTTTGGAATATTCTGTGATTATGGTCTGTCTATACCAGAGTATGTTTCATTGGCAGTAAAATTAAAAGAACAGAGGTCTGTCAGCTGGTTAGGAAACAGGAATGATGATGCGGATGAGAATGACAAGGATGATTCTGATGCAGGAGATATCGGCAATATTAGATTCTGGAATCTTCCGATTTATCATGATGATTGGAGAGACAACCTTACAATAGAGCTGACGCAGGAGGAAGCATTCTATCTGGATAAGCAGATTCAGAAGTCAACGAAAGGGTCTCTTTTGGAATATGTGTTGAAAAATCATATTGATTTGAATGAATATGATGATTTTGCTTCTTTAACGGCTGAACTATCGGAAAAAGTAGGTGAAAAGCTGGCATATATGATGAAGCTTGCCTGCGATTTTAATAATCTGGTGTATATGGCGAGAGTAAGATACAATGTCATGCTTTCAGAAGACGAGAATACATACGCAAATGATGAATGGAGCAGGATACTTCCGGATATAAAGCATAATGCGACAGTCGATCTGGATGCAGTGTTTGGAGAATTGCAGTTGATAAATCCAAGGGCAAAGAGCTTCCTGTGTGGGATACAAACAGCATTTATGGCATCGGATACTCATATGGCGGATGAACTGATTCGTAAGAGGGAACGGAGCCTGAAAGGAGCAGCCAGAGCGAAGTTAAGCAGAACAAAGGAATTTGATCACTCAAAATGGGTAGGCGGAGGAATGCTTGATTACAGATTTTCAAATGCCAGGAGAATTGTGAATGACATATATGCCGGGGAGGTGAGTGCTGATGTTTAGACCGGATTCAAACCGAGATAGAACGGATTACAGCGGTATTTTGATACCTCCAGACGGATATAGACTGGACAGAGCAGTAGGCACTACATATTCACTTGACCTGGAAGCACTCACAGCAGTGGCGATATGTCTTGGATTATCTGAAGAAACAGATAGTAAGCTTATGCAAAATCCAATTGGTATGCTGAATGCATTGCAGAAGGTATCAGATAAAATCGTGCTGTTTTGTGAAGCAGGACAGATTAAAGTGCCAACAAAACCGACTGCACTATCTATTTTATTAGAGAAAATGGTAGTAGAAGTTGCACTGCCAAAAGATAGACAGCTTGGTCGATACCCTTCATTTCATCCGAAAACATGGGTATTGGCATATGTAAACGCTGATGGAGATAAAAAATATCGTTTTGTGGTAATGAGCAGAAATCTGACCTTTGACAGGAGCTGGGATATCAGCTTCGTGATGGATAGCAGTAAAAATGTCAAACAGAAGAAAAAAACACAGCCTATCTGTGATTTTCTGGATTATCTTGTAACGAATGTGCATAATACCAGCAATAATGCCGGAAAGAAAAGAAACCTGATTCGTGGATTATGTGCAGACATTAAGGATGTATCCTTTTCACTTGATAGTAAAATATTTGGCGAGGATTTTGAAGTGCTTCCGCTTGGAATTGGGGAAAATGCCTACCAGATGCAGGATGACATTCTATTCTGTACGGAAAGAGGAAATGCCAATTCGACATTTAATGAGCTTGTAGTGATGTCTCCGTTTTTATCAGAAAGTGTGATTGCTGATTTTAATCTTACAGACAGGGCATTGTCAGACTGTAAGAGAACACTTATTACCAGACGTTCTGAGCTTGGAAAACTCAAAGCATCAGATGTAGATAATTTTACCATCTATGCATTAAAGGATGAGATTATAGATGGTGAGGATGAAATCTCAGATGAGCTTGCAGATAAAAAGAAACAGGATATTCATGCAAAAATTTATCTGAGAAGGAAATATTCAGATGTTGACCTGTATCTTGGTTCCATGAATGCTTCCTATTCTGCAATTAATAAAAATGTTGAAATGATGCTGTGGCTTGGTACAAAGAATATGTATCTGAATGGGAATAAATTCTTAGAGGATATATTCTGTGGTCCAGCAGGAGATGTAAAAAATCCATTTGAAGAAGTTACAGTAGCGGATGCAGTTTTGGAAACAGAAAGTGACAATAGAGATCTGCTGGAGCAGAAAATCAAGGAATTGTGCCGTGTGAAAAGGCAGGCTGTAATTTCAGAAGATAATGAGAATGCCGGAAAGTACAAGATAGAGGTTGAGTTCAGTGGTATTGAATCTGATAGTGAGGTTACAGTATCACCATTTAATTCAAAGCAGGAGCAGACATTGTCAGAACACATAGAGTTTTCAGAACTTGAGATATTGCAGTTATCTGAGTTCTATGAGATTACTGTAAGATCAGGTGATGATACAATCCGCAGAATTATTATGATCCCTACAAGTGGTTTCCCAGATGACAGAGAAAGTGCAGCAGTAAACAGTGTGGTAAAAGATAGGACATCATTTGTGGAATATATAGCTTTTGCCCTTGGCGATGATTATGTAGCATCTATGCTTGAAGGAAAGCAGATGGGAGAATCCGGATTTTTTGCTAATTCGAGTGATGCAATGCCGGCACTCTATGAAAAAATGCTTAAGACATCCGTAGAAGAGCCGGAAAGAATAAAAGATATCGGATATGTGCTTAAGATGGTTACAGATAAGGATATTATACCTGACGAATTCCGTGAACTGTATGAGACTTTTTGTAATACTTTGAAAATCAGAAGATAACGAGGTGATGTTATGTCACAATTTAATATAGATGAAATTGAAAAGCACACCCTCTCAGGTCTGAAAGATTTTCAAAGAGCAACTGTTGAGAGAGTGGATTATCTGTTCCGGCATAATCAAAATCGTGTGCTTGTAGCAGATGAAGTGGGTATGGGAAAAACTCTTATTGCCAGAGGAGCAATTGTAAAGACTGCAAGGCTTAAAATAGAAGAGAAAGATGATCTGTTTAAGATAATTTATATCTGCTCTAATCAGAACATAGCAAATCAGAATATCAGAAAGCTTGATGTAACAGGAAAGAATGCCATCGGTTCAGTATCAGATACCAGACTGTCTATGCAGCATTTAAAGATTACCGAGCAGGAGAACGATCCGCAGATAAAGGAAGGCTATATACAGCTTATCCCGCTTACGCCGGAAACATCTTTCCGTATGACTTCCGGAGGCGGAAGTGTGCAGGAAAGAGCACTGATGTATGCCATTTTAAGGAGAATGCCGGACTTTAAAGGTCATGCAGCTTCTCTTGAAAAATTTATGATACTGGATGCTGTAAAAGCATGGGATGGATGGGCAAAATGGAGTTTTGAAAATCGTGTGGCAGAATGCGAAAAGATGACAAAGGGTGTCTATCCACAAAATGTGATAGATAAAATCCTTAATTATCAGGAGTATGATAGTATAAGGAACATGCTGCTTAATCATTTGCATGAAAGAAGATACAATAAACAGCTTACATATTCCAATTACTATGTGATGAATAAGCTTCGTGTGATGTTTGCGAGAATCAGTGTATCCATGCTTGAACCGGATCTGGTAATCATGGATGAATTTCAGAGATTTAAATTTCTTCTGTCATCTGATGACAGTGAACTTGGCATCCTTGCACATAGTTTTCTTAGCGGACATGATACAAGAGTGCTTCTGTTGTCAGCAACACCATATAAATTGTATTCTACGCTTGAAGAGATTGATGAAAATCAGCTGGACGAACATTATGCAGAGTTCTTTCAGGTTATGAACTTCCTTTTTGATGATGAGGTCAAAGATACAAGTTTTAAGGAAATCTGGAAAAACTATTCAGTTGCTTTAAGTGAGTTAAAAGCTGGAGACAGTGCAATTATCCGTATGAAGGAATTGGCAGAGAATGCGATGTATCAGGGAGTCAGCAGGACTGAGCGTATATCTGTCATGGATTCCGGTGATTATACGGATGACAGCAGCGTGAAGCATCATTTGCAGATAGATGAAAATGACATAAACTCCTATATACAGATGTCACGATTATTGTCAAAAACGGATTCAAATCACTCTTTACCGGTAGATTATGCAAAGAGCTGTCCGTATCTTATGTCCTTTATGAAGAAATATAAGATTAAGGAGCAGATTGAAAAATATTACACAAAACATCCAGATGAATTTGGAAATGAAAGAGAACAAAGTCTTTTGTGGCTGAATCGCAATAAAATCAATCAATATGCTGAATTGCCGAAAACCAATGCAAGGCTTGAGGCACTGAAAGAAAAAGCATTTATCGGCGGTGCTGAAAAATATCTGTGGATTCCTCCATCGCTGCCATATTATGAGATGCAGGGAGCATATAAAAACAGCAAAGGCTTTTCAAAAATACTTGTATTTTCTGCATGGGAGATGGTTCCACGAATGATAGGTGCACTTGTGTCTTACGAGGCGGAAAGACTTACAGTTGGAAAACTGGTACATCAGATAAAGAACCAGGATAAGAAGAATACAGGTTATTTTGCAGAAGGTTCGAGAAGATACCCGGTGGCAAGACTGAGATTTAATGTCTCAAATGGAGAAGTAAGAGGCATGAGCCTGTTTGCACTGCTTTATCCATCAAAGACACTTTCGGATATGTACTTACCGATTGAATCATTGAATAACCATGAATCGTTAGAAGCTATAGAAAAATCTGTACGGCTGAAACTGAAAGAGAAGCTTGCAATAATCGAAGAAAAATATGGTGATTCGGGTAACAATAAGGAAGATGCCAGATGGTATTATCTTGCACCGATGCTTATGGATGGAGTCATCTATGCAAAGCATTGGATAGAGGATATTGTGTGGGAAATGAATACAGACGAAGAGGATACAACATCTGAAGTCAGAAGCAGTTCAAAGGATAAGAGAAATAAAGGCTTTATTGCTCATATTGATAAGCTAAGAAGTTATTTGGATGCCCCGGAGGAGATTCATCTTGGAAGAAAGCCGGAGGATCTTCTGGAAACATTGGTAAATATGGTACTGGGTTCGCCAGCAATATGCATTTATCGTTCTAATGGAAGAAGCACAGCCAGAGCAACATCGCTTGCAAAGGTATTTGTCAATAATTTCAATTTGCCGGAGTCAACAGCTATCATTGATCTTGCTTATGGCAGATGCAGGGATGATAATTCCCATTGGCAGAATGTACTTAAATACTGTAAAGATGGCTGTTTTCAGGCAATGATTGATGAATATATCCATATGCTGAAAGAAACAGCAGGTTTTCAGTCGGATGGAAATCAGTATCAGATTGTGCATGACATGATGATGGATTCATTGAAGATACATACAGCCACCTATATCGCTGATACTTATCCTGATTTCAAAAAACGTATTAACGGAGCTGACAGGAAGAGTGATGGATGTCGAATAAGGTCGAGTTATGCAGTTGGATTTACAAAGGATGCAGGCGATAATTCCAAGGTAGTCATGCGTAAAGAAAATATCAGAAATGCCTTTAACTCACCAATGCGTCCATTTGTGCTCGCCACAACATCAATCGGACAGGAAGGATTGGATTTTCATAATTATTGTCGTGTGATTATGCACTGGAATCTTCCAAGTAATCCCATCGATCTGGAACAAAGGGAAGGCAGAATCAATAGATTTAAGTGTCTGGCAATAAGACAGAATGTTGCTGATAAATATGGTAAGGCGGATGATATTACATTTAAGCGGGACATATGGACAGAAATGTTTGAAGCTGCTAAAGCGGAAAAGCAGAATGACCAGTCAGAGCTTGTACCATTCTGGTGTTTCGGGAAAAATCAGAGTGTAAAAATAGAAAGGCTTGTGCCAATGTATCCTATGAGTAAGGATGAGGTTAATTATGAAAGGCTGATAAAGGTATTGTCTCTTTACCGGCTTACATTAGGGCAGGCAAGGCAGGAAGAACTTCTGGAGTATTTATTCAAGGAGTTCAAGGACACAAACGGATTGAAGAAACTGTTTATCGACTTGAGTCCATTTTCAAAAGGAAAAGAAGGTTGATATGATGAGAATACTTTTTTGTAATATAGCGTGGATGAAGGAGTATCGAGGAAATGAAGATGGAAAGGATACTCCGTTAAATGGTGGAAGCTATGTTGATGAGACAGGAGATGCACATGAAAAATATAATTTTACACCGGTGAATATGGAGGGCAGAGAAGGCTTATATTGTCTGGGATTTTTTGAGACAAAATCACATAATGGTAAAGATGTTAATCAAATGCGGATTGAGAATATTGCAGGTTGTGAGCTATTAAAAAAAGAAGAATCCGTAGATGATGTGCTTGTTGTTTATTGTGCAAAGCATCCGGCACATAAGTTTACGACGGTCGTGGGATGGTATAAACATGCTACAGTTTTCAGACATTATCAAGAGGCAGTGTTTGCTCCGGAAGATATACAATATTACAATGCAATGGCAAAATCGTCTGATTGTGTACTGCTTCCTGCAGGCATCAGATCAAGAAAGGTTCAATGGGAAGTTCCAAGAAAATCAAGTGGTTGGGCTTATGGTTTTGGACGAGCGAATGTCTGGTATGCCAGTGAAGAGGATAGCAGGTTGCAAGATTATCTTAAGAGATTAGTAAAACAGATTGATGAATATAATGGTGAGAATTGGATCGAAAAGTACCCTGAGTAGGTGTTAAACCAAGGATAGAACAGGGAGGAATAGCAATGGCATATGGAAAGTCTATAGAGCTGTTTTTGGTCAATGGAACAGCGGATAGCTTGACTATAGCGGAGCTGTCAAATTGGAATGGAAAAGCAATTAAGATACCAAGAATTGAAGTGTCTTCGTGCTATAGAGAGGATATTGCTCAAGCGGGAGTATATTTCCTCTTTTGCAAAGAAGATGATGGAACAGATTCAGTATATATCGGAGAAGCGGAAAATGTAAAAGAACGTTTGTTGCAACATTTGCGAGATTATCAAGCTGAAAAAGAGAAATATTATTGGACCACGGCAGTGATTTTTATAGGGAGAGACCTGAACAAGGCATTGATTCGTTATCTTGAAAATCGATTTGTGGACATTGCAAGACAGTGTAAACGGTATCTGGTGCTTACAAAAAACACTTATCGAAATACGGTGATGAAGGAATCGCAAATAGCAGTCATGGAAGAGTTTATTGATAATGTGAGAATTTTGATAAGTGTTTTAGGATACAAAGTATTGGAACCTGTCAATAAACCAGCAGCTATAGAAGAAAATGATGGTAACGAAATTGAAAAAGAAGAAATAAAGTTGCACTTGGAAAGAACAGTGAAGGGAATAGGAAAGATAGAAGCTGATGGTATTCGTACATCTGAAGGTTTCGTAGTGCTAAACGGAAGTCATATTGCTCCAGAGGATGATGAGACAATCTCAGCAGGTATTAAAGAAAAAAGAAGTAAAGCTAATATTGTAGAGGGTATTCTACAGGAGGATGTTTTGTTTTCAAGTCCATCTGGTGCAGCAATGTTTGTGGTAGGTAAGAGTGCTAACGGATTGACAAGCTGGAAAAATGCAGACGGTATTACACTTAAAGATATTGAAAGTGATGAAACAAAATGAAACTAATGTTATTGCAAATCAGATGAGAATTAGGAGATAAGGAGATATGTAATGCCATTTAAGATAATTCGCAACGATATAACAAAGGTAAAATCAGATGTAATCGTAAATACTGCTAATCCAAATCCGATATGTGCAAGTGGCACGGACTTAGCAATATATGAAGCAGCAGGAAAAGAACAGCTTCTTGCCGAAAGAGCAGGTATTGGTAAGATTGCAAGAGGTGATATTGCTGTTACCGGTGCATATAATCTAAAGGCAAAATATATTATTCATACAGTAGGACCGGTATGGACGGATGGATTGCACCATGAATTTGAAATTCTGGAGGACTGCTATCGTAAATCATTGCAAAAAGCATTGGAACTTAAGTGCGAGAGCATTGCATTTCCATTAATTTCGACAGGAGTATATGGATTTCCGAAGGATAAGGCATTACAGATTGCTGTGTCAGTATTCAGCCAGTTTCTTACTGAAAATGAAATGGAAATTATACTGGTAGTGTTTGATAAAAGGTCTTTTCAGCTGTCCGGTCAGATTGTTGGGGATATTGATTCTTATATAGATGCTAATTACGTCAGAGAAATCCATAGAAAAGAGTATCCGTTAAGGAGCAGAAGAAGTACTCATGTAAAAGAATTGGCAGAAGAAGATTTCAATGAAGAAATGCTTCAAAGAGAAGAAGACAACTATCCACTTGAGGAAATGACAGATACTGGCATGACAGAATTGCTCATGCCGTTAGAAAATATTTCATTGGAAGATCAGCTGGCCAATATAGGAGTTTCCTTTCATGATAAATTATTTGAGCTGATTGATGAAGCACATCTTGATAATAAGGATGTGTGGAAACGGGCAAACCTTGATAGAAAACATTTTTCAAA
>ENA-OQQW01002112-OQQW01002112.1-human-gut-metagenome-genome-assembly--contig:-NODE-2112-length-10647-cov-5.747640_pt1 | contig 10647 bp, 2 predicted proteins | sample MGYA00243234_ERZ505098 | MGnify/ENA primary metagenome ERZ505098 (study PRJEB26097, sample SAMN02712086) | human gut metagenome | biome: Gut microbiome | host: Homo sapiens | place: Denmark: Copenhagen... | reverse complement strand
TGCAAGGCGATCCGGAGGCGCTGGCGTTGATATGATTTTTGTAACGGATTCATGAATAATAAGCCCCGGCGCTTGAAAATTTTTTTGCGGCGTGCTAAACTGCTTGCAATGATGTAATATGGGTCAGTATGTTCCTCAATAAAATATATCCCTGAAATATGTTCCTGAAAAGGAGTGGACCGGATGCCGAAATTCAGCGTAAAAAAACCTCTCACCGTATTTGTGGCGGTACTGGCTATACTGGTGTTGGGCGTGGTAGCCTATCTAAAGATGACACCGGATCTGCTGCCCAACATGGACTTCCCCTATGTGGTCATTGTGACCACCGACATGGGGGCCAGCCCGGAGACAGTGGAGGCGGACGTAACAAAGCCTCTGGAGCAATCCATGGCCACGCTGAATGAGATCAAACACATCACCTCCTCCAGCCAGAACAGTATGTCCATGGTGGTGCTGGAGTTTGAGCAGGGGGTGAACATGGATTCCACCGGCGTGGACATCCAGCAGAAGATCGCCGCTCTTCAGGGCGGCTGGGATGATTCCGTGGGTACGCCCTATGTGCTGAAAATCAACCCTGCCATGCTGCCGGTGGAGATTGCCGCCGTGTCCCGGGAGGGCATGGACGTTGCGGAGCTGTCGGAATTCGTGGAGAAGACCTTGGCCGGCAAGCTGGAGGGTATCACAGGGGTGGCCAGTGTGTCTGTCGGCGGCGTATTGCAGCGGCAGATGAATGTGATCCTCAGCCAGGAGAAGCTGGATGCCCTGTCTGCGAAGCTGGCCGCTGCGGTGAATGGACAGCTGGACGCCGCCCAGGCCCAGCTGGAGCAGACTCGCAGCCAGCTGCTGGAGGCCAAGTCCGCCATCCGCACGGCGGAGGAAAACGCTGTGACCCAGGCGGCTACCCGGGCACTGGAGTCCCTGCGGGACAGCCTTCGTCAGATGGATGCCCGAAAAACACAGCTGCAGGAAAAGCTGAACGAACTGCAGGCCGTCCTGCAGCGCAAGGCGGAATTGGACGCAAAAAAGGCGGTCTATGACGCCCGTATCGCCGCCGTCGAGAATGACCCACTTTTGACCCAGGAGCAGAAAGAAGAACAGATTGCCGCCATCAAGGCCGAGAGTGGCTATATCCGCCTGGAGTCAGATCTGGCGGAGCTGGATCTGCGCCTGGCCGCTCTGGGCGCCGATTGGGACCGGCTGCAGGAGGAGATCGAAAAGACCGCCCAGCAGCTGCGGGACCTGCAGGAGGAGATCCGGCGCTTTAAGGAGGATAACGGCGCCGTGGCAGATCTGGTGGAGAAAATCACCTCCGGCGTCATGACCGTGGCCGACGGCGCCCAGCAGATCGTCTCCGGAAATGTACAGATCGACACCGCCCTGACCCAGGTGGAATCAGGCCTTGCAACACTGGAGCAGAGCCGCTCCTCCGCCCTGGAGCAGACGAACCTGGATGGCGTCCTGCAGCTGAGCACCATCAGCGCGCTGCTGGCGGCGCAGAATTTCTCTATGCCGGCGGGCTATGTGGAGCAGGACGGCGTGCAGTACATGGTCTCCGTGGGAGATAGTATTTCTACCCGGGAGGAGCTGCAGCAGCTGGTGCTGTTCGACCTGGGCATGGAGGGCGTGGAGCCTATTCGGCTGGAGGACGTGGCGGAGGTTTTCGTCACGGATAACTCCGGAGAGATCTACGCCAAGCTCAATGGGGAAAACGGCGTCATCGTGATGTTCAATAAGCAGTCCACCTATGCCACGGCGGAGGTGTCGGAGAATATTGCCGCCCGGTTCCAGGAGCTGAAGCAGGAGTATAACGGCCTGGAGTTCACGCCCCTTATGGACCAGGGGGACTATATCCGCATCATCATTGACTCTATCTTATCCAGCCTGGCCTGGGGTGCGCTGTTTGCCATACTGATCCTGTACCTGTTCTTAAAGGACCTGCGCCCCACGGTCATCACCCTGGTGTCTATCCCCATCAGCGTTATTTTCGCGGTGGTGCTTATGTATTTCTGCGGCGTGACCATTAACATGATTTCCCTGTCGGGCCTGGCCGTGGCGGTGGGCATGCTGGTGGATAACTCCGTGGTGGTCATTGAGAATATTTATCGCCTGCGCGCCAAGGGGGCCAACGTCCGCCAGGCGGCGGTGGCCGGCGCAGGTCAGGTGCTGGGGGCCATCACCTCCTCCACCCTGACCACCGTGTGTGTGTTCCTGCCCATCGTGTTCGTGGAGGGCATCACCAAGCAGCTGTTTACGGATCTGGCCCTGACCATGACCTTTTCGCTTTTGGCCAGCCTTATTATCGCGTTGACCCTGGTGCCGGCTATGGCGGCAGGGATGCTGAAAAAGAATAAGCCCATTAAGCCCGGCCTGCTGGACAAGATCTATCCCGGTTACCGCAGGGCTGTGTCATGGTCCCTGGGGCACAAGGCTGTGGTGCTGGGGGTGGCGGTGGTGCTGCTGGTGGGCTCTGCGCTGCTGACGCTGCAGCGGGGCTTCGTGTTCATGCCGAAGGTCGACCTGAATACCGTCAGCGTCACTATTACCATGCCCGATGGATGCAGCTATGAAAAGGCGGCGGAGCTGGCGGACGAGGTGGCCCGCCGGGCTATGACCGTTGAAAATGTACAGACCGTGGGGGCGGCCATGTCCGCAGACTCCAGCATGCCCGTGACAAGCATGGACGGCAGCTCCGGCGCATACGATGTCACCGCTTATATCATCGTTCCCGAGGGGGAGAGCGGCGATGCCGCCGGCAGGCGGATTATGGAGCTGTGCCAGGATATGGAGTGCAAGGTGACCTATGCCGGCGCAGCGGACAGCATGACCCAGATGATGACCGGCAGCGGCATTTCCCTGCGGGTCTACGGCGAGAAGATGGAGGATCTGCAGGAGGCAGCCAAAACCGTGGGGGAGGCTATCGGCTCCGTGGAGGGCGTGCAGGCAGTTTCCGATGGCCTGACCGATGCGGTGCCCGCCGTCCACCTGACGGTGGACCGGGCTAAGGCCATGAAGCACGGTATGACCGTGGCGCAGGTATATATGCAGGTGGCATCGGCTCTGTCCACTGCCACCAGCGGATCGGATATGACCCTGGACAGCCAGGACATGGGCGTGACTATCGCCATGCCGGAGGAGCAAACGGTGGACCTGGAGCACCTGCTGGACCTGGAGATAACCCCCGGTTCCTCCGTGAGCGGCATCATGGGTGGCTCTATGGACAGCTCCATAACGGGCGGTGCTATGGGCGGCTCGGCAGCCACATTGGGGAGTGTGTCCTCCGGCAGCTCCGGCGAGAGCTTTCGGCTGGGAGAGGTAGCCACCATGGAACGCACTGTAAGCCTCAGCACCATCAACCGCCAGGAGCAGCGCCGCTGCATCAATGTGACGGCTCAGGTGGACGAGGATCATAATGTGACCAAGGTGTCTGCTGAGGCCATCCGGGCGGTGGAGGGGCTCACCCTGCCTGACGGAGTGACCGCGGAATTCAGCGGTGAAAACGAGACCATTATGGACGCCATGCAGCAGCTGCTGCTGATGCTGGTGCTGGGAATCCTGCTGGTGTACCTGGTGATGGTGGCCCAGTTCCAGTCTCTGAAGTCGCCGTTCATCGTCATGTTCACCATCCCCCTGGCCTTCACCGGCGGCTTTATCATCCTGCTGGTGAGCGGGGTGGAGCTGAGTGTGGTGTCTCTCATTGGCTTTGTGATGCTGGTGGGTGTCATCGTCAACAACGGCATCGTGCTGGTGGACTATATCAACCAGCTGCGCCTGGAGGTCATGGGCCGGCGGGAGGCCATCATTGAGGCCGGCGTCACCCGCCTGCGGCCCATCCTCATGACGTCCATCACGACGATTTTGGGCCTGCTGGTCATGGCCTTCGGCGGCGACGCGGGCACGGCACTGATGCAGCCCATGGCCCTGGTGTGCATCGGCGGCTTGGTGTATGCCACCCTTATGACCCTGCTGGTGGTGCCCTGCATGTACGACATTATTAGCCGCAAGGAGCTGCGTAAGGTCACCGAGAGCGACCTGACCTATAGCGAGGGCGCCAATGGCGAGGCCGCGGAAGCCGTGGAGGCTTTGATGCCGAAAACCGGGGAGCTCGCTGCCCCCACAGACGAAGTCAAGATGCCATAATTAAATTGTGCATTATATAAGGAGGCCCCTGCACGGCAGAAATAGCCGTGCAGGGGCCTCCTTTAATCCCGGGGGACCGATCATACCTCTACCAATAAGGCCTGTCATTGCGAACCGGCGCGCACACCGGTGCGGCAACTCGTAATATCTCTGCATCGCACCTCAAGTAACGTATCCGTAGGGGGTCGGCGTCCTCGATGGCCCATTTGCTCCCCAAAACAAAAAATCCGGGCCAAAGCCCGGAAAAGCGCAAAAACCTATTGACAAGCAAGCCCTTGACCTGCTATAATGAATCGATTATGTTCGGATAGTGGGGGCATCTCCCCTTTTATAATCTGTTCATAGGATACCATCTGTCGGCGAAAAAAACAAGCGGGTGGCCCATAAAAGAAGCAACAAGCCCGTGCGTGTCACAAGTGATCCGGCGCGCACCCCGCAAAAGCCCTGAAAACAGTAAGCAAATTAAGTTGAGATAAAAGCAAGAAAGGCGTGAGTATTGAAGATGGCCAAGGATAAGTATTACGGCAAAACCCTGCGTAAGAATTTTGCCAGGCACGAAGAGGTCATGGCGATGCCCAACCTGCTGGAGATCCAGAAGAAGAGCTATCAGTGGTTCCTGGATACCGGTCTGCGGGAGGTATTTGCGGATGTGGCCTCCATCAGCGACTATGCCGGCAACCTGGAGCTGAGCTTCATCGACTTCAGCATGAATGAGCAGCCCAAGTACGATGTGGAGGAGTGCAAGGCCCGGGATGCCACCTATGCGGCTCCCATGAAGGTGAGTGTGCGCCTGCACAATAAGGAGACGGGCGAAATCAAGGAGCAGGAGATATTCATGGGGGACTTCCCCCTGATGACCCACTCCGGCACCTTCGTCATCAACGGCGCCGAGCGTGTGGTGGTCAGCCAGATCGTCCGCTCTCCCGGCATCTACTACGGCAAGGAAACGGACCTGAAGACCGACCTGCCCCTGCTGACGTCTACGGTCATCCCCTATCGGGGTGCTTGGCTGGAGTATGAGACCGACACCAGCGAGGTGTTCTGGGTTCGTATTGATAAAAACCGCAAGCTGCCCATCACCTGTCTGATCCGCGCCCTGGGGCTCAAGACAGACGCCGAGATTCTCGACCGCTTCGGCGATGACCAGCGCATTGTGGCCACACTGGAAAAGGACGGCTGCAAGTCCTATGAGGAGGCTATGCTGGAAATCTACCGCAAGCTTCGTCCCGGCGAGCCCCCCACGCTGGATTCCGCTGAGACTCTGCTGAACAATCTGTTCTTCGATCCCCGGCGCTATGACCTGAGCATCGTGGGCCGCTATAAGTTCAATAAGAAGCTGACCCTTTGGTCCATTGCCCGGGATCGCAAGCTGGCTCTGCCTGTGGCTGACCCCACCACCGGAGAGATCCTCTTTGATGAGGGCCACGTCCTCACCGGCAAGGAGTGCCGGGAGCTGGATGCCATCGGCGTGGGTGAGGTGTCCGTTCTGGCCGATGACGGCGCCACCGTCCGCATCTTTACCAACCGCATGTGCGATATGAGCCGCTATGTGGACTTTGATCCCAAGGCTGCCTGCGGCATCAAGGAGCGGGTGCGCTTTGACGTGCTGCAGGAGCTGCTGGGCCAGTACCAGGGCCAGGAGCTCATCGATCAGTGCCGCCAAAACGCCGATCAGCTGGTGCCCAAGCACATCATCGTGGACGATATTCTCGCCTCCATCAACTATATGAACGCCCTGGCTCACGGCCTGGTCACCAAGGACGATATCGACCATCTGGGCAACCGCCGCCTGCGCTGCGTGGGCGAGCTGCTGCAAAACCAGTTTCGCATCGGCTTTAGCCGTATGGAGCGTGTCATCCGGGAGCGCATGACCATTCAGGACCTGGATGTGGTCACCCCCCAAAGCCTTATCAACATCCGGCCTGTTACCGCGGCCATCAAGGAGTTCTTCGGCTCCAGCCCCCTGAGCCAGTTTATGGATCAGACCAACCCCCTGGCGGAGCTGACCCACAAGAGGCGTCTGTCCGCCCTGGGCCCCGGCGGCCTGAGCCGTGAGCGCGCCAACATGGAGGTGCGTGACGTTCACTACTCCCATTATGGCCGCATGTGCCCCATTGAGACTCCCGAAGGTCCCAACATCGGCCTGATCTCTTACCTGGCCACCTACGCCCGGGTCAATGAGTACGGCTTTATCGAGGCTCCCTTCCGCATGGTGGACCACGAGACCGGCAAGGTCACAGATGAAATTCACTACATGACCGCCGACGTGGAGGATCAGTATGTGGTCTGTCAGGCCGCCGAGCCGGTAGACGAGGAGGGCCGTCTCACTGCCAAGCGCATTACCTGCCGCCATAGAGATGAAATCATCCAGGTGGAGCCCCAGTTTGTGGACTATATGGATATCTCGCCCCGTATGATGGTGTCCATCGCCACCGCCATGATCCCGTTCCTCCCCAACGACGACGCCAACCGTGCGCTGATGGGCGCCAACATGCAGCGCCAGGCCGTGCCTCTGCTGAAGCCTCACGCCCCCATCGTGGGCACCGGCATGGAGCATAAGATCTGCCTGGATTCCGAGGTGGCCGTCCTGGCCGAGGGCGACGGTGTTGTTACCAAGGTGGATGCCAGAGCCATCTCCGTCAAGTACGACAGCGGTGAAACCAAGGAGTATAAGCTCATCAAGTTCCTCCGCTCCAACCACGGCACCTGCATCAACCAGACCCCCATTGTCTCCGTAGGCGAGCGGGTCCACGGCGGTGACGACCCCACGGTCCTGGCAGATGGCCCCGCCACCGAGCAGGGCGAAATTGCCCTGGGCCAGAACATTCTGGTGGGCTTTATGACCTGGGAGGGCTACAACTACGAGGACGCCGTGCTGCTCAATGAGCGCCTGGTGAAGGAGGATCTGTATACCTCCATCCATATCGAAGAATACGAAATCGATGCCCGTGACACCAAGCTGGGGCCCGAGGAGATCACCCGGGATATCCCCAATGTGGGCGAGGATGCGCTGAAGGATTTGGACGAGCGCGGCATCATCCGCGTGGGCGCCGAGGTTCACGCCGGCGACATCCTGGTGGGCAAGGTCACTCCCAAGGGCGAGACCGACCTCACCGCCGAGGAGCGTCTTCTGCGGGCCATCTTCGGCGAAAAGGCCCGGGAGGTCCGAGACACCTCCTTGAAGGTGCCCCACGGCGAAAGCGGAATTATCGTAGACGCCAAGGTGTTCACCCGTGAAAACGGCGATGAGCTGAGCCCCGGCGTCAACGAGGTGGTTCGGGTGTATATAGCGCAGCGCCGCAAGATCCAGGTGGGCGATAAGATGGCCGGCCGTCATGGCAACAAGGGCGTTGTCTCCCGGGTCCTGCCCCAGGAGGATATGCCCTTCCTGCCCGATGGCACCCCCCTGGACATCGTGCTGAACCCCCTGGGCGTTCCCTCCCGTATGAACATCGGCCAGGTGCTGGAGGTTCATCTGGGCTACGCTGCCAAGACCCTGGGCTGGAAGGTGGCCACTCCTATTTTCGATGGTGCCACCGATAAGGACATCGCTGCCGCATTGGATCAGGCGGGCCTGGATCCTGAGGGCAAGAGCTGGCTCTATGACGGCCGCACCGGTGAACGCTTTGACAATAAGGTCACCGTGGGCTATGTGTACTTCCTGAAGCTGCATCATCTGGTGGATGACAAGATCCACGCCCGCTCCACCGGCCCCTACTCCCTGGTCACCCAGCAGCCTCTGGGCGGCAAGGCCCAGTTCGGCGGCCAGCGCTTCGGCGAGATGGAGGTTTGGGCCCTGGAGGCTTACGGCGCCAGCTATACTCTGCAGGAGATCCTCACTGTGAAGTCCGATGACGTCACCGGCCGTGTGCGTACCTATGAGGCCATTGTCAAGGGCCACAATGTTCCTACCCCCGGTGTGCCGGAGTCCTTCAAGGTACTGGTGAAGGAGCTGCAATCCCTGTGCCTGGATATCCAGGTGCTGGACGAGAACGGCAACGAGATTGAGCTGAAGGAGGACGAGGACGCCCTGGATACCTTCAACCTGGCCCGCATGGACGCTGACGATGACCGCCAAATGCGCTATGCCGATGAGGATGAGCTGGCCGATGCCGGCTACGGTGAGGTCGACGACGAGGAAGTAGATGCCTCCTTTGACAGCGCCGACGAAGAAGATGAGTATTAAGGAAGGGAGAAGCTATTACAATGAGTTACGCAACATTTGATGCAATCAAAATCGGTATCGCTTCTCCGGAAATGATCCGAGAGTGGTCCTTTGGCGAGGTAAAGAAGCCTGAGACCATCAACTACCGTACCCTCAAGCCTGAGCGGGACGGACTGTTCTGTGAGAAGATCTTCGGGCCCACCAAGGATTGGGAGTGCCACTGCGGTAAGTATAAGAAGATCCGCTTCAAGGGCAAGATCTGCGACCGCTGCGGCGTGGAGGTCACCCGCGCCAAGGTGCGCCGGGAGCGCATGGGCCACATTGAGCTGGCCACCCCCGTCAGCCACATTTGGTATTTCAAGGGCATCCCCTCCCGCATGGGCCTGCTGCTGGATATCAGCCCCCGGATTTTGGAGAAGGTCCTGTATTTCGCAGCCTATATCGTCACCGATCCCGGCGAGACCCCTCTGGTGCGCAATCAGATTCTCTCCGAGAAGGAATACCGGGATATGCGCGAAAAGTACGAGGACGATTTCGACGCCGGCATGGGCGCTGAGGCCGTGAAGAAGCTGCTGCAGCAGGTGGACCTGGAGGCATTGAGCCAGGAGCTCCATGCGGAGCTGCGGACCGTTTCCGGCCAGAAAAAGGCGAGAGTCGTCAAGCGCCTGGAGGTAGTGGACGCCTTCCGCCTCTCCGGCAATAAGCCCGAGTGGATGATCATCGACGTGCTGCCGGTGATCCCCCCGGAGCTGCGCCCCATGGTGCAGCTGGACGGCGGACGCTTCGCCACCTCCGACCTCAATGATCTGTATCGCCGGGTCATCAACCGCAATAACCGCTTAAAGCGTCTTATGGAGCTGAAGGCCCCGGACATCATCGTCCGCAATGAAAAGCGTATGCTCCAGGAAGCCGTGGATGCGCTGATCGACAACGGCCGCCGTGGGCGCCCCGTCACCGGCGCTAATAACCGCGCGCTCAAGTCCCTGAGCGACATGCTCAAGGGTAAGCAGGGCCGCTTCCGCCAGAACCTGCTGGGCAAGCGCGTGGACTACTCCGGCCGCTCCGTTATTGTGGTAGGCCCCGAGCTGAAGATCTATCAGTGCGGCGTGCCCAAGGAGATGGCCGTGGAGCTGTTCCGCCCCTTCATCATGAAGAAGCTGGTGGAGGACGGCGTGGCCAATAACATCAAATCCGCCAAGAAGATGGTGGATAAGGGTGTCACCGAGGTGTGGGATGCGTTGGACGTTATCATCAAGGATCACCCCGTCATGCTTAACCGTGCGCCTACCCTGCACCGCCTGGGCATCCAGGCCTTTGAGCCGGTGCTGGTGGATGGCCGCGCTCTGAAGCTGCATCCCCTGAACTGCACCGCCTTCAACGCTGACTTCGACGGCGACCAGATGGCCATCCACGTCCCCCTGTCCGCCGAGGCCCAGGCTGAGGCCCGTCTGCTGATGCTGTCGGCCAATAACCTCCTGCGTCCTCAGGACGGCGGCCCCGTCACCGTGCCTACACAGGATATGGTGCTGGGCTCCTACTACCTGACCATTGAGCGCTTTGAAAACGGAATGAGCCAGCTGGAAAATGACGAGTTCTGGCCCGAGGGCGTTGACTTTGCTCTGGCCGGGAAGAACTATGACGAGCTCACCGACGAGGAAAAGGCCAATAACCCGCTCAATATCTATCGCGACGAGGATGAGGTGCTCATGGCCTATAACGAGCATATCATCGGCATACACCAGCCCGTTTGGGTCCGTGTAGAGAAGGAGCTGAACGGTGAAAAGGTCCGCCATATGGTTCGGGGTACCGCCGGGCGCATTATCTTCAACCGCAATATTCCCCAGGATCTGGGCTTCGTGAAGCGCTTCAATGAGGACGGCACTCCCACCGACAAATTCTTTGACTACGAGATCACCGAGATCTGCGGCAAGAAGCTCCTGGGCAAGATCGTGGACCGCACCATCAAGCAGTACGGCTTCACCGTGGCTGCCGAGGTGCTGGATAATATCAAGGCCACCGGCTATAAGTATTCCACCCGTGCCTCCATTACCATCTCCATCGCCGACATGACTGTGCCCGAGAAGAAGTACGAGCTCATCGCCGAGACCGAGCAGCGGGTGGTGGACATCGAGGACCAGTACAACATGGGCTTCATCACCGATGAAGAGCGCTATAAGCTGGTGGTCCGCGAGTGGGAAAAGACCACCGCCGACGTTACTGACGCTCTGACTGCCAGCCTGGATAAGTATAACCCCATTTTCATGATGGCCGACTCCGGCGCCCGAGGCAGCATGAAGCAGATCCGTCAGCTGACCGGTATGCGCGGCCTGATGGCCAACACCGCC
>ENA-OQQW01002102-OQQW01002102.1-human-gut-metagenome-genome-assembly--contig:-NODE-2102-length-10678-cov-5.935611_pt1 | contig 10678 bp, 10 predicted proteins | sample MGYA00243234_ERZ505098 | MGnify/ENA primary metagenome ERZ505098 (study PRJEB26097, sample SAMN02712086) | human gut metagenome | biome: Gut microbiome | host: Homo sapiens | place: Denmark... | reverse complement strand
GTGGAAAAATCACATTGCCCGCGCCGAAAAACATGGAAAACAGCGCGAAGCCTACCACGATCACATCGCGGAAAAAGCTGCCTTTCTTTTGTTTGCTCATTATAAAACTCCTCAAATCCTCAACATTTCGATCTGTTTGCCCTGCCAAGTCATGCAAGGCTTAAATAAAGGGTATCATTTTTTTCATGGCAACGGAAATGAATGTTTTCTATTGAGACATGAAAAATATTTAATACGTAAAAAACGCTATGCACATCAGCCGGAAAAGTTGGCAGATTGTTAACAAACGCAGGATTGAAAAGGTCATGAGGTTGTGATATATTGAGAAATAATTCGGTGTTTTTTGTGAAAAATATACACAGTGATTCTGTGCCTACAGATGCGAAGGAGAGGCAATTATGAACGACAAGAAGCTGCGGGCGCTGCTGACGGCAGTGCAGTGCGGCAGCTTTGGCAAGGCCACGGCACAACTGGGCTACACCCAATCGGCCATGACGCACATGGTAAACCGGCTGGAGGCCGAGCTGGGCTGCACCCTGTTGGTGCGCGGCAGCCACGGCGTGCGGCTGTCAGAGGAGGGGGAGAAGCTGCTGCCCTACATGCAGGCAGTGATCGACGCGGGAGACGCACTGCGCCGGGAGGCGGCGGCCCAGGGCAGGCTGCACGAGAATACCCTGCGGATCGGCTGCTTTGCCAGCATCGCCCGGGCCCGGCTGCCGAAGCTGCTGCGCAAGTTCCGCAAGATCCACCCGGAGATCCAGGTGGATGTGCTGGTGCGGGGTTATGAGCTGGCATCGGAGCTGGAGGAGGAAAATATCCAGCTGGCCCTGGTGGACGAGGCCTGCGGTAAGGGCTTTTACTGGACACCGCTGACGGATGCACCCCTGGTGGCGGTGGTGCCGCCGGATTTTGCCTGGGAGGAGGAGACCATCTCTCTGGAGCAGCTGCTGCAGGAGCCGTTTCTCTCCTCTCCGGAGCAGTATGTGGAGCGGCTGCTGCCACAGGACGCCACCCGGGTGGAAGTGACCGCCTCAGACGATGGGGCCATCCTCTCCATGGTGGCCGGCGGCCTGGGTGTATCAGTGCTGTCCGCCTTTTCTCTGGCGGGTTACGAGGGCCAGGTGCGGGTGATCCCGCTGACGCAGCCGGTGTCCCGGCGGCTGGGCGTGGCGGTGAAGGCCCCTCCGGCTGCCAACACAGCAGCAAGATATTTCCTGTCGTTCCTGAAGCGGCAATATGCAGGAGCGTGACGTAAAAAAGCACCCCCTTGGGGTGCTTTTTTTATAGGATCAGCTCAGTTTTTTGGTGGAATCCTTATCCAAATGGATGGCGCCGTAGAGATTCTTGGCACTGCAGCCGGCCCGGCCGCCGCCGGCGCAGGCACAGGCACAGGCGCAGGCGCAGCTGCTGGCACAGGCACAGTGGCTGCCGCCGCCGAAGCCACCGCCGCCAAAGCCGCCGCCCCGGCTACCGCCGCCGAAGCCGCCCTTCCTACTGCTCTGGGGTGGGCGGGGCCGGGTCTTGGTGCCCACACTGCCGGGCCGGGGACGGCCCCCGGGACCCCAGGGGTACCACAGACCATTGACAAACACATAGCGGGTACCGAAGCCCCCTACATAACGGCCTATGGAGGTAAGCACGGACACAACAAAGCAAATAATGGCAATCATAATAATGAAGCCGATGACGGTGGCGATGGTATCGCCGAGAGATCTGTCACCTTCATAATAGCTGCCGTTATTATAGTCCTCGGGGATGTTTTCTCTGCTATACTGGCTGTCCAGGGCGGTAGGCCAATCGGCATAGGTCACGGTCAGCGGGAGCTTATCGCCATAGCCCATGCTGCTGGCGGTGAGGATATGCTCGCCGTTCTGGGTGTCACCCTCGCTGGCGACGCCGATGACGCCGGCGGGGTCGTGCCAGGTGAGGGTCATCTTGTCGATGAGAATGCCGTCAAACCAGCCGGGGGTGTAGTCATAGGCCACCTCGCCGTTATTGAGGGTGTACATGTACTCCTGAACCCAGGAGAAGGAGAAATCAAACTCCTGCCCGGCCTTATAGCCCTGGGTGAAATCCACATAGGCGTAGCTGTTGTCGTTCTGGATGTCGGCAATATTGTCGGATAGGGCCTTCATATCCCGGATGGCGCCGTTGGGGATGCCTATCTTTACGCCGCCCTTCTGGCTGTTGGTGGCAGGGAGATCCTCCAGCGCCTTCCAGCGGAAGGATAGGCGGATAGCCAGGCTGCCGTCATTTACATTCGGGGTGACATCCACTTGGTAGCTGAGGATGCGGTCATAGTCCTGGGCGAAGGCCGTCTGCACGGTCAGCGGCAGCAGGGCCGCCAGAAGCAGGACCGTTACGCACAGGGAGAGCAGCTTCTTTTTCATGCCTCCGCCTCCTTTCGATTGCCGGCTTGCAGCTGGCAGAGGTGCTCCATCTTGGCACTTTCCGCGCGGATAGCGGCACACTGAGGATTCGTCCAAATCTTTTCCCAGGGATCGGTGAGGACATTGCCCAGGGTCACGCCGCCCAGCCAGCTCTGGCAGGGCACTACGGTGCCATCCGGCGTGACAGCCATGTTGCTCAGGCAGGCTCCACAGGAGGGGATCAGCTGCAGGCCCAGGGAGCGAAGCGTCTCCTCCGGCAGCCAGCCGGGGCTGGTGAAGTCCAGCTCCATCCCCAGGCTGTGGGCGGTCTCCACGGCGGTGCGGAGAATATCCGTCAGCTCCGCCTGGGAAAGGCGGGTGGCAACGCTGCCCTCCGTAGTGGCGCCGCCGGAGGGAATGAGGCCCGAGCAGGTGGCATAGCGCACGCCCAGAGAGGCGGCAAAGCGGAGGGTATCGGCATAGTCCCGGTTCACGCTGCACAGCGGCGTGTTGATGGACACGATGAGCCCCGACTCCACGGCATTTTTGATGCCGGCAACGGTGTCGCCGAAGCCGTCCACCCCCACCAGAGCGTTATGGATGGCGGCCTTGTCACTATAAAGGGTCACCTGGACGCTGTCCAGGCTGGCTTCATACAGGGCCTTGCACAGGTCCGCCGTCAATCGGCGGCCATTGGTATTGAGCCGGGTGACGAACCACTGGGCAGCATTCACCAGCTCCACCAGATCGCTGCGCAGAGTGGGCTCGCCGCCGGTGAAGGTCACCTGGGGGATGTTGGCCGCCTGAAGGCGCTGCAGGAGCTCCTTCCACTGGGCAGTATCCAGCTCCTTCACCTCGCCCATAGGCTGGCCGGCGGCGTAGCAGTGCAGGCACTTCTGATTGCAGTGCCACAGGCCGTCCCGGGTCATGGCACTGACCATCAGATCCATGCGGTGGGGGGCGGACATCTTGTCCGCGTACTCGCCCAGAGACAGGGGGGCTACCTCCACCTCCGGCTCCTGGCCCCGGGCAATGGCCACCAGGGAGCGCAGGAGCGTGCCCATATCCTCCCGCAGGATCTGAGCCTTCACAAAGGGATAAACCTTCTTCTTCACCGCCCGAACGGCCTGCTCCAGCATGGATTCCCAATCATCGGCACTGATCTCCACGCCGGCATAGGGCTCCATGCAGTACATGAACTCCGACAGGAGCACCGCCCAGGAAAAATTCAGCGGCACCAGCTGCGCACCGTTGAGCAGCAGCAGATACGGATCCTCCGGGGATTGGGAGTGGGGCGGGATCATGTGGATGCGCACCACGCCGGGGCCCGTGGGGTCCAGGGTAATATGACGCACGTGGGCCAAATGCTTGCGGCGATAGCTGTTTTCACGAAGCGACAAATGGCTCATAGAAAACCTCCTCTCGATTGCTTGCCCCCAGTATAGCAATCCGGGGCCAAAATAGCAAGAAAAAAAGGAGCCGCCTCCGTATAAGAGGCGGCCCAAGCGGGTGGGATATTTGGAAAGCTTCCGTCTATTATAATAGTCCGGGCCGCAGCCTTTGTAAATAGGAGGTTTTGCCGAAGAAGGAGAACCTTTGTCGAAAGAGTGAAGAAGATTACAAGTTTGTGAACTTTTCACAAAAACGAACTTATGGCTTTTCAAATTCACGGCAATGTGCTATAATGCCCACAAGGATGAGGGGAACGACCTCCCTGACCCTTTTGGGTACCGCTGAGCGGCAAAGGCAGATGCGTTTGCCCCTGTTAATCGGCGGTACAGACACAAGCGAAAGGAGCCAAAAACTATGAAGTTCACATTTACCTGCAAGAAAGTGCCCCTGAATGATTCCGTGAAAGACTACGCCGAGAAGAAGATCAGCAAGCTGGATCGGTACTTCCCGGAGGAAGCCGAGGCATTTGTGACCTTCGCTGTGGAGAAGAAGAACCGCTGTGTGGTGGAGCTGACCATTCGCAGCCAGAACGGGACCCTGTTCCGCGCCCAGGAGGAGGATCGGGACGGCGACATGCGCAGCGCCATTGATGAGGCCGTGAATTTCATCGACCGGCGCATCCGCAAGAACAAGACCCGCCTGGCCAAGAACCTGCGGGCCGAGGCCCTGGTGCCGGAGGTGCCAGCGGAGTTTGATGTAGCTGAGGAGGCGGCCTACGATCTGGTGCGCACCAAGCACTTCACCGTGAAGCCCATGAGCACCGAGGAAGCTATCTTGCAGATGAATCTGCTGGATCACAGCTTCTATGTGTTCCGCAACGTGGAGACGGAGGCCATCAGTGTGGTGTATCACCGCAACAACGGCGGCTATGGTCTCATCGAGACGGAGTGACAATCAAAATATTCCAAGACCGGGGCATCTGCCCCGGTCTTTTGCGCCCAAAAACGCACCGCATTTTCTACAATGTGTCATTGCGAACCGGTGGCCGATGTCACCGGTTCGCAATCCGCATCCCCTGCCCCCAAAAAGGCTTTTCACTCTTCACTTTTCACTATTAGATCAAATTGTCCCTCCTCATTTCATCTTGCAATCCCATCCTAAATGCGGCATAATAGAGCCCGGAAGGGATGTGAGCGCTATGCTGCTTAAAAGGATATATTGCCGAGTTTTCCAGGCATGCTTTGGCCTGGGAGCCAGGGTGCTGCCCTGGCGGAAGCCGGAGTGTATCACCGGGGCCGGAAGCCTGGAGAGGCTGCCGGGGCTGCTGCAAAGCGCCGGGTGTAAAAAGCCCATGATCGTGGCCAGCCGGCGCCAATGCGCCGCGCCGGAGTTCATTGCTATGGCGGAAAGGCTGCCGGCCTGGAGCGGGTTCCACCAGGTGACGGCCAATCCGAAAATTGAGACGGTGGAGCAGCTCGTGACCCAGTTCCGGGCGGAGGGGTGCGACAGTATGGTGGCCATCGGCGGCGGCAGCCCTATGGATGCAGCCAAGGCGGCGGCAGCAAGGCTTGCCCGGCCAAGCCGATCTGTGGCCCAGCTGAAGGGTCTGCTGAAGGTCCACAAAAAGATCGTCCCCTTTGCGGCGGTGCCCACCACCGCCGGGACCGGATCGGAAACCACCATCGCCGCTGTGGTGACAGACGAAAATCACCATAAGTACGCGGTGAATGATCTGTGCCTCATCCCCCGGTGGGCCATTTTGGACCCGGCGCTGACGGTGTCCCTGCCGGCTCGGGTAACGGCGGAAACGGGGCTGGACGCCCTGACCCACGCCGTGGAGGCATACATTGGCCGGTTTTACAACACACGGGAGACAAGAGACCTGGCGAGACAAGCGGTGAAGGCCATTTTTATGTATTTACCCAGAGCCTGCGCCGATGGGAGCGATCTCCATGCCCGGCAGGAGCTGCTGACAGCGTCTTATCGGGCGGGTTTCGCCTTCACCCGGGCCGGCGTGGGCAACGTTCACGCCCTGGCCCACACCCTGGGCGGGTTGTATGACGTGCCCCACGGCCGGGCCAACGCAGTGCTGCTGCCGGTGATGCTGGAGGTGTACGGCCCGGCGGTTTACAGGCGCCTGGCGGAGCTGGCGGATGTGGTGGGCCTGTGCCCGGCGGGGAGTCAAGCGGAGAAGGCCCGGGCGTTCATCGCGGCCATCTATGACATGAACCGGGCTGTGGGCATCCCCACAGGCTTTGACTGCATCCGGACGGAGGACCTGCCCCAAATGGCGGCCTGGGCCGAGGCGGAGGCCAACCCCGTGTACCCGGTGCCGGTGATCTTCGACAAGGATCGGTTTATCCGGGTGGCTAAGAGGGTCATGCTATCATAAAAAGTCGGAGCCAAGGCGGCCCTTGCTCCGATTCTTCTCCTGTAATAATTCAGCTTAGGATAGCAGGCCGAGCAAGCGCCGGCAATGGGCAGGGAAACGGCCAAGCCGCTGCCTTACAAATGAAAAAGCAGACACCCACGGTGTGCTGTACCCCATTTATTAGACGGGAACGAAAACCCTGCGCTGAGAAATGGGGGCACTTCACGCCTTGTGAGTGTCTGCTTTCATTTTACCGGTGCAGGGACATGTGTCACTCTGCGCCTGCATTATTTTGCCGTGCCAGCCAGGGCAGGGCCTTCTCAAATTCCACGCCGTACCAGCTGGCGGCCGGGTCGGCGCAGGTGCATCGGATACACTCCAGCGTGAAATCCACCGCCAGAGTCACCGCCTGCTCCAGAGTGCGGCCCTGCATCATAGCCCCCAGCACTGTGGCGGTGAAAATATCCCCTGTGCCGTGAAAGCCTGCGTGGACCTTTTCATTATAATAGGCAAAATATCGCCCGGTGGTCCGGTCGTAGGACATGGCGCCCAGGCGATCATCATCAAAGCTCACCCCGGTGAGCACCACCCGGGGAGCAAGATGGGACAGCTTTTGCAGCAGCGCCTGCACAAAGGCCTCGTCCGGATCTTCCCGGTAGGGGGTATCCGTCAGAAGGCACGCCTCGGTAAGGTTGGGCAGCAGCACGTCCGCCCGGGTACAGACCTTCTTCATATACCGGGGAAAATCCGGGGCAAAGGGCTTGTAGAGCCGACCGTGGTCGGCCATGGCCGGGTCCACCACGATGAGAGTATCCGCCCCGCGGAGCATGTCAAACACCCGGCACACGGCCTCTGTCTGCCGGGGAGACGCCAAGTAGCCGCTGGCAATAGCATCCAGATGCACCTGCTGGCTCTTCCAATGGCGGGCAATGGGCAGCAGCTCATCCGTCAGGTCCCGGCAGGTGAAATCCGGGAAAATGGTGTGGGTACTCAAAACTGCCGTAGGGATCACCGCGCACTCCACACCCATTACTGACAGCACCGGCAGAGCCACCGTTAAAGAGCAACGCCCCAGGCAGGAGATGTCCTGTATGCTTGCCACTCGCTTCATGGTCAGGCCTTCACATCCTTTCTGCATTCCCTGTCAGCATAGCACAGGTCTGGATATAATAATAGTACCAGTTTCATTGCGCCAGATGATACCAGATGAAAATTTCTCCTTGTTTTGCCGGGCAATCTGTGGTATACTTTGTAATAATCTGCGGGCATGATGGAATTGGTAGACATGCGAGATTTAGGTTCTCGTGCAGCGATGTGTTGGGGTTCGAGTCCCCATGCCCGCACCACGACCCCCGGCGGCCCTAAAGGCCCGCCGGGGGTCTCACGCTTTTGCCCGCGGCAGCCGGTTTTCCCTGCCAATGCAAAAAATGCTTGACGAAAAGCATGCTTCAGGTTGTATGATATAGGGTAGTCTGAAGCGGTGAAACACCGCCCACAAAAGCGATTACAGCAGGAGGATAATTACGATGAGCAAGAAGGTTTTGATTCTGTCCGGCAGCCCCCGCAAGGGCGGTAACTCCGATATTCTGTGCGATGAATTCCTCCGGGGCGCCCGGGAGGCAGGTCACCAGGTGGAAAAGGTCCGCCCGACTGAGAAAAAGATCGCCCCCTGCTTGGGCTGCTACTACTGCGCCAGCCACGGCGGCGAGTGCGTCCGCCGGGACGACATGGCCGATCTTCTGCAGCAGATGATCGACGCGGACGTTATTGTGCTGGCAAGCCCTGTGTACTTCTATTCCATCAACGCCCAGCTCAAGGTGGTCATCGACCGCACCGTGGCCCGGTGGCTGGAGGTGAAAAACAAGGAGCTTTACTATATCGTCACTATGGCGGACGAGTGTATTTCCTCCGCTGACACCACCCTGGCCTGCTTCCGGGGTTATGCTGAGTGCGTGGAGGGCGCAGTGGAAAAGGGCGTCATCATCGGCAGCGGGGTCTGCGAGGCGGGCACGATCCGCAGCACCCCGGCCATGGCCCAGGCCTATGAAATGGGCAGAAAAGTGTAATACTCAGATATAATCCATACAGGCATAATTATGCAGCTTATATTTCCGCCAGCGGTGAGAGGAAGAAGTCAGCCCCGGTCATTGCCGGCGGCAGCGGCGGTGACCTGTATGGGCTCGTGCCCTCACACCCCATACCGGCCATAGCCGCCAAGGGCCGCAGCACCGCAGCGGCCACGGGGCATAGTCTTTACCGGGGCAGATGGCAGTTGATCCGGTGGGTGCAGGCGTAGTATAATAGCCGCAAAGCGGCTATTATACATTGGATTTTATGCCATTTTTCTCTCCGGCTTCGCCGGAAACCGAAAAATATGGACGCATTATACCATTCTGCTCCGCAGAATGGTATAATCACCGCAAAGCGGCTATTATACCTTTGACTTTATGCCATTTTTCCCCGGCTTCGCCGGAAACCGAAAAATATGGACGCATTATAGACCGCAAGAACACAGACGGATTCTCACTGTGCGGCGCAAAAGCGCTGCTTTTTTAAGGAGGCACAGCCATGATCGAAAAAACCAAGCTGCCCCTGGCCGCTTTTGTGGCGGACAACGCCACCGTCCGGGGCCACGTCACAGCCAGGAAGGGAAGCAGCATCTATTTCGGCGCGGTGATCCGCTCAGAATCGGATACCACCGCCATCGGCGAGGACACCAATATCCAGGACAACTGTGTCCTGCACACGGATAAGGGCTTTCCCATCACTATCGGCCGCGGCTGCACCATCGGCCACGCCGCCATTCTCCACGGCTGCACCATCGGCGATAATACCCTCATCGGCATGGGGGCCATCCTCCTCAACGGCGCGAGGGTCGGCCGGGATTGCATTGTCGGCGCCGGGGCCCTGGTGCCCCAGGGAATGGAGATTCCCGACGGCAGCCTGGCCTTTGGCTCCCCGGCTAAGGTCCGCCGGGCGCTGACAGCGGAGGAGATCGAATCCAACCGGGCTGCTGCCGCCTTCTACTGCCGGGAGGCGGAGGAATACGCCGAGTGACAGTGACCTGGGCGGGAAAGGAGCGCATATCATGAAGGAAAACCGAAAGCTGCTGCGAGAGGTGCTGCAGGACATCCGCCGCGACATGACCGACGAGGAGGTGCTGAACCTGCTGGCAGACAGCAAAATCTCCGTAGGGCCGGACACCGAAAAAAGCAAGTACACCCTGGGGCAGCGCGCCGCCGACGCCATTGCAAAATTCGCAGGGAGCTGGGCGTTCATCTTCTCTTTCACGGGAGTTCTGATCCTGTGGATGGTGGTAAACTCCCTGCTGGCAGCCCGGGCCTTTGACCCGTACCCATTTATCCTGCTGAACCTGGTGCTCTCCTGCGTGGCGGCCATCCAGGCGCCGCTGATTATGATGAGCCAGAATCGGCAGGAGGAAAAGGACCGCCGCCGGGCCGAAAACGACTACAAGGTCAACCTGAAAACCGAAATCATGATTGAGGACCTGTACGACAAGGCGCCCTGCAAGGTGCCTCCCTGCTGCATGAAGCAGCGTGCCACTGCAAGGATTTCACTGCTGGAACGGTAATTCACCGGAAGTGTCAGCTCCGTTGCCTGATATTTGGTCTTCAGCTGATAAAAAATATGAAAAGCACTTCCACGCCAACTGTAAATGACCTGATTCGGATCACCTACTGCAAAAAAACAGGTCTGTGGTTTTTTCAGGCAGTCGATGAGCTCTAACTGTTTCTCATCGCTGTCCTGCACTTCGTCCACGATGATCCAGGAGATATCTTGCATTCCTGTATTCTCGTTGTCTTGCAAGTTCGCATTCTTTTTTGATACTTCTTCTATTTCTGCTGACATCTTCACCAATTTACATGTGTTGTCCAGCAGCTCATCAAACGTCATTTTATCCTGACGTCTCTTTTCTTCCTTTAGCAATGCCTTTAATTTTTCAATATCATCCTGATATTTGCTGTTTTTCTGTTCCAGACGCTTTTTCAGCCGGTTTTTATATTTGATTTTCAGCTGATAAGTTAAGATCAACTGCTCTGCCATCTCAAGTTCTTCGTCCGGATCCATCACCATAAATTCTTTGGTATAACCCAGATTTTCCACTGGAAGCATTTTCTTCAACATCGTAAGACACACACTGTGAAATGTTCCAAAGCCCCACAACTGTTCCTCTTTGATCTCCGGCTCCAGCGCATACAGACGCTCTTTGATCTCATCCGCAGCCTTATTCGTAAAAGTCAGAACGACCATCTGTTCATATGGAATCTGCTTCTCGTAATGCAGATACATGACCTTTGTGATAAGAACCGTCGTCTTACCGCTTCCCACATTGGCGTTCACAAGACAGGCGCTGCTCTCATCGAAAACGGCTGCTTTCTGGTATTCATTTAGACGTTGTAGCTGTTGTGTGTAATTTTCTTTAAATTTCATATTTCTTTAAATCCACCCTGCCATTCACCACTTCAATGCCTTCTGCTTTCAGCAGTTCTTCCTGCACATGCTCCCCTCCAAAGGCGAAAGCCCC
>ENA-OQQW01002098-OQQW01002098.1-human-gut-metagenome-genome-assembly--contig:-NODE-2098-length-10688-cov-4.960594_pt1 | contig 10688 bp, 8 predicted proteins | sample MGYA00243234_ERZ505098 | MGnify/ENA primary metagenome ERZ505098 (study PRJEB26097, sample SAMN02712086) | human gut metagenome | biome: Gut microbiome | host: Homo sapiens | place: Denmark: Copenhagen... | reverse complement strand
CAAGAGAACCCGTTACGCAATTCCGGCAGCATTATGCGCGGATTTGGCAGCTTTTATGATGTCCGCAGCGCTCGCTGATAAATTATTCCCAATTTGTTAATATTATAACGCATTTAATGTCGAAAAACCATATGATTTCAGCAACTTTGTCGTTTGCAACAAAGACATATGAGGTTGCTTGTGCAAAATAGATAAAAACGCACGAGAAAATATTATCACAAAAGAAAAAGACTGCTGTGCATTGTGCAAAGCAGTCTTTTCTGTTGCGTAAAATTCAGTAAAATACTGTATTTACTTGACGATCTCCTTGCCGAACGGGCCGTCGTACTCGAAGAAGCCCTTGCCGGTCTTAACGCCGAGCCAGCCTGCGCGAACCATCTGGCGCATCAGCGGATGCGGACGATACTTCGGGTCGCCGGTCTCGTGATACAGGGTCTCCATGATAGCGAGGTTAACGTCGTGGCCAACCAGGTCAGCAGTGTGAAGCGGACCGGACTTCATGCCGGCGCCGAGCTGCATAGCAACATCAACGTCAGCCGGGGAAGCGATACCGTCAGCAACGATACCCATAGCCTCGTTCATCATCGGGATCAGAATGCGGTTAACAACGAAACCCGGACCCTCGTGAACGGCAATCGGAGTCTTGCCCAGAGAAGCCATCAGATCGAACGCGGTCTGGAAGGTCTCATCCGAGGTCTGAAGTGCGCGGGTAACCTCAACCAGCTTCATGATCTGAGCCGGGTTGAAGAAGTGGCAGCCGATGAACTTGTCCGAACGGTGCGGAATGCATGCAGCCATTTCGGTTACGGACAGGGCGGAGGTGTTGGAAGCGAAGATGGTGTGCTCCGGGCAGATCTTGTCCAGATCCTCGAGCAGATCCTTCTTCAGATCCATGCGCTCCAGAATAACTTCCATGACGAAGTCAGCGTCGGCAGCGGCGTTGCGGTCTACCGTGGTCTTGAGGGCAGCAAGAAGCTCATCCTTGTGCTCCTCGGTCATCTTGCCCTTCTTTACGAGAAAGTCGTAGTCATGAGCGATGACGGTCTTGCCGCGCTCGGTGAACTCCGGCTTAATGTCGATCATGGTGACGTCATGGCCAGCGTTCAGGAAAACTTCCGTAATGCGTGCGCCCATATTGCCTGCGCCGAATACACATACTTTCATGTTATAAAACCTCTCTCTTACTCACTCATCGGTTCTTTGATTGTGATTTCTCGGAAATCAATGCAGAAGGGGAGCGGTGAAGCTCCCCTCATGCGGATGTACACAAGGGAAATTACTTGTTCTTGAATTCCTTGGCCGGCTTGTCGCGGTTCTTGTCGAGGAAGTAAGCCATGCCGTACTTCTGGTCCTCGGTAGCGAAGCACTGTGCAAAGACATTGCCCTCGAACTTCAGAGCAGAGTTCAGGTCGGTCTGCTGACCAACGTTGACAGCTTCCTTGACCAGAGAAACAGCGATCGGAGCCTGAGCAGCGATCTCCTCAGCGAGCTTTACAGCCTCGTCGAGCAGGTTCTCGAGCGGATATACGTAGTTAACCAGACCCATGTCCAGAGCGTCCTGAGCGGAGTAGTTGCCGCGTGCAGTGTAGAGCATTTCCTTAGCCTTGCCTGCGCCTACGAGGCGAGCCAGACGCTGGGTGCCGCCGCAGCCCGGGGTGATGCCCAGACCAACTTCCGGCTGACCGAAGGTTGCGTTCTCGGAAGCGAGACGGATGTCGCAGGACATAGCCAGCTCGCAGCCGCCGCCGAGGCAGAAGCCGTTGATTGCAGCGATGACCGGGCGCTTGAAGTTCTCGATCTTCCAGCAGACGCGGTTGGACTCGTTGCCGAACAGCTTGCCTTCCTCACAGGTCTTGGTAGCCATCTCGGAGATGTCTGCGCCTGCAACGAAGGAGTTGACGGTCTTGCCCTTCTTGTTGACGGTGGAAGAACCGGTCAGAACGACAGCGTAAACGTTGTCCAGATCCTTAGCCAGCTCGTCGAAAGCTTCCTCGAGCTGAGCGTACATGTCGGTGGACAGAGCGTTCATGGCCTTCATATGCTCGATCTTAACGATGGCAACATGGCCCTTTTTTTCGATTACTACGTCAGTCATTTTTAAGACTTCCTTTCAAAATATGTGCTATGAGCGTAAAACGCTCAAAAGCAATCTCCGTTCGGAGATTACCAAACATCCAAAGGATGTTTGCAGTCAAAATAGAACAGAAGCGAGCTTCTGTTCGTAAAAACCCGCGACATGCGCGTGGGTTTTGCTACCCCGACCCAGCCGCCTTGGGCGGCGTCGTTCGGGTACTGAACGCCGGTTTCCCCGGAACCGGTGTTCAGATATAGGGGGCTTGTGAAGCCCCCTATAAGCTTGCAGAAATTAAACTTCTGCAAGCTCCTTGGACTTCTTAGCGACCATCGCGTCAACTTCCTTGACGTACTTGTCGGTCAGCTTCTGCAACTTGTCTTCACCCTCGTGCAGCTCATCCTCGGTGATCTCGCTCTTCTTCTGCGCAGACTTGAACTTGTCCATCGCGTCGCGGCGGATGTTGCGCAGGGCAACCTTTGCTTCCTCGCCGGTCTTGGACGCGCCCTTGATGAGCTCCTTGCGGCGCTCCTCGGTCAGCGGCGGGAAGGACAGGCGGATCTGCTTGCCGTCGTTCTGCGGATTGATGCCCAGATCGGAGACCTGAATCGCCTTCTCGATCGCCTTGAGCACCGAGCCGTCCCACGGCTGGACTGCCAGCGTGCGCGGATCAGGGGTCGAGATCGCCGCGACCTGGTTGAGCGGAGTCGGTGCGCCGTAATACTCTACGGTGATCTTGTCGAGCACTGCCGGGTTTGCACGGCCTGCGCGGACCGCTGCAAGCTCCTTCGCGAGTACATCGAGCGTCTTCTGCATTTTTGCCTCGTGGGCCTTGAGCTGTTCTTTCATTTATTTTGCCTCCTCTACGAGCGTGCCGATCTTCTCGCCGTTTACGGCACGGTGAATATTTTCGGGGTCGGAAAGCGCGAATACAAGAATCGGAATATGGTTGTCCATCGACAGCGAAGTCGCGGTCGAATCCATAACGCCGAGACCCTGGTTCAGAACGTCCATGTAGGACAGCTGGTCGTACTTCTTCGCGTCCGGATTGACCGCCGGGTCGGAATCGTAAACGCCGTCAACATTCTTCGCCAGCAGGATAACGTCCGCACCGATCTCAGCCGCACGCAGCACCGCTGCGGTGTCGGTCGAGAAGAACGGGCAGCCGGTGCCGCAGCCGAAGATGACGACGCGGCCCTTTTCCAGATGGCGGGTCGCACGAGAGCGGATGTACGGCTCTGCGATCTTGTTCATCTCGATAGCGGTCTGTACGCGAACGTCCACGCCGCGCTGCTCCAGCGCATCCTGAAGGGCCAGGGCGTTGATAGTGGTCGCGAGCATACCCATATGGTCTGCGCGCGTGCGCTCCATCTTGCCGCCGCCGTCCTTGACGCCGCGCCAGAAGTTGCCGCCGCCGACAACGATGCCGATCTCACAGCCCTCCTCGCTGCATTTCTTGATCACGTCGCAGACCGGGCCGATCACATCAAAGTTCAGACCGAAATGCTTGTCGCCCGCAAGGGCCTCGCCGCTGATCTTGATCAGTACGCGCTTGTATTTCTGTGCTTCCATGCTCCACACTCCTCATGCTATTTTCCTAAATTATAGTTTACTCGAAAACCGTATAAAATGCAAGGACATTTCTCTGCCGGAAGCGGAGCAGCGCAAAGACCGCGCCCTTCCCGCCTCTTTCAGATGCAGTCCGCCGCGAGCAGCCAGATGGAATTGTCCGAGAGCGCCGCCGTATAGACCGTGCACGCGCCCGAGATCCCGTACCGCCCGAGCACATTCGCCGCGAACGAAATGCCGTCCGAGGCGGCGAAGTAATCCGTGCCGGCGTTCAGCGTATACGCGCGGCCGTCCTGCGCGACCGTGATGCTGCGCACGCTCCTGCCCTGCATGGGCCACCGCAAAGCGCACCGCCGCCGGCGACGCGCTCCGATAGGCTGCCGTGAGCGCATTGACGCCTGCCGGAGTCGTGTCGCTGACCGTCAGGTCGACCGCCTGCACGCTGCCGCCGCTCTGCGTCTCGACGGTCACGGTATAGGTACCGCTCGGGAGCTGCGCAAGCGCTGCGCGGCGCAGGGTCAGCGTGCGCGAGGCCTCGTCGAACTCATACGAGAGCGGTGTCAGACCCAGAACGACCTTTGCGATGTCGCTCTTCGCGTTCACGCCCTCGAGTTTGACCGAAATATCCCTGAAATTCGTGCTGCGGTAATAGCGGTCGAACGCGGCCGTCTGCACCGGCTGCGCCGCCGTCTCGCGCGTCGCCGAGACCATGACGGTCGCGGTCTGCCCGTCCGACAGGCGGAACGTCAGCGTATGGCTGCCGGTCGAGAGCGTCTTCAGCGTGTCCGCCTTCACGCGGAGGCCGCGACTCGTGGTCTCGAAGGCCGTGCCGGTCAGCTCGCTGCTGTCCAGCAGCAGTTTTTCCGCCGTGACGCCGGACGGAAGCGAAAACTCCACGCCGTCCGCAAGCGACTCCTCGTCTCCGAGGTCAAGGATGACGCTCGAGGGCGAGACCGCCGCCGTACTCGACGCAGTCCTGTTCTCGCCCGCCACCGAGACCGAAACGCCGCTCGCGAGCGTATAGCCGCCGAGCGCTATGTCCTTCGTAAAGCTGACGCCGTCCGTGCGGACATCCGCCTGATACACCGAGCCGTAGCCGGTGACGGTCGCGGCTCTGTTCGCCCGGAGATGATACACCTTCGCCGCCGCCGTCGTCGTGACGGTCGCCGGGGCGTTCACGGTCAGCTTCAGCAGATCCGCATCGACCGTCAGCGAGACCTTATTCCCGCCGCAGACCGTTACGTTCTCGAAGCCGTCATAGCCCTCGGTCAGCACCTTTTCGTACAGCACCGCCGCCGTGCGAACCTCGGCCTCCGAAAAGCGCGACGCGCCTGTCGCAGTGGTCTGCAGCAGGCGCCCCATCGCCGAGGACACGATGATGTGGTCGCTCGTCGTATTTGTCATTGTTACCGTGCCGCCCGAAATGATGATGGTTCCTTCGACCGTCACGTTGCTCAGCGTTACCGCGTCCGTACCGAGGCCCTCCGTGATGAACAGATCGCCCTCGATCGTCGCATCGGACAGCGTACAGCTCTCCGAAATGGTAGCGTTCGTCGTATCCCCGCGCAGGTCGGCGCCCGTATAGGCCTTTCCGGCTCTCGAAAGCGAGGTTCCGAGGTAATAATAGATGATCTTCGCGACCTCGCCGCGCGTTACCTCGCGGGTCGGACGGAAGGTGCCGTCGCTGTAGCCGGCAAGGAAGCCCTTGTCGACCGCCGCTCTGATGTAGCCGGCCGACCAGCTCGAGATCTTCGCCCCGTCCTTGAAGTCGAGGCTCGACGGGGACACATTGCCCGGGTCGGCCTTGTACAGGCGGCCGATGATGGTCGCGGCCTGCTCGCGCGTCACGGTGCCGGTCGGGTCCATTCTGCCGCCGCCCACGCCGTTGATGTAGCCGTATTTCTGCGCGATGCACACGGTCTCATAGTACCACGCGCTCTTCGGCACGTCGGTATAGCTGATGGAGGCCGTTTCCGTGAAGTGGAACGCGCGGTTGATGTAGCGCATGAACTCGGCACGGGTCACCTTTGCATCCGGCTGGTATTTGCCGGTCGTCGCGGAGGGGTTGATGATGTCCTCATCCGCAAGATAGTCGATATATTTTTTCGCCCAGTGGCCGTCCAGATCGGACGCCGCGAAGGCCGCCGGCACAAGGGTCAGCAGCAGGACGGCGCTCAGCAGAGCGGCGAGCAGTCTTTTTCTCATCACAAACACCTCTTTTGAAAATCCGCAGACCATGCGCGGAACGGGTATGGTTTGTTTCTGTTATATCCAGTATACCATAGGGGTAATCGCTTGGCAACAGGCGGTTTTTTACAGATTTCGAACCAAATTACATGTTCCGAACAAAATCCAAAAATATTCTGCCCTTCCGGCTGGTCCCGCCGAAGCTCTCGACCCTCGCGCGCCCCAGTCCGCGCACCGTGATGCGGTCGCCCTCGGCGATCTGGCGCTCCGGCTTGAGGCAGGGCGCGTTGTTGACGAACACGAGTCCTTTTTCGATGCGCGCCTGCGCGTCCTTTCGCGGCAGACCGAAAATGAGGGAGGCGATGCTGTCGAGGCGGGGCGAGGCGACCGAGCCGGTGCCGCGCTTCTCCTCGGTCACGGCCTGCCGGAGATCGGACAGCTCCTCGCGCGTCAGCGAAAGGTTCTTGCGGCCCGCCTTGCCGAAATTCATCAGGATGAACTCCGCTACGTCCTCCAGAACGATGATGTCCGCGCCCTCGTCGTGCACGAGAATATCGCCCACGACGCTGCGGTCGATCTGAAGTCCCATCAGCGCGCCGAGATAGTCCCGGTGGGTCAGCGTGTCGCTGCGGCTCTTGTGCGCGCGCAGCAGCGCGAGCGGCGCGGACAGTCTTGCGCTCTCCTCGTCCATATAATCCGGGTAAAACAGGTAAATGCCACGCTCAGCGTCCTCGTAGCCGCCCCAGAACAGCGCGTGGCCGGTCGCCCCGGCCTGATGCACCGCCTCGGTGCAGAGCGCCCGCTCGCTCATGCTGAGAAAGCGGGTGCTGGTCGCGTAGCCGCGCGTCTCGCAGGTCTGCTCCTTGTCGAGCAGGCTTGCGAGCAGGATCTTTTCCTCGCCGCTGTGCGCGAGCGCGGTCAGTATTTCATGCTTGGTCTTCAAAACGGTATTCTCCTTTGATCCTCGCTCGAAACCACGCTTTCGAGCGAAACTGAAGAAAAACCGCGCCTTTCAGGCACATTTTTTCTTCCCTTGTATAATTTCCGAGGTACACGCCCCCGGAAATTATGAATTTGCTGCGCAAATTCTATTAAATGCGTGCTGCCGCACGAAACACGTAATAGAAAGCTGACTTTTCAACAGGCTAATATTATTATATCTATTGTACTATTTTCGTTTTTCGTTTACAATAGATGAGACAGAAAATCCGTTTGGGAAGGATGAACATACTCATGGCAGTGAAGGACAAGGTGCTCGCGGCGCTCGAGCAGGCGCGGGGCGAAAGGCTTTCGGGCGGCAGGCTCGCGGAGACGCTCGGCGTGTCGCGTGCGGCGGTGCACAAGGCCATCAGCACGCTGCGTGCGGACGGCCTCGCCATCGACGGCGTGCCCGGCGAGGGCTACCGTCTCGCCTGCGATGACGACAGCCTGACCGCCGCAGGCGTTGGGGCGCTGCTTCAGACCCGGTGCATCGGCAGAGAAATCGTCGTCGTGCCCTCCATCACCTCGACCAACACGGTCATGAAGGAGCAGTATCTCGACCGGCCGCACGGCTTTGTGCTCGCGGCGGAGGAGCAGACCGGCGGCCGCGGCCGTCTCGGGCGCACGTTCGTCTCCCCCTCCGGCACCGGCGTGTACTTCACCATCCTGCTCCACCCTGCGCTGCCGCTGACGCACATCCAGTACGCCACGCTCGCGGCAGCGGTCGCGGTCACGCAGGCCGTTTCCGACACCGCAGGCTTTACCCCCGAGATCAAATGGGTCAACGATGTGCTCATGCAGGGCCGGAAGCTCAACGGCACGCTGACCGAGGCGGTCATCGAGGGCGAGAGCGGCACGGTTTCCTCGCTCATCGTCGGCATCGGCATCAATCTGCGCCCCAACCCAGCGTGGCCGGAGGAGGTGCGCCGCGTCGCCGGGGCTATCTCGGACTTCGGCCCGGTGCCGCGCAGAGCCGCGCTCATCGCCTCGGTGCTGACGCATTTCGAGCAGGCGTACTCGCTCGTCGAACAGGGACGCGAGGGCGAGCTTGTCGCGCTGTACCGCGAGCGGCTGTGCTGCATCGGCCGGAAAATCACAGTCGTCTCCCCGCTCGAAAAATACGAGGCCGAATGCGTCGGTCTGGACGGCGAGGGGCATCTGCTCATCCGCACCGCCGACGGCGCCGAGACCGCGCTCTCGACCGGCGAGATCAGTATTCGTTTATAAAAATCATCACAGCAAGGAGATTTCCGATATGTTTCAAACCGCAGCAGGCGTTACCGTACCCTACCCTGAAAAGCTGAGCGAGCAGTATCTGCGCGACGGCAACACCATCACCGCAAATCTGAGCTTCGAAAAGCTCTCCGACTTCATCCATGCGTTCTACGCCGAGCTTGACGAGCCGCTGTTCCTCGCGGTGCATCCCGACGCCGAGGCCGACGAGGTCTGGTATCTGGACGGCATGACCAAAAAGCAGCTGACCATGATCCTCGACGGCTACGGCGAGCTGCTGTGCCAGGACGGTCTGTCCGCATTCGCCATCGGCTCGCTCACGACCGAGGAGGAGCTTTTCGTGCAGAAGTACAAGGTGCTCTCGATCTACAGCGAGACCGTCGAGCGCTTCGAGCCGCTGCTCCGTCAGTTCGATGTGGAAAAGACCCCGAACCTCGTCACCGCGTGGGACACCTTCTCCGAAGCGCATCCCGGCTCTGCTGAGCGTCTTGAGGTCTCCGGCCAGACCATCCCCGACATGATCCGCGAGCTGTGCAGAATCGGCATGTACAAAGGATGACTTGCCGCGCAGCTGCTGTTATTGTCTGAAACAATGCTTATCGACAGACAAAAACCGGGACCGGCTCTCTTATACGAGAAACCGGTCCCGGTTTTGTTATATTCTTTTTTACGGAGACAATCAGATCTCCTGAATGATGGGCAGCACCATCGGGCTGCGCTTGGTCTTTTTGAACAGGTAGTCGCTGACGTCGCCCTTGATGGCGGTCTTGAGGCTGTTCCAGTCGCGCAGGTTCTCGACCGAGCAGCGGTCGAGCGCCATCTGCGAAATGGTGCGCAGCTCCTCCATGAGCGCCTCGGCCTCCTTGACGTAGACAAAGCCGCGGGAGACGATGTCCGGGCCTGCGATAACGACGCCGGTCGTCGCGTCCACCGTGACGACGACAATCAGCAGGCCGTCCTCGGACAGATGCTTTCGGTCGCGCAGAACGGCGGTGCCGACATCACCGATGCCCAGACCGTCAACAAGCAGACGGCCGGACGGTACCGGATTGCCCAGACGGGCGGAATTCTCGCTGATCTCGACCGGACGGCCGATCTCAGTGATGAGGATGTTCTTCGGGTTCACGCCCATCTCGCGCGCCAGACCGGCATGCTGCACGAGCATGCGGTACTCGCCGTGCACCGGAATGAAATACTTCGGCTTGCACAGGCCGAGCATAAGCTTGAGGTCCTCCTGGCAGGCGTGGCCGGAAACATGGATGGCTGCGGAGCGGTCATAAATGACCTCTGCGCCCTGCTTGTACAGCTCGTTGACCATGTTGTTGATGGACTTCTCGTTGCCCGGAATGGCGGACGCCGCGATGAGGATGCGGTCACCGGCATTGACCTCCACCTGCTTGTGGCTGCCGTATGCCATGCGGTAGAGCGCGGACATGGTCTCGCCCTGCGAGCCGGTCGATACGATAATCAGCTGGCTGCGCGCGTAGCGCCTGATCTCGGAAATATCGATCATGACCTTGCCGGTGTCCTTGAGGTAGCCGAGTTCGGTGGCGACACGGGAGATCTTCTCCATGCTTCGGCCGCAGACCGCGACCTTTCGGCCTGCACGGGCCGCGATGTCGAGGATCTGCTGGAGACGGGACACATTGGAGGCGAACGTCGCGATGATGATGCGCTGGTCACTCTCGAGGATGAACTTCTCGAGCGACTTGCCGACGATCTTCTCGCTCGGCGTGTAGCCCGGGCGCTCGACGTTGGTCGAGTCGCTCATCAGCGCGAGCAGACCCTTCTTGCCCAGCTCGCCGATGCGCACGAGGTCGATCATCTCGCCGGAGACCGGCGTCAGGTCGATCTTGAAGTCGCCCGTGTGCAGGATGGTGCCGAGCGGCGTAGTGATGGCGAGCGCTACCGAATCCGCGATCGAATGGTTGGTGTGGATGAACTCGATCCTGAAGCAGCCGAGCCTGATCGTGTCACCGGCGCGGACGTGGTTGAGCTTGACCTTCTGGGGCATCCTGTGCTCGGAGAGCTTGGTCTCGATGATGCCGCAGGTCAGACGGGTCGCATAGATCGGCGCGTTGCATTCGCGCAGAACATACGGGATCGCGCCGATGTGGTCCTCATGGCCGTGCGTGATGACGTAGCCGCGCAGCTTGTTGATGTTACGCTTGAGGTAGGTCGTATCCGGGATGACGAGGTCTACGCCGAGCATGTCGTCGTCCGGGAACGCGACGCCGCAGTCGATGACGACGATATCTCCGCCGTACTCGATCACGGTCATGTTCTTGCCGATCTCGTTGAGACCGCCGAGCGGTATGATCTTCAGTTTTTCTTTCATAACGGTTTTATCACTTTCCTTTATCAGTCGAAATTTGTTCTCTATTTACGCGGTATAAAGCGCCGCAAAGACAGATCTGACGTTCATCTGCCTTTTTTCAACATAATGAGATAAAATATGATGCAGGCCTGCGGACCTGTCGTCCGTCCCCACGAAATCCTGCAAACACTTATTATCAGCATACCACAACCCTCTGCCGCTGTAAAGTCTTTTTTTGAGCTGTCGCGAAACTTCGGCGCGCCGGAGGCGATGAGCGCCCTTCTTCTTTACCGTCAGCAGACGGCAGACCTTCCGCCGATACAGCGGCTC
>ENA-OQQW01002092-OQQW01002092.1-human-gut-metagenome-genome-assembly--contig:-NODE-2092-length-10713-cov-6.323888_pt1 | contig 10713 bp, 7 predicted proteins | sample MGYA00243234_ERZ505098 | MGnify/ENA primary metagenome ERZ505098 (study PRJEB26097, sample SAMN02712086) | human gut metagenome | biome: Gut microbiome | host: Homo sapiens | place: Denmark: Copenhagen... | reverse complement strand
CGTTGAGCGAACAAGGCTTAAAGGCGTTTAAAGCATATTATTGCGGATTGTGTAAGGCTATCGGCAAGAGATGTTCGCAATCGGCAAGGCTGGGACTTAGCTATGACATAACATTCCTTGCGATTGTTTTATCTTCGGTTTGCAAAAAAGAAATAAGTATGAAAAAATACAAACATTAACTTTAATGGTTATAAATTATATGTTAAAAAAAGTATAAACTAATAACAATTGTTGATAACTTGATAATTATCAACTTTTTCTTTTTAAAACAAAAATACCATGATATAATATTAACAGAATAGGAGTCTAAATATGAAAGAAAAATGGTATACTATTGATAAAGAAAATATATTTAAAACACTTAAAACATCACTAGAAGGTTTAACAACAAAAGAAGTGAATACTAGACTAAAGCAATATGGAAAAAATGTACTTCCAAAAGCAAAACAAAAAACATTTATACAAGTATTCTTTGAACAATTTAAAAATCCTATAGTATATATATTACTAATAACTATGGTTTTATCATTTATAATTGGTGAATATATAGATGGTGCTTTTATATTGTTTGTTATACTAATTGATGCCGTGTTAGGTTCAGTACAAGAATATAAAAGTAATAAAAATGCTGAAGCCCTAGCCAAATTAATAAGAATAGATGCACTTGTAATAAGAAACAATAAAGAAGTATCTATTCCAAGTGAAGATCTAGTTCCAGGAGACATTGTCTTACTAGAATCAGGTTCAAAAGTTCCTGCAGATTTAAGATTAATTGAAACACAAAACTTAACAATAGATGAATCTCTTTTAACTGGTGAATCAATTCCGAGAGAAAAAACTGCTCACCTATTAAGTGAAGAATGTTCACTAAGTGAAAGAACCAATATGGCTTATTTAGGTACCTCAGTAATGAGAGGCCGTGCTAAAGGGATTGTTGTATCAACCTCCTCATCTACAGAAATAGGAAAGATTGCAAAAGAAGTATTAGAAACTGATGACACAATAACACCTTTACAAATAAGAATGAAAAAATTCACAAAACAATTAGGAATGTTAACAGGTATTCTAGTCCTTATAGTAACAACTATATTATACTTTAAAGGATATACAGCAAAAAACATATTCTTCTTAGTAGTAGCACTTAGTATTTCATCAATTCCAGAAGGTCTTCCAGTTGTGATTACATTAGCATTATCAATCAGTTCTAACAAAATGGCTAAAAGAAATGTTCTTGTAAAAAAACTAAATGCAGTAGAAGCCTTAGGTTCTGCCACAATAATTGCTAGTGACAAAACTGGGACACTTACACTAAATGAACAAACTGTTAAAAAAATAGTTTTACCAAATAATGAAACATATGAAGTAACAGGTGTTGGTTATAATAACAAAGGTGAAATTAAACCAGTCAAAAATAGTAAACTAGAAAATATTGACAAACTAGTAAAAGAAGGTTTATATAATAACGAAGCAAGTTTATCATATATAGACAACTCTTGGGTAAACTTTGGTGACTCAATGGACACAGCACTTTTAAGCTTAGGTTACAAATATAACTTAGAATCTGAATCATTCAAAAATGATGTTTTAGGAAGAATACCATATGAATCAGATGCAGGATACTCATGTGCATTTTATAAAACAGCAGAAACCACAAACGTTTCAGTTAAAGGAACATTAGAAAAAATATTAAGTTTCTGTACAACAAAAACAGACAAAGAAAAAATAAGAAAACAAAATGAATATTTAGCAAAAGAAGGATATAGAGTTCTAGCGTTTGCAACAGGTACAATAAAAAACTTTAAAATAAAAGACAATTACAAAGAAAATGATATACCTAAATTAACATTTTTAGGACTAGTAGCATTTGTTGACCCAATAAGACCTGATGCTAAAGAAGCAATAAAGTCATGCAAACAAGCTGGAATAAAAACAGTAATGATAACAGGAGACCATCCATTAACAGCATTCAGTGTAGCAAAAGAATTAGAATTATGTACTAACGAAACAGAAATAGCTACAGGTTTAGAATTAAAAGAAGTATATGAAAGTGGACTAGATAACTTTGATACATACATAAAAACTAAAACAGTTTTTAGTAGAGTAAGTCCAATGCAAAAATTACAAATAGTAGAGTCATATAAAAGAATAGGTGAATTTATTGCAGTAACAGGAGATGGTGTAAACGATTCACCTGCATTAAAAGCAGCAAATGTAGGAATAGCCATGGGTTCAGGAACAGATGTTGCTAAAGAAACAGGTGCACTTATTATAACTGATGACAAATTTTCTTCTATATTAAATGGAGTAGAAGAAGGAAGATGTGCATATGATAACGTTAGAAAAGTAACATACATGTTACTATCTTGTGGTATCTCAGAAGTTGTATTTTATATCCTTTCAATAGCGCTTAACTATGATATACCTTTAACAGCAGTTCAATTACTTTGGTTAAACTTAGTAACAGATGGAATACAAGATGTAGCACTTTCCTTTGAAAGTAGTGAAAAGGACATATTGAAAAGAAAACCAAGAGATCCAAAAGAATCACTATTTGATAGACTATTAAAAAATGAAATAATGCTAATAGGTTTAATTATGGGAATAACAGTATTTGGTGTGTGGATTTATTTAATAGATGTACTAGGTTATGAAGTTTCAGTTGCAAGAAGTCATATATTACTACTAATGGTATTCCTTCAAAACCTTCATTGCTTTAATTGTAGAAGTGAAATACATAGCATATTTAGTAAACCATTAAAAGAAAATAAACAGCTAATAATAAGTATAGCAGTAGTACTATTTATACAATTTATTGTAGTAGAAAATAGTTTCCTATCTCACCTTTTAGATTCAAACCCAATACCTTTAGTTAGTGTATTATACTTATTTCTATTATCTCTTCCAATAATAATAGTTTCAGAAATATTAAAATACTTTGAAAGGGACAAAATAAGGAGGAATAAAAAGTGAGTTTAATATTAACAACTATAATATTACTTGTATTTGGTTTAACAATATTAATAAGATTCTCTGATATATTTGTAAGTGCAGCAAGTAGTTTATCTCTTTCTCTTAAAGTACCAAAAATGTTAATAGCCTTAACAATTGCAGCCTTCGGAACCTGTGCTCCAGAACTTGCAATATCATTTAACAGTATCAAGTCAGGTGCTAGTGATATGACTCTTGCAAATGTAATAGGTTCCTGCATAGTAAATATTCTCTTAATAGTAGGACTATCTGCCATAACAAGACCAATAAAAGTAAAAGAAAGAACAATAAAAAAAGAGTTACCATTATTAGTAATAATAACAACTGCATTCTTCATATTAGTAACAGATTCACTATTTAAAAAAAGTGCAGTTAACTCTTTATCACGAGCAGATGCAATAATGTTACTAATTTGGTTTATATTATTTATGTTTTATATAATAGGAATCGTAAGAAAAAATAAAAACAATGAATATGATATTCCAGAGTATTCTATTGTAAAATCAATAATTTTAATAATATTTTCATTATTAGCAATAACACTATCTTCAAATATAGTTGTAGATAATGCAGTATTACTTGCAAGTCAAATAGGAATAAGTCAAAAAATAATATCAATGACAGTAATAGTAATAGGAACTTCTCTTCCAGAATTAACAATGACAATAAATGCTGCTAGAAAAGATGAATTTGATATGGCTGTTGGAAACATTATTGGAACTAATATATTTAATATATGCATAGTACTTGGTTTACCAATTGCAATATATGGTGGAGTAAGTTCTAGTTCATTTAATGTAGTAGACACAAGTGTAGTATTATTATCTGCTTTAATGTTTTACATATTTGGAAGAAGTAATAAAGAACTCTCAAGAAGAGAAGGCTTACTCATGGTTCTAGTATTTATTTTATATTATACATACGTATTCATATCTTAAAATGTAACATAATTGTTACATTTTTCTTTACAAAACACCCATTTTAGTGTTATAATACTCTAGGTTTTTAAGGAGTGAAGAAGTATGAAAATAAGAAACGTTGCAATAATTGCCCACGTTGATCATGGTAAAACTACATTAGTAGACGAATTATTAAATCAAAGTGGAACTTTTAGAGAAAATGAAACACATGACAAAAGAGTAATGGACTCAAATGATATAGAAAAAGAAAGAGGAATAACAATTTTAGCCAAAACAACTGGTGTACATTATAAAGATTATAAAATTAATATAGTTGATACTCCAGGACATGCTGACTTTGGTGGAGAAGTAGAAAGAATAATGCATATGGTTGATGGCGTAATCCTTTTAGTTGATGCTAGAGAAGGTACTATGCCTCAAACAAGATTTGTTCTTAAAAAAGCATTAGAGGCTAATTTAAAACCAATAGTAGTTATTAACAAAGTTGATAGAGAAAATGTAAGAATTAGTGAAGTAATAGATGAAGTACTTGAATTATTTATTGACTTAGGTGCAAGTGATGAACAAATAGATTTCCCTATAATTTATGCAAGTGCTTTAAATGGAACTAGTAGTTATGACGAAGACTTATCAACACAAAAACACACAATGGACCCAATATTTGAAACAATTATTAACACTATACCTGAACCAAAGGGAGACGCGAATGCCCCATTACAATTTCAACCAGCACTTTTAGACTATAACGATTACGTTGGAAGAATTGGTGTAGGTACTATTACTAATGGTACAGTTAAAACAGGACAAATGGTTTCATGTGTAAGACTAGATGGAAGTATTAAACAATTTAGAATACAAAAATTATTTGGTTTTACTGGAATAAAAAGAGAAGAAATAGAAAGTGCTTCAGCTGGAGAAATAGTTGGTATATCTGGACTTCCTGACATATCTGTAGGAGAAACAGTTTGTGAAATAGGAAAAGAAGAAGCTCTTCCTGTCCTTAGAATAGAAGAGCCTACTTTAAAAATGACATTTGGAGTTAACACAAGTCCTTTCTCTGGTAAAGAAGGTAAACTACTTACTGCTAGAAAAATTGAAGAAAGATTAATGAAAGAACTAGAAAAAGATGTATCTTTAAGAGTAGAACAAAAAGATGCTGAAAACTGGATAGTAAGTGGACGTGGAGAACTTCACTTATCAATATTAATTGAAAACATGAGAAGAGAAGGTTTTGAACTTCAAGTATCAAAACCAGAAGTAATTGTAAAAGAAATAGATGGAGTTAAATGTGAACCATATGAAGAAGTTTTAATAGAAGCACCTACTGACACAGTTGGTTCAGTAATAGAAAGTTTAGCAAGTCGTGATGGTCAAATGATTAATATGAAACCATTTGAAACAAATACTAAACTTGAATATCTAGTACCATCTAGAGGTTTAATTGGTTTTGTAAATGAATTTTTAATTCTAACTAAAGGTTACGGAATAATTAACCATACATTTAAAGAATATGGACCAGTTAATCCTAACCCAGTTGGAGAAAGAAAACTAGGTGTACTTGTATCTATGGAAAACGGGAAAGCTACTGCATATGGGTTAGGTGCTTTAGAAGACCGTGGTGTCATGTTTATCGAACCAGGTACTGAAGTATATGAAGGTATGATCGTTGGAGAAAACAATAGAGATAACGATTTAGCAGTAAACGTAACAAAAGCTAAAAACTTAACTAATACAAGAAGTGCTAGTAAAGACCATACTGTTGTACTTAAAAGACCTAGACAATTAACTCTAGAAATAGCATTAGACTACATTAATACTGATGAACTTGTAGAAGTTACTCCAAAAAGTTTTAGATTAAGAAAGAAAATATTAAATACTGAACTTAGAAAAAAAGAAGATGCTAAAAAACAAAAGTAGGTAATTATGAAAACTAATTATGATAAAATATTAGAAGAAACAATTAACGATTTAAAAGGGCGTAAGCCCTCTTTACTTTTACACTCTTGCTGTGCACCATGTTCTACTGCTGTAATAACAAGATTAAAAGATTATTTTGATGTAACAATATTTTACTATAACCCAAATATAGAACCATTAGAAGAATACTTAAAAAGAAAAGAAGAACAAAAAAGAATAGTTAGTAAGTTTGGCATTAAATTTTTAGATTGTGACTATGAAAATGAAATATTTAAAAGTATATCAAAAGGACTAGAAGACTTACCTGAAGGTGGTTATAGGTGCCATAAATGTTATGAATTAAGACTAACTAAAACGGCACTTACTGCAAAAGAAAATAACTTTGAATATTTTGGTACTACTTTAACAGTAAGTCCATATAAAAATAGTCAAGTGTTAAATGCTATTGGAAAAGATATAGAAGAATTAACAAAAATAAAATTCTTATATTCAGACTTTAAGAAAAAAGAAGGATATAAATTATCAATAGAGTTATCTAAAAAATATAACTTATATAGACAAAACTATTGTGGGTGTATATATAGTAAAAAACAAAGTAAGCAAAAATAAACTTACTTTGTTTTATTTTATGTAACATAATGTAAATATTAACAAAAACTACCTTGTATAAATTCCAAAAATTTACTATAATAATTATAGTAGGTGACAATATGAAGAATAAAAAGGGAAAAAGTACATTATATTTTATAACTAAGACAATATCCTGGTGTGTAATGGCAATATTGGTAATAATTGGTTTATTTTTAGTAAGTTATATTGCTATAAATAAAATAGCACTTGCTAAAGGACAAAAACAACCACTTGGTTTATATACAATAATAAGTCCTAGTATGACACCAAATATACAAGTATATGATGTAGTATTTATAGTTAAAACAAACCCAGAAGATATAGAAGTTGGAGATGTAATCTCATACTATAGTACTAATGCATTCTTTGGTAATACTCCAATAACACACCGTGTAGTAGAAAAATTTAGTACTAATCAAGGTTACACTTTTAGAACAAAAGGAGATGCTAACCCGGTTGTAGATAACGAAATAATAAGTGAAGATAATGTTATAGGTGTTGAAAAAATGATAATACCACAACTAGGAAGAGTACAATTCTTTTTAGCAAGTAAATTCGGTTGGTTCACAATAATACTAATACCAGCAGTAGGTGTAATTATATATGATATAATGAAATTAATTAAATTAATAAGAGTAAAAAATAAAATGTCTAAAGTAAAACAAGAAGAAGTAGATGAAGACTTACCAACAAGAAAAAGAAAAAGAACAACATCAGTAAAATAATTAATTAGAGTACTTGAAAAGAGTACTCTTTTTTGATAAAATTAAACTAGTTAAGGTAGAAGGAGGACACAAAATATGACTAATAATTTTGTAAATAAATTAAGTTATATGTCTTCACCTATAGTACAAAATAAAGTACAAATAGAAGCTGCTATCTTCTACTTAACTTTAAAGCAGATAATTTTTTGCATGAAATAAAATGGATAAGTGAGGTCTACCCATTTTTGTTATGTAATAAAAGGAGGAAAAATCTATGCAGAAAAAACAAACAATATTAGTAGTTGCTAGTTTACTAGTAGTAGTACTAAGTGTAACACTAGCATATTTTACTGCTCAAATAATAGGAAAGGGGAAAAATGTTACCATCAACAGTGCTGACTTGAAAATAATATTTACTGATAGTGATGGAAGTATAAGTGGGTCTAATATAGAACCAGGTAAGTGGAATGTAACTAAAACATTTACTATAGAAAATAAAAGTAATGAAACTTATAAATATAACATAGTTATACAAGACCTAGTTAACACATTTGTAACTGAAGGATACTTACAATATAAAATAACTAGTACTAATGGTGGATACAATATGGAAGACTATAAAGATGTACCAAAAAGTGAAACTGCAACAGATACAATACTAGCATACAGTGCATCAATAGATGTAGGAGTAACACAAACTTATACAGTTGAGTTCATATATGCAAATGATGAAAATGTTAATCAAAATGTTGATCAAAACAAAATATTAAGTGGTAAATTATTTATAACTGCTGGAACTGAGAAACCAACATTAGCAAATTTAGTAAAAGCAAATGCAGTAAATGAAAATGGATATAGATATGAAGGGGTTGACCCAAATAACTATATTACAATGGAGAAGACTGACGGAACAACTGAAATGTGGAGAATAATAGGTTTATTCCCAGAAGGAGAGAATGGAGAGAATGTAATAAGAGTAAGAAAAGTAGGATATGAAATTGCTAAATATGATTCAAACGAGACAAACCACTGGCCAAATACAACACTATATGCACATCTAAAAGATATATACTCTATAGCAAATTATAAAAACACAGTTAACTATAAAATGTACTTAGGAACATCTAGTTCATATAATACAATAACAGTAGAAGAATGGTATACAGCAGAAAGAGGAAGTACACCTGGAAAAACATCAAGTACAAGTTATAATAGTACAACAACATTTATAGGAAGTGTAGGACTAATGTATCCAAGTGATTATGCATATGGAGTACTAGCAAGTAACTGTGTAAGAACAACTGGGCCATATACTTATGGTCACACCAACACAAGAGCATGCCGTGATAACAATTGGTTATATCAAGGTAGTTCAACTTCACAATGGTTAATAAGCCCGGGGTCCACTAATGCTTACGGTGCGTTTTATGTTCCTGATATCGGGTATGTGAACCTCGGATACAGCCCTGCTTCTAACTCTTTCAGCCCAGTTATGGCTCTAAAGTCTGATGTTGTAGTAACAGGAAGTGGAACAAAAACTGATCCATACGTAATGCAATAGAAATCAAAATGAATAATTTAATTGTTAGAGTTTGAATACACAAATGTATTTCTCTTAGGTATAAATTTTAAAATATAAACTGATAAATTAATCAATGTTAAAATTTGATAATTGTTATCAGTTTTTATTTGTAAAACACGTTATAAAGTATTGATAAAGATGTGCTCCTATGCTAAAATTGAATTGTAAATAACAAGGAGGTAAAGATGGAATTTGTTATAATTGGATTAATTGTTTTAGTGATTATTTTATTAGTAATTTTATTATTAAAAGTAAGTAGTAATAAAGAAAATGATATATCTTTAATTAAAGTTGAAGGTGATATTATTAGAGAAATTGGAGATTTTAAACTTAATTTTTCTAGAGATTTGATGGAAGACTTTAATAAGTTGAATGATAGAATAGAACATAAATTAAATATGATAAATGATAAGGTTAATGAAAGACTTGATGTTAATTTTGAAAAAACTAATAAAACTTTTGCATCAGTTTTAGAACGTCTTGCTAAAATTGATGAAGCACAAAAGAAGATAGATAATTTATCTAGTGATATAGTTAGTTTACAAACTGTGTTAACTGATAAGAAGAGTCGTGGTATATTTGGAGAAGTTAATTTACATCAGATATTATCAAGTGTATTTGGTGAAAAGAATGATAAACTTTATAGTTTACAATATACTTTAAGTACAGGAGTAATTGCTGATGCAATTGTTTTTGCACCAGAACCTCTTGGACATATTTGTATAGATTCTAAGTTTCCACTTGAAAACTATAGATATATGTTAGAAAAAGGTATAACTCCTGAAGAAAGAATAAGAAGAGAAAAGTTATTTGAAAGTGATGTTAAAAAACATATTGATGCGATAGGAAGCAAATATGTTATAAGTGGTGAAACAAGTGATCAGGCAATAATGTTTTTACCTGCTGAAGCAATATTTGCTGAAATAAATGCATATCATACTAATCTAATTAATTATGCTTATTCAAAGCATGTATATATTGCAAGTCCTACAACACTTATGAGTTTACTAACAATAATTCAAGCTATACTTATGGGTATGGAAAGAGATAAATATACAAGTATTATTCATACTGAATTAAATAAACTTGGTGAAGATTTTATGAGATATAAAGAAAGATGGGATAAACTTAGTACTCATATAGATACAGTTAGTAAGGATGTTAAGGATATTCACATTACTACTGATAAAATTAGTAAAAGATTTGATGAAATTAGTAATGTTAATATAGAAAATAATAAAATAGAAGGAGGAAATTAATATGGAAATATTAATATTAGGAGTAATCCTAGTAGTAGTGTTGTCTTCGATTAGACAAATTAATGAATATGAAAGGGGTATAAAGTTTAGATTTGGTAAGTTTAAAAAGATAATGAATCCAGGTTGGAATTTAATTTTTCCAGTAATAGATTCTTTTAAAAAAGTTGATATTAGAACAAGAGCAGTAGATGTTCCAGAACAAGAAGCAATTACAAAAGATAATGTATCAATTAAAATCAATGCAGTATTATACTATAAAATATTTGATGCATCTAAAGCAATACTTGCTGTTGAAAACTTTAATTATGCAGTAAGTCAACTTGCTCAGACAACTATGAGAAATGCAGTAGGTAGCGTAAGTTTAGATGAGTTATTAAGTGAAAGAGATAAGATAAGTAGTGAGATTTGTAAAATAGTAGATGAAGCAACTGACCCATGGGGAATTAAAGTAGAAAATGTTGAATTAAAAGATATTAGTTTACCTGAAGAAATGAAAAGAGTAATTGCACGTGTTGCAGAAGCAGAAAGAGAAAAACTTGCTGTTATTACTAAAGCTCATGGAGAAGTAGAAGCAAGTGAAAACCTTAAAAAGGCTGCGGAAAATTTAAGCATGGCACCAGGTGCATTACATTTAAGAACTCTTGAAACATTAAATGATTTAAGTAGTGATCAAAGTAACACAGTAATTTTTGCACTTCCTATTGAAGTATTAA
>ENA-OQQW01002087-OQQW01002087.1-human-gut-metagenome-genome-assembly--contig:-NODE-2087-length-10737-cov-4.321756_pt1 | contig 10737 bp, 9 predicted proteins | sample MGYA00243234_ERZ505098 | MGnify/ENA primary metagenome ERZ505098 (study PRJEB26097, sample SAMN02712086) | human gut metagenome | biome: Gut microbiome | host: Homo sapiens | place: Denmark: Copenhagen... | reverse complement strand
CAAGTTTGTCGCCCTTCTTTACAGGAAAATCTCCATGGCGGGATGCGATCATCATCTCTCCAAGTGAATTGACAGCCAGCAGAGCTTCCCTGCGGATCTTAAGCACTCCATCAATGTCTGCGATCAGCTCGATCTTTCCCTCTTTTATATCAGAACCATGCATGGTGTCCGAATCTCCGGCACAGATCTTATAAAGGATCTCTGCGCCTTCATTCTCATGAAGGATTCCTTCTTTCTTCTCCCACACATATAAATGTTCTTTTCCTACAGAGAGTAACAGAGGAATATCCTCTTCTCTGACAATATGACCTTTCTTAAAAAGCACCCCTTTTTTTACATCTTTGATAATCTGTGTGATGTCATGGCACAAAATGTGCCCTACGGCATCTTCTGTACGGATTTCTTTCATTATATAGTACCTTCCTTTTGTTTTTTATTTCCCTCAATACCCATTTGGATTTTATTATACATCGGATTGCTGTCCTTTGTCAAAAAATTATAAAACTGTCCAAAATACTTTTTGTTTACAGGTTACTGTTCACTCTGTTCTCAGTAACGTTTACAATCTCATGACGACTTTTTTCAGGCAGTCCGGATATGTGGCTTTTCCTGCATTTTCCCCATAAAGGATCCGCACTCTTCCCAGTTCCTTCCCATCGACGGAATAGATCATCTCCCCTGCCAGGGTGTTCTTTTTCACCGGGGCCTTTACTTCCCTGTGGATTCTCAGCTTTCTTTTTACATTTCCGATATTCTGTCCTGTGGTGTCCAGATAGTGGAACTGTTCTTCATAAACCAGGGAAACCGTCTTTTTCTTTCCATTTCTGACCGGGATCTCAGGCAGTTCCAGGCACCGCCTGTGACAACAACTGTATCACCCTCTGCGAAATCGACCTGAATTTCCTCTTTCTTGATACCAAGAGGAAGCATCTCTTCCTCGGTCAACGGTACCGGCTTGGACCCTGGTCCAACGAAGCCTGTCACACCTCTGGTGTTACGGACAACATACCATGTATCGTCATTCATAACCATGTTGAGAAGTACATAGCCAGGAAACATTTTCTTCTGAACCTGTTTCAGAGCCCCGTTTTTCAGCTCAGCCACTTCCTGCAGCGGAACACGAACTTCAAGGATCTGGTCTTCCAGGTGTCTGTTTTCGATGGTTTTTTCAATATCGACTTTTACTTTGTTCTCATACCCGGAATAAGTATGAACAACATACCATTTCGCTTCTGACATACAATCACCTTATCCTTATTTCATTAAAAGATTAATGCCTTCGAGAATAAATGAATCCATGACGCTGATCAGTACGCAAAGCACGATCGACACGCAAACTACCACGATAGTCTGCTTAATCAGTTCATTGCGGTCTGTCCAGACAATCTTCCTGAATTCTGACTGAAGTCCCTGAAACCAACTCTTCTTCTGGCTCTTGCCAGCAGATTTTTCATTTCCTTGCATAGCCTGACCTCACAATTCTCTGTGAGTAACTGTTTCGTCCAGTTACCTTGGATTACTTTGTTTCCTTATGCAGAGTGTGTTTGCGGCAGAACTTACAATATTTCTGAGTTTCCATTCTCTCAGGATGGTTCTTTTTCTCCTTCGTCATATTGTAGTTACGCTGCTTGCACTCGGTGCATGCTAATGTAATCTTAACGCGCACAACTTCCACCTCCAGTGTTTTCATTTGCATGGTCTTCTATGCCGCCCGGAACGTATATCCGTCGTCATTTTCGGGCATAAAAAAAAGACCTAACTTCCATGTCGCTCGTCAATTTTATCACAGAGCATAGGTACAAGTCAAGCCTTTTTCGCTTAAATATAAAGAATTTCACAGGTTCCGTACGGACGTCTCAAGTGCGCAAACCCGATTCTGCTTCGCTGCATTTCGTTTTCGGGACGTCGCCCCTGTACAGAAAGTAATAAGAAGACCCTTATGTGCAGGCACAACATGTCTTCTTCTGTCTTCCTGCACACTTTCAACTTCTATTAAAAATAGTCATATCCTCCATGGATATCCACCACACTGCCGTTCATATATCCGTTAGACAGCACTGCATAAGCCATATCCGCCACTTCCTCCACAGTTCCAAACCTGTGGAGTGCGATCTTCCGGTTGATACGGTCGTAGCTCTCCTGGGTGCGGGCGCTGTGCCACGGAGTTTCGATGAAGCCAGGTGCAATAGCGTTGACTGTGATGCCCTTTGGCTCAAATTCCTTTACCAGGGATCTTGTCAGGAAATGGATGGCTGCCTTGGTGACTCCATATACAAGGGAGGAAGAATACGCCTGCTGTCCAGCATAGGAACCGGTAAAGAGCACACTGCCGCCCTCTACCATCATGGATCTCAGCTCTTTTACCATAAATACAGGTACGGAAAGATTGGTGTTTACGATCCGTGTCCACTCCTCAAAGCTGTAGTCTTCATATTTTGCGTAGGTACTGATGCCGGCATTGCTTACAAGCCAGTCAATATGGTCTGTCTGCTTTTTCAGCTCCTCCACAAAAACCATCATCTCTTCATAGGAAGACATATCTGCCTTTATCAAAGTCACCTGAGATCTTTTTTCCTCAGGAAGGCTCTCCTGAAACGACAGTGCCTTCTTCTCATCATGTCCATATGTTACGAAGATCCTGTCAGCTTTTGCTGACTCTGCCAGGATCTTTTCGGCGATCCCTCTTCCGATTCCGGAGGTACCGCCTGTGATCACAGTTATTTTTCCCATTTTACAGCTCCATCAGTTCATCAAATATCGGTTTCGGTATATAAGGCTGCTGATTGTGGATCGGCTCACCCAGACAGGTCTTCGGGTATGCGTAGGTTCCATGCTCCAGCATGATCTCCAAAAGCTCCGGCCCGTTCTGCTCCAGGAATCCACCGGCATATTTTTCCACGTCTTCTCCCTGGATGCGCTTTGCAGGAATTCCGTAGGCCTGCACCACATCTGTAAAATCGCAGGACGAGAATCCGCTGCCATCGGAGGTATCCGCATATACACAGTCAAAATAATCTCTCTGAAGATGACGGATCATTCCCAGCGCCTCATTATTCATTACGATCATCTTCACCGGGATATTCTCGCGCTTCACCCACTGCAGCTCCTGGATATTCATCTGGAAGGCTCCGTCTCCGCAGATACATGCCACCGGCTTGCCGGTAGCATAATAAGCTCCGATAGCCGCCGGAAGTGCATATCCCATAGCACCATGTCCGCCGGAAAAAAGTGTCTTCTGCCCCTGCTGATTGTGGAAGGACTGATAGCTCCAGACCATATGCTGTCCCACATCCACAGCAACCGCTCCGGTATCGGAAAGCTGATCACTCAAGTATGCGATCATGCGGTTCGGATAACGCTGCGGTGTCTCATCGTCCACTTTCCAGAGTTCCTTACGGATCTTCTGGCAGACAGCAAGCCATTCCTCATAGGAACCGATCTGTGCCTGCTGCTCTGTCAGCTTACGCACCACAGTCTCTGCGCTGACGCAAAAGCATTTCTCACCTTCTCTTCCCTCATGGATCTCTCTTTGAAGATTATAAGGATCAATATCCACACGGATGATTTCGGCATTCTTCGCAAACTCATGAACCTTAGTACCAATCTGACGGGTACACAGGGAAATTCCAAAGCAGAGCAGAAGGTCGCTTTTTGCATTGGCGATCATATTTGCATACCGGTGTCCGTAGGCACCTCCGATGCACCCGAAGTTCAAAGGATCATCAAAGCTCAGTGCGGACCGGGCAAGTACGCTTGTGATCACTGGAATGTGATGGGCACGCGCCAGATCTGTGAGCATTTTTTCTGCTTCTCCGGAAGCTCCGTGACCGATCATAAATACCGGCCGTTTTGCAGTCCTGATCTTATTCAGAATATATTCTGCCGCCTCTGCTCCATCAGAAGAATCCGCCTTTGCAACTGCATCCTTGTAAAAGGCTGCCCCGTTTTCCGGATCATTTTTTCCATATACAGCTGTCTCGATCTCTTCCTCGGAAAATTCCATATCATAAGCCGGATCTTCCACCTCGCCTCTCTGCACGTTCATGGGAAGATCGATAAGAACCGGTCCCTTTCGACCTGTATTGGCGATCTGCCATGCAAGATTCAGTTCACGAACGATATTTTTCGGATCACGGACCTGCACCGCGTATTTGGTTACCGGCTTTGCCATGGAAACCATATCGATCTCCTGAAAGCCCTGCTGACGAAGGCCTGTAATACCGGAATATTCATAGGTATTCAGCTGTCCGGTGATAAAGATCACCGGAAGAGAATCGAAATACGCATCTGCCACACCGGAAAGCAGATTGGCAGCTCCCGGACCACTGGTGGCATAGGCACAGCCGCAGGCATTCTTTGCCTGAGCATAACCACAGGCGGCAAAAGCAGCTCCCTGCTCATGATAGCTGGAATGACTTCTTACATGGGGATTCTTCTCAATGGAATCTACCAGATGTGCGATCATGGTTCCCTGGTATCCAAAGAAATCATGGATCCCTTTTTTCTGCAAAAATTCCACAACATAATCTGTAAGCTTGACCTTAGACATATTTTTTTACCTTCTCCATATACGAGATCCTTCCTGTTTTTTCCAGATACTTAAGATACAGGTCAAAAACCTCCGGATCTGTTTCAAATGCTTCTTCATATTTCAGGCAGCGATCATTCATCCTGGTATATCCTGCAAATGCTTTTTCCAGTTCCACATAATCTTCATTTTTGAAGAGATTCCGGATATAGCTGAGCTTTTTGCGATAAGCCAGTGCACAGGTATATTTTTCCCCGCAGAATTTTGCATAATCCCAGCACTGTGCAAGATATTCCCGGTAATTCATTCCAAACTGCCTGCGCTTTTCCCTTTTCTTCCTGACAGAAGCAAATTTCTTCAGTTCCTTTGACTGCTGCAGAAATTCCTCACATGGGATCAGTGTGCTGCACACCACCAGCGAGCCGGGAACATAGTTTTCCATTGACTTATTTCGATAATTTTTGCCGTAGGCCCGGGTGAGATAGCTGTCTGTGTTTCCCGGGACCATAAAGGATTCTCCTCCAAGCATTGCCTCCCCGGGATTTTCAAAAATATGCGCAGGAAAATAAAGATTGTGGTCAAAATATCGGAGTACATATGTTTTTGCGCCATCCTGCGGCTGCCGGAGCAGATCCCGGAATATGCTCTTTGCCAGCCAGCCTCGTCCGCAAAGGGAAAGGACTCGCACCATCCAGATACATCCCAGCTCACGCCGGTTCCGCCACTCGCCTTTTTTTCCGTAGATCCTCTTCCATCCCTCTTCGCGCATACGGTTCCAGAGATATTTTCCCTTTGGGCCATATTCACACTGCAGCGGAAGGATATTGATCCCCAGTCCCGGATGTTTGTATTTTCCGTACTCGTCCAGCTTATAAAACAACGTATCTTTATCTGTATAACGCAGAAAAAATCCGGGGAAACGGCTGTTATTCTCCATAGATTCCAGAGTTCTGCGCAGCTCTGGTTCTTCATCAAAGATATTTTTAAACCGGGCCATATCACCGGTCTTCATATAAATATCATTGCTTGCCGGATTCATGGGAAAAGGGCGCTCCGTTACCGCACAGAGGGTAAGATACGGAGAAAGATAATATGTGATCTTATTTTTTCTGCATATGGTATCTATTTCTTTTAGAAGTTCCAGTACTTTCTGCTGTTCTCTGTTCAATACACTCTGCCTCGTTTCTGTTGATCTGTCATTACAGGATCCGCTTCAGAAGCTCCTGAAGCTCCTCCTGACTTTTATACTTATCCAGCCAGCTGTTCAGAAATTCTGTCACGTCTGCCTTCTTTGCGAAAAATCCGGTACGCCGGCTTCCATCGTAAAGATCCTCCAGGAAGATCCTGGAAAGCTCATTTTTTATATAGGGATGCGGCTCATGATCCAATGCCAGGAAATAATTTTCGAAGGCTTCCCGGGTACGCCCCTGTTTCTTCCGGATATCTCCCAGAAGCTTGTATACCTCTCCCTGCCATTCCTTATGGACCAGAAAGCTGCGGATCTCCTCTGCCAGATATTCCATCTCGCCCTCTTCCTCACTGCACAGGATCCTGGTACGGCCCTCTGCCAGTGCTTTGGGATAGCCGAATCTCTGCCATGCACAGGTAAGTGCCTCTTTGTACACCGGCTCCTCAAGAGTTCCCTCCCTTGGAGAATTACCGATGATCCCCAGTTCTTTGCAAAGCTCTCTCACCAGCTCTTCCAGCTCCCCTTTTGTACGGACGGAAGATACCTTCGCAAGATAAAGAGCGCCTCTGATCTCCTCATCCTCCGGCATCAGTCTGCTCCAGAACTCCATCAGAGAGAGTGCTTCTGATCTTCTCTGGCTTCCAAGCAGATCCCGACAGTCCCGGATCGCCTGGGACTTCTGTTTTTTCAGGAATTTATCCAGTTCCAGCTGCACAATGCCGTTATTGGTGCATTCTCTGGCTTTCAGATACTCTGCCATTGCTTCGTTCCGGAGGCCCTTTTTCCAGAGAAGATCCCCCTTATATTTCATAAAATATCCATCCTGGGGAAATACTCTCAGGCAGTAAGACAGAAATTTCTCCGCTTCTGAAGCATTCTGCGGTCCTTCCAGGCGCTCCATCACAAACCGGCATTTAAATTTCAGGAATCCCGGAGCATCCGGATATTTTCTGAGAAGATCATCCACAATCGCCTCTGCTTCCTGCATTTCTTTAAATTCATAGTGGCTGGCTGCTTTTCGGAAACGTCGGATATCCTCCACTGTCTGCTCCATTTCCGGAGTAAGATGATCCATTTTCTTGCGTACCTCGTACATACGGTATGCCTTGGAAACACGCTCCTGATAGATCAGTGTCAGCATGGCCGCCTGAAAAGCCTCATCCTCCAGCGGGATCAGGACCGGATGATAGAACGGACGGATCCCCTTAAAATCCTCACGTCCGATAAACTCCATGCTGAGCTGTACACGGTAATACTCCTCAAAGATCTCACCAAGCACATCATATCTTCTCTCTTTCAGCAGGGTCTCCGCTGTTTTTTCGGATCTCATCAGTCGGGCAGACACATCCCGGGCTACAACACCGGCTTTGATCCTTCTTCGTCTGTCATCCTGTTTATGGTCTCCCTTTGCCATAAGAAGGCAGTAGAATTTGCGGAAAAGCATCTGTCTGCGGATACGTTTTTTGTCGATCCTTGGCATATATTCATCCCGCACCTCCTGATAGCTGGCGCCCGGAACATCAACAGACTCATGAGATTCTCTTTCCCCATGAGGCGGTATATAGGACCATTCGTCCCCGTAATGCCAGATCAGATAATCGCTGGTCCTGTGAGGAATCATAACCTTTTCGCCCTCGAAGTCCATATATTTTACAGGGAACATCATATCCTTGTCAAAAAGAAACGGGCAGCCTCCCCATCGCATGGCATAGCGGCTGCACTCCTCTTCTTTATAAGAAAACATGATCTTCTCCAATTTCTTTAAGGTTCTGTCCTTTCCGCAGAAGGTATAGCGGAAAAGCCAGTACAGATACCGCCAGGGAGAAATTTCCCATCTGACTCCCACGACCATGCTGATATTCAGAAGTTCCGTATAGATCATCATATGGTCCCGGTATTTCTCATACTCACGGTCATCATCCGGAATGGGATCCAGAGTCAGTACGTCAATGATCTCACCAGCCTTGTCGTCTCCTATGATCTGATGCTTGTGGATCGCACAGGTATCCGTACTTCCGTAGCGCGGAAAACCGTTGGTATAATTACGATCCACTTCTGCACAATAAACCGCCCGGTTCGGCGGCATCTCGTTCTGACATATTTCTACAAATTTATCCCAGTCACTTTTGGGCATGTAAATGTCCACATCATCGTCCCATGGGATAAAGCCTTCATTTCGAAGAACACCGATCAGAGTACCTCCGGCCATTACATATCTAAGATCATGCTTTTTGCAGATCGCGTCAACCTCCCGGAAGAGCTGCAAAAGAAGCTTCTGTTTTTCTGTCATCTGTCAACCTCTTTGATTAATTATTTTCAAAAGCTCAGCCAGAGTTTCTGATTCTTCATAAAAAAATCTCGTACATTCTGTCCGTCTGTCACGAATCATGATGACCAGCTCCTGAAGCAGATAGCGAAGACCATTTCCCTCAAAATTAAAGCTGTAGCGTTTCAGGAATTCCTGACCTTCTATTTTGGCTTCAAAATATCCGGTATTCCACCAGTCACCGGGTACGGTGATACGCCCCCTGGTTCCGATGATCGCAAGCTCGTTTTCCACATCCACCGTTGTTCCAATCTCAATGGTCGCCAGTGCCCGGAGATACTTCATCGTGATCATATCATAAATAAAGCAGCCGTCACTGCTTTTCACCGCATTGCTCTTCACCTCCAGGTAATCCTTACCGAGAAGCTTGATGCATGCACACAGCGCCTGGCTGACTGTTTCGCTGAAATTTTTTCCGCCCTCAAAATCATCCTGTGAAATCGCGCATTTTACAGCTACCACATCTCCCACAAGCGCTCCATGTGTCAGCCAGACGAGCTGCGTAAAAGCGCGCAGATAGACCATGGTAAGCTTCTCTACCAGAACAACCTGATGTGCCTTTGCCAGTGCAAACAGCTCTCTTATCTCTTCCGGTTCCAGAGCCATAGGCGTGTCACTGATCACATATTTATCACATTCCAGTGCCTTTCGGATATAATCTGCCCTGTTTTTCAGACCGGATCGGATATAAATGATATCCAATCCTTCCAGAAACTGCCCGTAATCTGTACCATAAGAGTCAAGTTCGTATCTGTCACAGAATTCTCTCGCAACAAAAACGTCCTCGGAATACACACTTTCTACATGCAGTCCGCTGACATACTTGGACTCCATCACCATTTCGTTGTCCTCTGTATCATCCGTAACAATGCCCATGCTGTAGATCATACCCTCACTTCTGAGCTTGGTACTGGAAATATTTTTGGTACGTTCCAGATAAACGACCTCACAGTAATTCTTCAGATAATCAAATTTGCCACGCCAGTCCGAACCGACTACCAGAAGGTCGATATTGTATTTTGTAATGTCATTTAGCTTCTGCCCCTGATATTCCTCTACAATGATCTCATCCGCAAAACCAGTCTTGCGGACATTTTCGATACGCTTCAGAAGGCTGTCCTGTACATTCAGCTTGCCGCGTTCGATATCATAGCTTTCACTGGTGACACCCACAACAAGATAATCCCCCAGCTCCCTGGCTCTTTTCAGAATATTGTAATGTCCCTGGTGGAACAGATCAAAGGTACCGTAAGTAATGACTTTTTTCATTATTAATTTAATCCTGCGCTTTCTCTTCTTTATTTTTCAAAAGCACTTCCATTTCCCCCTGCGGTTCTGTGATCTTTAATATATCATCCAGGTCCTGGAGCTGCTCAAATTCCTGTGGAGCTCCGGCATCATCCATGCCTTCCTCCATCTCAAGATCCTCATCTACAAAGAAATCCTCGCCACGGATTTCTTCCGTCTCTTCTGTCTCATGTTCCAGTACAGCCGCCACATCGTCCTTCACCTTACGTGCATCCTCCTCGTCCAGAGTTGCCGCAAGCTCCTCAATGGCTTTCTTTCTTTTCAGTATGATCTCATAACGGTCATCTTCATCATATTCATCCTCAAGTCCTTCATCCTGCACCTGCCTCTCACGTTTGAACAGAATAAATGTAAGCAGGTTTAGTACCCCTCCGTAGAGGAAAGATACCGGCTTGCTTCCAAGGATCAGCACAAGCACCCAGGATACTCCGAAAAGCACCCAGACATTCAGCATCTGCGGGATGCTGAGAAGAAGCAGGCCGTTGAGTACGATCATGATCGGATAATGGAAAAAATAAATCCCCATGGTATTTCTTCCAACAAAGGTAACCGGCAGCTTCACATCCGGGATCAATGCCAGAAGCGTCAGCACCAGCACAAAAGATACCAGATACATCAGAAGGCGGATCAGCATTCCTGTGATATCATCCATTCCCGATAACTGATACGTATGATTCCCACGGAAAATATCTACCGGGATCTCATTGGCGATCATAAAATTCGGAACTGCATACAAAAGCAGGGCTGAAACCAGGAGCAGGATCCATTTACCCTTGAATTTACGGACCACGTCTGTGTAATCACTCTTCCACAGATAGCCTGCCACAAAAAACGGAAAAAATACAACAATCCTGGAGCTTGAAAGATAAGTCGTAAATTCCGGTCTTGTTCCTGCCCACAATGCAAAAATAATGCTCAGAGGCACGATAAAACGTATCTTGCCAAGTGCTTCGATAGTCAGCCTGTAGATAAACAGTGCCAACACATACCACATAACTGTTCCGGACGGACGGAGCAGCTCATAATCCATGCTTCTGCCGGTCCAGATATAAGCATACCAGGTCAGACTGTATCCAAGAATATAAGGGATCAGCAGATTCTTCACATTCTTCAGTACATCCTGTGGCTTCTTGGAAAGATATCCAGATATAAAAATAAAAGCAGGCATGTGAAAAATGGTGATCCCATACCATACATAACGCACCACCATGTCCACCTTGACCAGCTGAAATGCGATCAGATGATTAAATACGACAAGAAAGATCAGTACTACTTTAATGTTATCGACCAGGTAAGAATACGGAACTCCCTGGCTATCCGTTCTCTGTTTCATTTGTTTCCACCTTGTAATATTTGATAAAAGTATGAATAAATAATAACATATAT
>ENA-OQQW01002074-OQQW01002074.1-human-gut-metagenome-genome-assembly--contig:-NODE-2074-length-10795-cov-3.848138_pt1 | contig 10795 bp, 8 predicted proteins | sample MGYA00243234_ERZ505098 | MGnify/ENA primary metagenome ERZ505098 (study PRJEB26097, sample SAMN02712086) | human gut metagenome | biome: Gut microbiome | host: Homo sapiens | place: Denmark: Copenhagen... | reverse complement strand
GATATTAATAATTATATTATTTTTCATGATGACAGTGTTGTGGGTTCTAGTTTAAAACAGGTGGGTGCACTTGCTGACTATAACCATCTACTGGATCTTATGACAAATGTAAATAATGATTATACACTGAGTCCATATACACCAACGGTTTCAGGCGGTAAACTGGCTAAAGTAAAGAGTTTCTTTAAAAAGATAATCAGAAAGTGTACCAGCTGGTACATGAAGGATCTTTGCAATCAGCAGACATGTATCAATGGTAACATCATTAGAGTGTTAAACGAGCAGACAATGTTTATCCATACGCTAATGGAGGAAAATGCTGCATTAAAGAAGAGTGTAAATAACATGCAGGAATCAATGATTAACAGGGAGAGAGAGGATAAAGCCGGTGAATAAAAAAGTATCAATAATTATTTTGACATGGAATGGTTTAGAGTTTACAAAGAAATGTTTAGATTCTTTGAAAGATACCGTTAATGATGCCATGATAACGACATATGTGGTAGATAATGGAAGTACAGACGGAACGGTAGAATATCTTAAAGAACTTGACTGGATTAGGGTAATTGAAAATAAAGAAAATCTTGGATTTGTCAGAGGAAATAATGTTGCAATTAACCAGATAAAAGACGATGATATCATATTATTGAATAATGATATCATTGTTGAACAGGCTGACTGGGTTAGCGTATTACAGCAGACTGCATATGAAAAAAAAGACACAGGGATTGTTGGCTGCCGACTGATAAATGAAAAGAGAGAATTTCTTCATGCGGGTACCTACATTTGCCCCGAGACGTACTGGGGACAACAGATTGGGGGAGGTCAGAAGGATATTGGTCAGTACAGTGACAATAGGGAAGTAGAAGGTGTTGTATTTGCCTGTGCATATATTAAAAGAGAAGTAATTAATAAAATAGGCGGTTTAAATGAGGCGTTCTTTTCCTATTTTGAGGACACAGATTATTGTTTGGCGGCAAGAAAAGCAGGTTATAAGGTAATATGCTGTGGTAAAGTAACGCTGATCCATTATCAAAATGTATCTACAAATGTTAATGAAGTGAATTTTTCTGACATGTTTTTAAAGTCACAGGCGACATTCAAAAAAATCTGGAATGATGATTTGACAAGTAGATATACAAAAACAATGGCGTGGCATTCTATTGTGAATTTTCCATCTGGATATGCTGTATCGGCAAAGAATTTTATGCTTGAACTAGATAAACTGAATGTTGATGTGCGGTATCAGTATGTTTATGGACAGGGAACACCATTTCCGGTTGAAGAACCTGAAATGAGTGACAACTACAAAATTAATGTTATAAGACAGAGAAAGTTTTTGAAAAATTGTCCACAAGTAGTATATGGACAAGGTGACGTTTTTTACAAAAATAATGGAAAGTACAAAATTGGATTCACAATGCTGGAAACAACAGGAATTCCTAAAGAATGGGCGAGACAATGTAATATGATGGACGAGGTATGGGTTCCGTCTAAATTTAATGTAGAAACTTTTCGTAATAGTGGTGTAACAGTGCCAATTCATGTTATTCCGCTTGGTGTGGATCCTAATTTTTATCATCCCGGTATTACAGGCTATAAAAAACATAATAAATATACTTTTCTTTCTGTATTTGAGTGGGGAGAGAGAAAAGCACCTGAAGTATTATTAAAAGCCTTTTCAAAGGCATTTACAAAGAAGGATGATGTAGTGCTTATTTGTAAGGTAATCAATAATGATGGAGGACTTAGTGTAGAAGAAGAGATTAAGAAACTGAATTTGCCGGCAGATGGACCAGAAATTATTATTATGCACAATACGAAATTTGCTGACTATCAGATGGCAACATTATACAGATCAGCGGATTGTTTTGTGCTTTCTACAAGAGGTGAAGGCTGGGGAATGCCAATCTTAGAGGCTATGGCGTGTGGTTTGCCTACCATTGCAACAAATTGGAGTTCACAGGTAGATTTCTTTAATGAATCAAATGGTTATCCGGTTGATTTGGATGGGTTAATTGATGCAAAGGCAAAATGTCCTTATTATGAGGGATTTCAATGGGCAAATCCAAGTGAAGAACATTTAATTCAGAGGATGCGTTATGTGTATGAACATCAAGAGGAAGCAAGAGAAAAAGGAATGAAGGCATCCCTAGAAGTACGTGATAAATGGACATGGACGAGAGCAGCAGAGAAGATGGTAGAACGGTTAGATAGTATTGCAACAAATCTTTAAGCGGTTCGTTATAAATGTGAAAAGTCTAAATGGAATAGTTGGAAACAGTGAGGATATCAATAAAAAACCGCCTGTGATATATTAAGAATGGTGTCGCAAGCCAAACTTAATCACAGGAGGTGGTCCATATGGACAATAAAAGTTTATCACACACAAAATGGAAATGCCAATATCACATTGTATTTATTCCGAAATACAGAAAGAAAATTTTGTATGGAAGAGTGAGAAATGATGTGAGAGAAATAATAAGCACGTTATGTAAATACAAAGATGTGGATAATATAGTAGGAGCAGTTTGCGTGGATCATATACATTTAAGTGTAGCTATTCCACCTAAAATTAGTATTGCAAATTTTATGGGATACTTAAAAGGGAAAAGTACATTAATGCTTTATGATAGACATCCAGAATTGCAAAGTAAATGGGATAAAGCATTTTGGGCAAGAGGGTATTACGTAGAAACAATTGAATAATCCGGGCTCCGTGTCCCTGCTGTCCGGACTCAGGAAACCGTAAATCCGTTTTTGAGGAAACCACCATTCCGGTGGTGGAAACTTTTATTCTATATCCTTAGAATGTAATCATGCACCAAATGGACGCTGTGAAATTTTTTCTGTAAATTCAGATCTTCTATGATAATTGATGTGGCTTGACGGCAGTTTTCTGCTGTTAAGCCATATTTATTTAATAGCAAAAATAAGCTGGTATATCGTAAGCGCTTAAATCTTGGGTAGATTTACTATCTGCGTTTTGTAAACGTCAAACCATACGCCTGTGAATAAACGAACGCCGCTTCATCAGCGGCGTGGTTTTCTACACTCTTCTGGAAGTTCTGGCGACCATGGCATCAGATGTTCCAGATCCGCAGGGTCCAGATTCCCCTGTTCATCACAAAGCTTTGGCAGTTCCGTAAGGATATACCTGAAATAGTAATACGGGCGCAGCCCGTTCAGCTTCACTGTTTCTGATATGCTGTAGATCAGGGCGCTTGCCCAGGCTCCATTGGCTGTGTTATGGAACATCCAGTTCTTCTTTCCGATACAGAACGTACGGATCGCACGCTCGGAGGCAGAGTTATCGATCGGGACATCCCCATCCGTCAGGAAGACTTTTAAATACGGCTCCTGATGGATCAGATACTGCAGTCCCTGTCCGGTCTTTGACTTGGGCGGGACGACACAGCGGGCAGCCTGTTCTTTTACCCACGCAAAGAATTCCTCAACCAGCGGCCGGATCTTCTCCTGCCGTTTTTGAAGACGTTCTTCACACGGGAGCCCTTTGAGCTCTGTGTCTGCGTTATAGAATTCCGCGATCTTCTGCAATGCCTGATAGGCAATGGACTCCCGGACCACCGATGGAGCTTTTTTATCCATTGCCTTTACCGCATCCGCAAAATCACGTCTGGCATGGGCCCAGCAGTTTGCGTTTGTTACATCCGGCAGTTTTTTCGCCACCAGATGGTACTGCTGTAGACCGTCCGTTACCAGGATCCCTTTGTAATCCCGGTAGAAGTCCAGCGGTTTCTGGTGGTCACGGCCTTTCTGGTATTCATATACCACGATCGGACGCTCTTTATGAAACTCACCGGAACGGTGCACCCACATATAGCACTTGCTGTTTGGGTGGTCACTGTCACGGATCACCTGGGTCGGTGTTTCATCTGCCTGGGTGACGGGAAGACTCAGGAGTTCCTGTTTCATCCGCTCTACAAACGGTGCGAAATAGCGGTCAGCACACTTGATGATCCAGTTCGACATGGTCTGTCTGGAAATGTTTACGCCATTCCGCTCGAATTCCTGCTCTACACGGTGGAGTGCAGAAGAATTCACATACTTCACATTCAAAATGGAAGCAAGCAGGGACGGGGTCACAATGCTGTTGCGCAGCAGGTCTTTCGGGCGGTTCCCTCTCACAAATTCATCCTGATGGTCGCCATCTGTCCCGACATACACCTCAACGGTATGGACTTCCACTGTCCAGGATTCCGGCTCGTGCCGCAGTCTTTTATAGACTTCATCCGGCATCCTGCGCCAGCAGCCTTTCCCATAGAAGGCATCCAGCTGCTCCACGGACACGGAATGGACCGGTACAGCTTCTTCCGGAAATGCCTTCAGGTTGAGTTCCCGCTGGCCTTTGGATTTTTTCTTGCGTGTCACAACGACCGCTTCTTCAACAGATGGTTCCTGTGCAGAGGCATCAAACAGGGTCTCTGCCTCGTCGAAAAAAGATAGCTGCCCATCGATGGATTTCAGGGTTTCCGTATGTCGTCCAAACCGGTAGCTGTTCGCGAGACGGACCTGTTCGATCAGCTTTTCGATGTTTTCATTCAGTGCGTCGAGCTGTCCCTGCATGGACAGGATAATTGTGATCAGTTCTTCGCGGCTCATATTTCCCAGCTCATTCAGTGTATGTTTTGCCATTTCCCGTACTCCTTTAACTCTCTGTACCCATTATACCGGATGACTGGGAAAAAAGCGAACGGCAAAATATCCGCTATCCGTCATTCTGCCTATGCCTGTGACCGTGCAGAAGTGAGGCAACGGTCATGCACAAAAAAACGGAAAAAGCGGATATGCCGGAGCATAGGGGTTGTCACAACCTTTTCTTCAAAGGATTGAGGGCTTTCCGGTCCGAGCGGAAAAGCCAGAAAACAGACCGGGAAATTTCAGCCTTTTGCACAAAGATCAGCCGGGCTTTTGGGGAGTGACATCTTTGATCTTCGGATTTAGTGGATTCAATCCCAGCATCAGATACTGGAACTGCTCCTCTGTCAGCTCTGCCGCTTCTTCCGATGTACGGGGCCAGGATAAGGAACCGGATTCCAGACGCTTATAGAGAAGCAGGAACCCATTCCCCATCCAGAGAAGCCCCTTGATCCGGTCCGACCGCCTGCCACAGAATAAAAACAGGGTGCCTTTTTCAAACGGATTCTGTCTGTACCTGTCACCGATGATCATAGACAGTCCGTCAATACCTTTGCGCAGATCTACATATCCGCACGCGATCACAACTTTCCGGATAGCGGCAGCATCTTCAAGCATGGGTCACCTCCCGGATGATCCTCGAAAGCAGGGTATCGGAGATCTCGTTGGTAACGGCAACGGTAAGATCCTTATACTTAAAAACCGCAGTTGGCTGGACTGCTGCTACAGTATCTGTTGGAGCAGATCCAGAAGGTTTATCCCTGTATGCGAACGGAATCTCTGCAAATGTAACAGGCACAGAATCTGTAGCAGATGGAACAGAAACCTGTCCGGCTGCTTCCTGACGGAACTTCCGCTGCCAATAGTAATAAGATTTTTCTGAGATACCGTTATCCAGGCACCATTGCTTTATTGTGGTATGCACAGGTCTTTGCTGGCTCCGGTTTAAGATCTCCAGCCAGTTGGAACGGCGGATATCGTGAGTGATACGATCCATAAGTTAAGCCTCCTCTAAAAAACTAATAGTTTTTTGCATTTTTTAGAGTATCTCACAAAAGAGACTTTTAGACTAGGCGAGTGGTTTGACGTTTACCTTTACTTGACTTGTACTTTCTGCTCATTCTAATCAGTAGTTCTTCTCATCATGATCAGAATCATACTAGTTCGGGCAAGAAAATCTGTCTGGGGGTTATAGATGGAAGTGTGGTATTTGAGAACCAGAGTATTGGTGTTGCGGCCCTGATTTTTTATACCTTAATGAGAATGTATAGGCACTAACAGTACAACCTAGAGAGGAAGACCAGTATGAGTGTAAATGTTGATTAGTGTGAAGAAATAAAGATAAAGCAGAAGGCTGATGCCATTCGGGAGAGAAGATTCCGAGGATATGGCAGCAGCCTTATTTTTATTCTTGAAATGTGCTATGTGCTGTTTAGTTATGCTCGTTTAATTATCGATGTTGAAAATGAAATTAATGTTAGAACTATGATTTATCTAAACTATTTCAAAAGATCAGGCGAAACATTATTTATATATTTTTCAAGGGAGGTTTGGTCTATTAATGCAGGAACAACTCCTTGCCTGGAAATACAAAAACCAGCAGCAAATGTGGCGATTTTAATAGCACTGCATAAATCATAGCCATATAGGAGATAGGATGCAAAAGCGCTAATAAAAGCATCGCTTCCTCCTGTGCTGTCCATAGGGATAAAATCAGCCGCTGCTGGAAAACGTTGTTCCATAGAAGTTGTTTTCAAGAAGCAACCGAACTCCCCGAGTGTAATGACAACAGCGCCAACACCTTTTTGGAGCATGATATCTGCCTGATGGGAAAGTTCGGCGGTATCTATGGAAGCAGGTCGATTACAAAGTAGTGCCATCTCAGCCTGGTTAGGAATAAGAATATCTGTATGTTTGAGGATGTTCTCGCTTAGGGATGAGACAGCAGCCGGTTTCAAAATCGTTTTGACATTATTCTCTTTGGCGATAAGAACAGCCTCTTCAACAGCTTCAATTGCAATTTCGGTCTGCAATAGGCAGTAAGCACAGTTTTCAAAAAAATGGCTGTTATTTCGAAGCGTCTGGGCTGTCAAAGTGGCATTTGCACCAGTCAGGAGTGTGATAATAGATTCCCCATCGTCTTGGATTTGAATATAGGCCTTTCCGGTGTTGACGGATCTGTCTCTGTGGATGCCAGAACTGTCAATACCATGTTCCTCCAGACAAGAGTAAATTAATCCGACATCAAGGTCATTTCCTACATTACCAAGAAGAGTTACTTTATGATTTAGTTTAGCGACTCCTACTGCTTGATTTGTTCCTTTACCTCCGGGAGAAATACTATGTCTTGAAGTGACAATGGTTTCATTAGGATTTGGAAGATGAGGAATGTTCAAACTAATATCGGTATTGATGCTGCCGACGACAATGATCTGTGGCAAACGTTTGGAAGCAGGAATATCCAATGTAATTGTATTTTCCAATTTATAATCTGCGATAAATGGCGAAAAAACGGTGGAATGTTGTTCACATTGTTCAATCAGAGTTTTACACAGATGCATGCCGAAATCATAAAAAGGAATAATGATTGAAGAAAACTCGGCGGAAACAATTGGTGGAGCAGCATCATCCACTAAGGTGATCAGAGATAAATCATATGGGATTTCATATAAATGTTGTTTCAGCTTTTTCTTCAGATAATAAGCCAGTTGGCAATCTGTACAGATTATTCCGGTAAGCTGCTGGCTTTTAATGTGGAACATCCAATCAGAAGCATCTTGTGGCAACAGGCTGTTTTGGTTGAATGGGAATTCTTGTTCAAATAATGCTGCTTTGTAGCCGGTTATAATTTCATCATAAAACGGGGATGATGAATCTGTTAACAATGCAAAATGTTGATGCTTATTTTGAATAAGACATTCGGAAGCTTTATAGAGCAGCGCTTGGTAATCAATTTTGTGTGAATCAGAATGGAAGGCGTTCAACCAGGTAATGCAAGTTCCGATTTCTGAAAAATACTTTTGGAAGCGTAAACTGTTTGGGGAAACTGGTTCCCAGATAATTCCGTCAATTTTAGCATTACAAAGTGCAGTAATATGTTTTAATTCGATTTGTTCATTTTCGTTACTGATGCAGACAATAACGTGATATCCGGCTTCTTCAGCCGCAGAAAGAATTCCATCTAACAGTTTACCGTAATTTGGTTCAGAGCGTAAAAGAACACCTAACAGGAAAGATTTTGAGATAGATGTATTCCGTGCAAAAGCATAGGGAGAATAGTTATATTCTTTTGCGATGCTCAGAACCTTGTCGCGAGTTTCAGGAGAAATATGTTCGTCCTTGTGATTCATGATTTTGGAAACAGTAGATATAGAGACTCCTGAGAGTTGGGCGATTTCTTTGATTGTCATTTATTTTCCTCCTAAAGATTGAATCAAGGCGATAAAATACATTGATATTTTACCAATGATATAAATATGCTTAAAAAATAGTCTATCTTATCTAAAAGTAAAAGTCAATTCGAAACGTGTAATGGGTATTGTTAAAATCGGTAAAAAAACACAAGGAAAATTAGGTAAGAAAGTACTTTCGTACAAAAACAGACAAAATACGATTGACAATAAGCAACTTAAAACGTAAGATTAAATAAGAAAAGGTTTTAATATATCAATTTCCTAAGCGATATGTAGGATGAAGTGAGATGATGTATTATCGTGAATAATTAAAAATTTAGGCGACATCAAATGGCTCATGAAAGAGAGGTGAAAACATTATTAGAGCTGCCAGAAGTAGAGCAAATCACCGATGATCTGCTCAGGAAATATGTATTTGGAGGATGAATGCGAAGACAGTGTTTAATATACATAAAATATTAGTCAAGAATATTAAAAAGCATTCTTCCTGAAGAAGGGTTCTACACATGCAGTTATTTTAAAAAGTTGCGTTGAGAATCACTAAACAATATGAGGAATTTAGGAGGAAAGATAAGATTATGTCAAAGAAAATTTTAGCCATGTTTATGGCTACTGCAATGGCTGCAACCACTTTCTTTGGTTGCGGTAGCACCGAGGAAGCAAGTAAGAAGGATGAGGGTTCTTCAACAACAAGTACAGATGAGGATGCTTCAACAAAGACGGATGATGAGAAAGTTACTCTTGAAGTGGCTGTTAGTGGTAGTGCCCAGGAGATTGCTATCCATCAGCAGAAATTTGATCTGTATATGAAGGAACATCCAAATGTTACAATCAAACCGGTTGATATTGGTAGTGAACGTTTCCAAAAGCTGATGACACTGATTGGTGCAGATAATGCGCCGGATATTATTTATCTTAATGAGTGGACTTATGTTATGGCTAACAAAGGAGTACTTCTTGGATTAAATGATCTGATTGAACAGGAACAGTTTGATACATCTGTTTATCCAGAATCCCTTCTGACTCCGTTACGTTATGAAGGTGAGTTGTATGCATTGCCACAGGAAGTTTCTCCGTTTGTAATTTATTATAACAAAGAGATGTTTGAAGCAGCAAATGTACCACTGCCGACAGACGATTGGACAATTGACGAATTCTATGCTGCAGCAGAAGCATTGACCGATCCTGCTGAAAAGGTTTATGGTTATCGCCATCCGGGCGCATGGGCAGATCAGGTTCTGGGATGGCTCTCACGTGCCGGTGTTGATTTTGATATTAGTGGTAAAGAAGTTAAGGGTCTGGATACACCAGAAGCTCTTAATGCCTTGACATTCTTGTATGATTTAGTTGTTAAAGATGAACTCTCTCCTAACCCTGCAGCACTGACAGCAATGGGCAAAGGCGCAGACGCAATGTTCCGTAATCAGAAGGTAGCTATGGAATCTGCAGGTCTGTGGATGTTACCTACTTACAAAGAGAATCCTCTTCCTTTCGAATGGGATGTAGTACGTATGCCGATGGACAAAAATCAGAATACAAAAGCAGGTATTCTTAACTGGGGTATCTCAAAATCTACCAAAAATCCTGAAGCTGCATGGGATCTTTTAAAATTCTTATGCGGACCTGAAGGAAACAGAATTGTAGCAGAATCGAATATGGCTCTGCCGGGAAGTACAGACAAAGAAGCCCTTCAGATTGTTTTAGACAGCAAATTCCCGTCTAACGTAAAAGCATTTGTAGATTCTGTGCCGGATTGTGATCTCAAGGATCAGTTGTCTATTTATCGTACAGAGGTTAATACAAAAGTACAGCAGCTTGTCGATGAAATGCTGATTGGCAAGAGCACACCAGAAGAGACACAGGAAAAGCTGATAAAAGAAATTAATGCCATTTTGGCAAATTAATATTTGCATCAGGATGTAAAATCAGGATGAGGAAGGGAGAAATTTCAGAATTTAAGAAAATTTCTCCCTTCCTGTATTATTGGCAGTATTGTTTTTTAGTTGAGGTGATCAAAATGGAAAAGAAATCAAATACAGTGAAGAAAAAGAAGACAAAGAGGCTTGATGCAAAAGAAAATTTCTGGGGATATGTTTTCTTGTCACCAGTAATTATCGGCTTTTTGGTTTTCACAGTATTTCCGGTTGTAATGTCATTTTACTACAGCCTTACAAATTATGACGGAATTCAACCACCGAAATTTGTCGGATTTCAAAATTACGCGATGCTTTTTACAAACAAAGAATTCGGTGAGGCACTGTTTCATACCATCTATTTCACTATTGGAACGGTTCCCGTTGGAGTGTTTTTAGCTATTCTGGTAGCGGTACTGTTAAATCAGAAAATTCACGGGGTCAACGTGTATAGATCTGCGTTCTTTATACCGGTTATTGTGTCATATGTCTCGATTACCATGGTTTGGCAGTGGTTGTATAATGAAGATTATGGTTTAATAAATGCCTTTCTGGGACAACTTGGCTTATATCAGCCACCGTGGCTTACAAGTGAAAAGTGGGCTATGCCATCGGTTATTATTATGAGTATTTGGAAAAGTCTAGGATTTAATGCGGTAATTCTTCTTGCTGGTGTACAGGGAATTTCTTCTGAGATCTATGAATCTGCAGATATAGACGGGGCAAATGTAGTTCAGAAATTTTTTAAAATCACAATGCCTTTGTTAAAACCGACGATTGTTTTTGTTACAATTATAAGTATGATTAATT
>ENA-OQQW01002068-OQQW01002068.1-human-gut-metagenome-genome-assembly--contig:-NODE-2068-length-10811-cov-8.941893_pt1 | contig 10811 bp, 8 predicted proteins | sample MGYA00243234_ERZ505098 | MGnify/ENA primary metagenome ERZ505098 (study PRJEB26097, sample SAMN02712086) | human gut metagenome | biome: Gut microbiome | host: Homo sapiens | place: Denmark: Copenhagen... | reverse complement strand
GAAATAAAATTATTGAAATAATTTTGCTGTAATGGTATAATGGTCACTAAAGGCTTTTTACAATTGAACAATGTGGCTTGTGCGTCTTATTTTTTGGTATGCATACATTTTGCGTGCAATTTCGGTGAAACTATTCTCGGAGGTGCATACAATGCCACAAAAATCAAAATCTTCAAAAGTCTCATCAAAAAAAGGGAACTATGTTAAAAATCCTGCGCCGGATGATGATCCGCAAAAGCTTGCAAACGACAGCCCCATAAGTGAAGAACAAACAGACCGAATCGGCGAAACAGGTTCTGTTCTCACAACTCATAAGGACTGTGTGCTGCATTGCCTGACGATTATCGGTCAGATTGAAGGCCATTACATTCTTTCGCAACAAAACAAAACCACAAAATACGAGCATGTTATCCCTCTGCTTGTTTCGGTTGAGGAGGACGAAAGAATTGACGGACTGCTTGTGCTGATTAACACAGTCGGCGGAGATGTTGAGGCAGGTCTTGCAATTGCCGAGGTGATTTCGGGAATGAAAAAGCCGACCGTTTCCATCGTACTCGGCGGAGGTCATTCAATAGGAATTCCGCTTGCTGTTGCGGCAAAGAAAAGCTTTATCGCAAAGAGTGCGTCAATGACGGTTCATCCCGTCAGAACAACAGGCCTCACACTCGGAGCTCCGCAGACCTTTGAATATTTTCAGCGTATGCAGGACAGAATCACAACCTTTGTTGCCGAAAATTCCAATATTACAAAAGACCGTTATAATCAGCTTGTGCTTAACACGGGTGAGCTTGTAATGGATATCGGAACTATTCTTGAGGGAGAAGAGGCTGTTGAAGAAGGCTTGATTGACGAGGTCGGAACAGTTTCCGACGCAATTGACGCTCTTTATGATTTGATTAAAGAAAACAAAGAGAGCAAGCCAAAGTCTGCAAAATCACGCTCAAAAAAGCAGGAAAAATAATTTCGGGCGTTTTGCCCGAATACATATATATTGTGAAGCTTATGATTTGTATGAAATCTTAATTATGCCAACCCATACGGCTTTTCAGCGTACAAATAACAAAGAAGATTCGTAAAAATTATTTTTTGGAGGGAATACATAACCATGTCAATTTTAGATGCTATTATTCAGGGTGTTGTTCAGGGACTTACCGAATTTTTGCCCGTATCAAGCAGTGGCCACCTCGCAATCACACAGCACATTCTCGGTGCAGGCACAGGCGAAAGCAATCTTTTCTTTAATGTAATGCTCCATGTCGGCACACTTGTTGCCGTTGTTGCATTCTACCACAAACTTGTGTGGGATCTTATCAAAGAATTTTTCCTTATGCTCAAGGATATTTTCACAGGAAAGTTCAAATGGAGCAAAATGAATTACAACCGTAATCTCGTTGTAATGCTCATCATCGGTCTTATACCGCTGTTCTTGCTTTTTCTGCCAATCCCCGGAACAGATATGAAACTCAAGGACCTTGCAGACCGGCTTTCCGCAAGTCCTGTTCTCATAGTAACTGCCTGTTCGCTCATTCTCACAAGCGTACTTTTAACAATCGGTATTATCTGTAACCGCAAGAGTGTTGCCTCAACTCACAAACATCTTGCAACAAAGAGCAATGCCAAGGCAACAAGAGATAATTTTAATGTTGTTGACGCAATCCTTGTCGGTGTAACACAGGTTTGTGCCGCACTCCTTCCGGGACTTTCCCGTTCAGGCTCAACACTTTCGGTCGGTGAGATGAGAGGAATCTCAAAGCAGAAGGCACTTGACTACACATTCGTACTTGGTATCCCGTCAATCCTTGCGGCGGCACTTCTTGAGGGTGTGGATGCAATCAAGTCACCCGAAGGTTTAAGCAATATTGAATTTCTTCCGCTGATTATCGGAATGGCGGTTTCCGCAGTTGTAGGCTATCTTGCAATCGTAATTTTTAAGTGGTTCCTGAAATCCGACAAAATGGAAATTTTCGTAATCTACACAGCGATTGTCGGTGTTGCATTTATTGTAATTTCAATCATCGAAATGAACACGGGCGTAAACCTTTTCACAGGTGCGCCAATTGCATAAATTTTAAATGGAGTGATTTTATTGGCAGCTAACAAAAAAACAGCTGACAAAACTAAAAATACTGCGTCGGGAAGAAAAAAGACTTCTTCAAAAACCTCATCAAAAGGTGCAAAAACTGCAAGCAGAACCAAAGCATCCGCTGTTCCGAAAAGGAGCAGCGGACTTTCGCCGCGCGTAAGAGCAATCCTCTATGCCGCCGTTGCGGCTGTTTTTGTCTGCATAATTTTCATAAAAGGTTCAAATGTCTGGACAATGATACGCAGTTTCTTTTTCGGAGTTCTCGGATTCGGAATTTTTCTTGTTCCCGTAACACTTTTTTATTTGTGTGTTATGACCGAAAAGGAGAAACAGGTTGCACGCTATAAGCTGAAGCTTTTCCTTTGTGTCGTCATAATTCTGTTTATCGGTGCGTTGATTTACGCAGGCAGCGGTGCAAAATATTCTGATATGAACTTTTTTGCGTGTCTTGGCAATCTGTTCAAGGATGCCTCCGACACCTCAAGGTATATGACTTTCGATTGCGGAATAATCGGCGGACTGCTCGGCTATCCGCTTGTTGTCCTGTTCGGCAGTACAGCCGCACTTTTTACAAGCTTTGTTGTAACAGCCGCACTTATCCTTATTGTTGCGAACATTTCCATTAAAGATATGACAGCGGCGGCGTCAAGGACAGCCGTACATATCCGTGAAGCAGGTGAGGAAAGGGCAAGAGTTCGCAGAGAACGCAGAGAAGAAAACCGTGAGAGAAAGCTTGCCGAAAGAGGCGATATCGACATTGCGCTTGAAGGTGAAAACAGAAAGTCCTCGGGAAGTTTTATTGACATTCCGCTTGATGACAAAAAGACAAAGGTCAAGAAAGCAAAGTCGGCAGTAAACGGAATTGACACGGATATTGCCGATTCAAAGGAAGAAAATGCCGCAGACAAGGATCTGTCGCAGGATCTCATCAACATAATCAATCGTGCAAGCAAGCCTATGGGCAAAAGTGCCAACAATACGGTTTCTGCAATTGCAGAGGATATCTCAAACGAAAAGTCAGCTCCTAAGGCTGAACAGACAGAGGTCAAGCCTGATGCCGAAACTGAGAACATCGTCAAAAAAGCACTTCTCAAAAGCAAAAAAGACAACAGTGAGGAGGCCGGCGACGAAATTGCGGAACAGCTTGACAGAGCTGTTCGCTCCGATAATTCTCAAAAAGAAGAAAAGAAGTATCAGTTCCCACCGATTCAGTTGCTCAAACCAAAGCTAAATTCCGATGACAGCGATGCAATGGAAGAAATGCAGAATAATGCCAAAAAGCTTATTGATACCCTCACAAGCTTTGGCGTAAAGGCAAGCATTGTAAACATCTGCCGAGGTCCGTCCGTAACACGCTATGAGTTACAGCCTGCCCCCGGTGTTAAAATCAGCAAAATTACAAATCTCTCTGATGATATCGCACTCAGCCTTGCCGCAAACGGTGTTCGTATTGAAGCGCCTATTCCGGGTAAGGCGGCAGTCGGAATTGAAGTTCCGAACAAGGTTGTAAGCATGGTAACAATGCGTGAATTGATTGATTCGGACAAGTTCAGAAACAGCAAGAGCAAGCTCACAACCGTTCTCGGAAGAGATATCTCGGGTGAAATTGTTGTTACCGATCTTGCAAAAATGCCGCACTTGCTCATTGCAGGTACAACCGGTTCGGGTAAATCCGTGTGCGTAAACTCAATTCTTATGAGTATTCTCTACAAGGCAACTCCCGATGAAGTAAAGCTTTTGCTTATTGACCCGAAAATGGTTGAATTTTCAAAATACAAGGGTATTCCGCATTTGCTAATTCCCGTAGTATCCGATGCCAAAAAGGCGGCGGGTGCGCTTGCGTGGGCGGTAAACGAAATGCTCCAGAGATATAAAATTTTTTCCGAATACGATTGTAAGGATATTGATTCATATAATTCTCTTATCGAAAAAAATATGAATTATATGGAGAAAAATCCACCTGTTGTTAATGAAGAGGGAGAAGAGGTTCAGCCTGTTCTTGAAGTGAACGGACTTCCCGTTGCCAAAGAAAAAATGAGCCGTGTTGTAATTGCAATTGACGAGCTTGCCGATTTGATGATGGCGGCTCCGAGCGAGGTTGAGGACTCAATCTGTCGACTTGCTCAGATGGCTCGTGCCGCAGGTATGCACCTTATCCTTGCAACCCAAAGACCTACCGTTAATGTAATCACAGGTCTTATCAAGGCGAATGTACCGAGCCGTATTTCACTCAAGGTAAGTTCAAACACAGACTCCCGTACAATTCTTGATACAGGCGGCGGTGAAAAGCTTATCGGCCGAGGCGATATGCTGTTTTCACCTGTAGGTGCTCCAAAGCCTATTCGTGTTCAGGGTTGCTACGCTTCCGATGAAGAAATCGAGGGTGTAACCCACTACATAAAGAAAGCATATTCGGCTCAGTATAATTCTGAAATCGAAGAAAAAATTAAAAGAATTGCTGCAGAAGAAATTGCTCAGGGCAAAAAATCGGGTGATTCAGACTCATCATCTGACGAAGGTCTTGATATTGACAGCAAAATGGAAGAGGCAATCAAGTGCGTAATTGAAGCAGGACAGGCATCAACCTCACTCTTGCAGAGAAGACTCAAGGTCGGCTACGCAAGAGCAGGCAGAATGATTGACGATATGGAACAAATGGGAGTTGTAGGCCCTCATCAGGGTTCAAAACCGAGAGATGTTCTCATGACCTACAACGAATGGCTCGAACGCAGAAATGCACTTGAAAACAGAGCCGATTAATAAATAAAGGAGGGTTCAATATGGCTTTTTTACCGATGAACGCAAAAGAAATGCGTGATCGAGGTTGGAACGAAGTCGATTTTGTATATGTTTGCGGTGATAGCTATGTTGACCATCCGTCATTCGGTGCGGCAATAATCACGAGAGTTCTTGAGGATTGCGGTTACAAAACAGCATTCCTTGCACAACCTAATTGGAAAAACGATGATGATTTTACACAGTTCGGAAAACCAAGGCTCGGTTTTATGGTGTCGGCAGGCAACATTGACAGTATGGTTGCCCACTACACGGTTGCAAAGCGTAAAAGACATGATGATGCTTATACGGCAGGCGGTAAAAACGGCAGGCGTCCCGACAGAGCCGTCACCGTTTACTGCAACATAATCAGAAAATTATATCCCGATTCTCCCATTATAATCGGAGGTCTTGAGGCATCACTCAGAAGATTTGCTCATTATGATTATTGGAAAAATGAGGTAATGCCCTCAATTATTTTCGACAGCAAGGCAGATTTGCTTGTGTACGGAATGGGCGAGCTGCAGACAATTGAAATTGCAAAAAGACTTTCCGAGGGCTATCCTGTTGAATCGCTTTACGACATCAGAGGTGTTTGCTATAAAATTCGTACAGACGATTATGTGCCAAAGTCGGTTGTCGAACTTCCAAGCTACGAGCGTGTAAAAGAGGACAAGCGTGACTATGCAATTGCATCACGCAGGGAGCTTGAGGAGGCTGATGCCGTAAGGGGCAAAACCCTCATTCAAAGGCACGGAAAGTATATTCTTGTGCAGAATCCTCCGATGCAGCCGCTTGACACAAAACAGCTTGATTATGTCTATTCTCTGCCGTATGAGCGTTGGTATCCAAAGTGTTATGAAAGTCTCGGCGGCGTACCCGGTATCAACGAGGTACTGTTTTCAATCACACACAACCGTGGTTGTTTCGGTGCTTGTAATTTCTGCTCACTTGCTTTTCATCAGGGCAGAGCGGTAAACGTCAGAAGTGAAAAGAGTATTATTGAGGAGGCTGAAAGTTTTCTTGATAATCCACGATTCAAGGGTTACATAAGCGATGTCGGAGGACCTACAGCAAACTTCAGACTTCCGTCATGCGAAAAGCAGAAAAAGCTTGGACTTTGTAAAAACAGAAGATGTCTTGCACCGACACCTTGCCCGAATATGCAGGTGTCGCACACGGAATATCTTGATATTCTGCGAAAGCTGAGAAATCTCAAGGGCATTAAAAAGGTGTTTATCCGCAGCGGAATCCGTTTTGATTATCTTATTGAAGATGAAAATGACGAGTTTTTCCGTGAACTTGTAAAGTATCACATCAGCGGTCAGCTGAGAGTTGCCCCTGAGCATTGTTCAGCGGCAGTTCTCGACAAAATGGGTAAGCCGCATATTGAAAGCTACAAGCGTTTTTGTAAGATGTTCTACGATTTTACGGGCAAGGAAAATAAAGACCAGTATGTCGTGCCGTATCTGATGAGCTCACACCCCGGTTCAACACTTTCGGATGCCGTAGAACTTGCGCTTTTCTGCAAGCGTGAAAACATTCACCCAAAACAGGTTCAGGACTTCTATCCGACTCCGGGTACAATTTCAACGAGTATGTTCTATACGGAGCTTGATCCGTACACTCTCAAAGAGGTTTATGTTCCGAAGTCTGAAAATGAAAAGGCAATGCAAAGGGCGTTGCTGCAGTATTTCATTCCCGAAAACAAACCGCTTGTAATCAAAGCACTCATCAAAGCCGGCAGACGGGATTTAATCGGTAACGATAAAAAATGTCTTGTAACTCCGATGGCAGGACAAACACAGGGCGGTTATTCAAAACAGAACAACAACCGCAATTCGCAGAATCAGAAGGGAAGAGGCAAAAACGGCAAAGATAAGTTCGCAAAGTACAGACGAAAAAACAAAAAGAAATAAAATCTTTTTTATACTGAAAATATCGGTATGCGTACTTTTCACTGTCTGTGTACTGCTTGTTTCATTCGGAAAACCTCTCGGAATTCCCGATTGGAACGATGTCTATACATTTTTTGGGATTTCAGCCGATATGGAGTCCGATTTTTCTGTTTCGTTTATCAATGTCGGTTCGGCTGATTGTACGCTGATTAAATGCGGAGATAAAAGTGTGCTGATTGACGGAGGAACAAATCTTGTGACCGATAAAATTACTGCCTATCTCAAACGCAGTTCGGTAACTCATCTTGATGCCGTAATAGTGTCACACCCCGACAGCGACCACATCGGTTCGCTGCCCGATATCATAGATAAGTTCGGTACGGATGTTGTTTATTTCGGAAAATATTCCGACAGCCACAAAACCCCAGAATACGAAAAGCTTGTTAATTCTATAAAAGAAAATAATATAAAAACCGTAATTCCTGTTTCAGACAAACCCGTTGAAATCGGAAATATGACCTTTAAATTTTATCAACCCGAAAAGGACTTCGGCAACACAAACGATAATTCGCTTGTAACAATGCTTGAATATGACGAAAAGCGATTTCTCTTTACAGGTGACATTTCGTCAAAAAGGGAAGAATCAATGGTTAATTCCGACAAAGAATTAAAATGCGATGTTCTCAAGGTTGCACACCACGGCAGTAAGTATTCTTCAAGTGAAGATTTTCTTGCAAAGGCAAGCCCCGAAACCGCTGTAATAAGCGTTTCGGCTGACGATACGGCACTTCCCGATTACTATATAACAGCCTTGCTTAACAGCGTGTGCAAAAATGTTTATCGGACAGACAGCGATAAAACCGTTATGATAACAGTTGAAAACGGTGAGATTTGCACCAAAACTCATGCCTGAAAGTCGCCTGTTTACATTCCTCTTGACTTCGGCTTTCATTTTCTTCATGGCTTTTCTGCTTGGGTACTGATACGTTTCCTTGTACAGTTGTCCTTTGCGTGTTTCCGTTGTCATTCTTCTGTGGTGCATTCCGAGAAAGTCAAATCCCTCTTTTCCGTCCCACATGCTGACTATCTTTGTTTTCACTGGATGTAGCTTTAAATCCAGTTTTACCATGATATACTGCAATAAATTCAGTGCGTGATTTGCACTTTTCTTATTCTTGCAAATGATTACCGTATCATCTGCGTACCTTACAAGAATACCGTGAGTATGTCCATACTTTTCCCACAGTCTGTCCAGTGTGTTTAGGTAAATGTTTGCCAGTAACGGAGATATGACTGAACCTTGGCTGGTTCCCAGTTCAGAGATTGTCAGTACATTTCCATATAATACTCCTGATACTAACCATTGTTTTATCAGCTTCAATATCCTACGGTCTGATATTCTCTGCTCTACCAGCTTCATCAACTTTCCTTGGTTTACATTGTCAAAAAAACTTTTCAATGTCTGCGTCTACTACATAATAGCCCTTGTTGTTACACGCTTTCCTTACTACTTCCAGTGCTTGTTTCGCACTTCTTTTCGGTCGGAATCCATAGGAACATTCTCTAAAGTCAGCTTCGAATACTGGCTCTATTGCTATCTTTGTAGCCATTTGCACAATTCTGTCCTTGACCGTTGGTATTCCAAGAGGTCTTTCACTTCCGTCTGGTTTTGGTATCATAACTCGCTTTACTGGGGATGGTTTATACTTTCCATCCATCAGTTCCGATTTGATTTCTGACAGGTATTTTTCAATTCCCATCTCTTCAATATCTTCGATTCCGATACCATCTACACCACTGGAACCCTTGTTAGCTTTTACCCGTTTCCATGCTTCAAAAAGTACATCATCACGATATACCTTATCGTAAAGTGCATGAAATCTTCGGCTATCACATTTCTTGGCTGTCAGATATAGTTTGTTTTGAAGTTGTCGAACTTTTTCTTTGGAGTTGTTAGTCTGCATGACATTCTCTCACTCTTACCCTCTCTACAAACATGAATGAAGCAAGGAACCTTCCCATAGACTGCGTTTTCTTGCACAGTCATTATCGGTACTATGTTCCTCTCCGACTCCCTCCCATCAGAAATACGATTTCGCCAAGCTTATACGCTTTCTTTTTACCTTTCGGTGATGGGTAGGGTCTCTCCAGTTCCGAACCACACTTTTCATACATACCGTTTCCTATATACCGAGGGATTCCTCCGTGCTGCTTTCCAGTTTCTTCGCACGTTCCATGGCTTTCACCCATACGCCCAGGGTTCAGCTTCCCTTTGCTCTCTTTTCAGAGACCTTTCTAACGATACGGCAGAATTCACTTTATGTTACGGTCTGCATAATTGCTCGCCCCTCTTACCGAGGTTACTTTATCCACTCGCTTAGTACCCTGCATTACTGCAACGCACCGAGTTTAGCTACACGGCTCACTGGCGATTACCGTGACCGGACTTACACCGGCTAGTGTGGTCCAGCTTCGCTGGACACACAACGTAAATGAAAGAAAAACGGTGCAGACAAATATGATTTCCTTCGTGAGCCATGGAGCTGGGATTCTAAAAATTTCGTGAAGCTCTGCTTCACAAAATTTTTGCTCAGAAGCCCAGCGGAATGCCCGGCGAACAGGAACATCATATTTTGTCTGTACCGTTTTTCTTTTCATTACATATAAAATTCTGACTTGTGAAAGGACGCTTATATCTGCCCTTCACATCCTAAGAAAGCACCACAGAATCTGCTCTCCACGGTAAGTTAAACTCCGGTTACTCAATATATTCATAGTATGCTGGCAGATATTTATCCACAATATCAAACGGAGCCGGTCCAATGGACAGTACCGCCTGATGGAAGGATTTATCATTATAATCCTTGATATTTTTCAGGGAAGTCTCCTTCTTCAATTCCTCGAATTTTAAAAATCCAATATAATATTTTAAATAATGTGTCGGTTCTTCCACGATCAGCTCAAAAATACTTTCAATCGCATCATCATTTGTGATTCCGTAATTATTCCAGAACTTTTTCGTGTCCTCCAAAGTCCAGCCCTCATAGTGGATGCCGATATCGGTGGAGGCATAGAGGCTTAAGGTGGCATCCTGATTCAGCTCTAAAATGGTGGCAACATCGTCATCCAGACCTGCGTAATGATAAGACTGGAATTCCACATAAGTCGCCCAGCCCTCGACAAAACCAGAATAATTTAAAATCGAGCGCACCGGCTCAATCCCGGATTCATAAGTCATGACCGTCTGGTAAAGATGCCCCGGAAATCCCTCGTGTGCAAGCGTTGTAAAATAGGAAATATTTGTAGTGTCCGTTGTTTCATTAATATAAATAGAGTTATGCGAATAATCGTCAATCGGTGCAATCACATAAAATGCCGGGGCAAGATAATCTGCCACGCAGTCGTCAATGTAATTGACGGTGTAACCTGTTTCCGGCGGAGCAGGGAAATCATCCAGCATAACTTCTTTTAAATGGTTTAATGTGGTTGCAGAGTCCGTCGGTGTCAGAGTCGCTTCGGAGGCAAGCTCCCAAAGCTCCGGGTTCTCAGTAGTAAGATCGGAGGATTCCTGCAATACTTTTACCCGCTCATTGGAAATCATATTTTCCAGTGTTTTGACACTCTCGGAAGCACCGGTGTTGTAGGCGAGCAGATATTCATAATACTGTTTTCCTTCCGGGAAATAGCAAAGTCCGTTTTCATTGGTTCCGGAACCTAAAAGGTCTGTCAGTGCAGCGGCAAGATTTTCGTAGGCTGGAAAAATATGTTCGCGGAGCATTTTTTCGTTTTGCAGCCTGTAATGGTCTTTTTCAGACTGGGTCAGACCGGTGAGCTTATCAATCCTTGTGTTAAACGTTTCGATCAGGTAGTGATTGTCGGAATCCACAATAAAAGCATTACACTGATCGATAATGTTCTGGCAGGCAAAATCGGACATAAAAAGTCCCGCATCTGCCTTCTCCTTCTCAAAAGAAATGATCTGGTCAAAATATTTATCTGTTAAGGCAAGATCGGAAGAGCACACGTCTGAACTCCAGTCACAGCGCTAGATCTCG
>ENA-OQQW01002046-OQQW01002046.1-human-gut-metagenome-genome-assembly--contig:-NODE-2046-length-10921-cov-4.176974_pt1 | contig 10921 bp, 10 predicted proteins | sample MGYA00243234_ERZ505098 | MGnify/ENA primary metagenome ERZ505098 (study PRJEB26097, sample SAMN02712086) | human gut metagenome | biome: Gut microbiome | host: Homo sapiens | place: Denmark... | reverse complement strand
GCTGTGACTGGAGTTCAGACGTGTGCTCTTCCGATCTATTTTTGATGAATCTTCTATTTTCATCCTCTTGATTCAATTTCATCTTCATTTAATTAGCTTCCATCAAAGATTTCCGCACTATTTACATGATATTTTCTTTCAAAATTTTCAAAAAAAGCACCTGGCTTCTGCCAGATGCTCTGTAAAAAAATTTCAATTTTTACCTGCTTACATTTTCAATATAGCCAATATAATATTCCTAATTTCTAAATATTATTTTCAATTATTACGATACGGTATTACCCGGGTGGATCTTGCTCTTCTCTTTCAATATCAATATAATTCTATTTTTCGATAATCTATGACAGTGCTGCAGTTAAATGATATACTAATTCTAGTTTATAAATTCGGAGGTATATTATGTCGAACATTCAGATAACAGAAAATGGGTCAGGAAAATATTCTCCTGAATGGTTTTATAGCGAATCTCAGACTCCAGAATGGATTTCATTTGCTCACAAGGCTGATGAGTTACGAGAAAATTTTATAAATCTTTTTGGAATAGAACGCTTAAAATCACTTTTTGGAAAAGATTTGTTAACTTCTTTATTTTATAATGACGAAGGAACTAAAACCAATCTCTGCTATAGACTTGAAATGGACAAAGATATCCGCGAAGTATTTGGAAGTATTTCCGGCGGAGCAGCATATAAATTTGGATTATTCTATCATAAGAAAAATCAAAGTTGGACCTGTGGATCTCCATTAAAACCTATACATCTTACTGAGGATGAAGCAATACAAAAAGCAGAAGAAATGCGAAATGATCTGGTTGAAGGTGCTGAAATAATATCTTCTTTTGGTCCTTTAGATTCTGAAAAAGATTACGAACAACTCTATAAACAGCTGGAACATATCCCGGGAATCAATATGGTATGGCGCATGAAATATTATCAAATGCTCTTTCCAACATTATTCGCTCCATTTTATGGACAGGATATTCAGCTGAGAGTATTGCATTTTCTAAATCAAAAACCAAGTGATATTCCTTTCATTCGCATGGGACAAATTTCATTATATGCAAGAAAATGCAATGTTCCCGGAGTTGTCTTTGCTCATATTTATGGGAAAAATGTAGGATATACTAATGAGACTAATGATTCTGACACAAATACGCTTTCCGATAAAAAACATAAAACGCACTACTGGATGTATACCGTCTTTGATGATAAAAGTTGGAATGAATGCCAACAAAAAGGAATCATGGTTTTAGGTATGGACGATATTGGTGATTATTCCCAATTTGCTTCCAAGGAAGCTCTCCGTCAAGAACTGATAGATGTGTACGACAGTAGTACTTCACGAAAAAATCAGGCTTTGATGGCATGGAATTTTGCAAATACCGTATCAGTTAACGATGTGATTTTTGCGAAACGTAGCAACACTCTTCTTGGTAAAGGTATTGTCACTGGAAATTATGTCTTTGACGATCTTCGTCAGGAATATAAAAATGTCCGTGCTATAAAATGGCTTCAAGTTGGCGAATGGGAACATCCTGGTAATGCAGTAGCAAAACGCTTAACTGATATCACTCCATACACTGATTATATTGAAAAGCTTACTTCCATCTTTGCTCCAGATGAATTAGATGATGTAGATACACAACCAGAAATAGACTATCCAGCTTACTCTTCTGCAGATTTTCTCTCAGATGTGTATATGAATGGACAAGATTATAAAACACTGGTAAATGTTTTAAAAATGAAGAAAAATATTATTTTACAAGGCGCACCTGGAGTTGGAAAAACTTTTACTGCCAAACGACTTGCTTATTCCATTATCGGCGCAAAAAATCCTGACCGTGTTCAAATGATCCAATTCCACCAGAGTTACTCCTACGAGGATTTTATTGAAGGATACCGACCAACGGAAAATGGATTCACAATTAAAAAGGGTTCTTTTTACAAATTCTGCAAAATGGCCGAGGATGATGATGAAAATGATTATTTCTTTATTATTGATGAAATCAATCGTGGTAATTTAAGTAAAATATTCGGTGAATTATTTATGCTGATTGAAAAAGATAAGCGGGGGATTGAACTGCAATTGTTATATTCTGATGAGAATTTCTCTGTACCTGCAAATGTATATATTATTGGTATGATGAATACTGCTGATCGTAGTCTTGCTATGTTAGATTATGCTTTAAGACGACGTTTTTCATTTTTTACTATGAAACCGGGGTTTAATACGCCTGGTTTTCAAGCTTACCAAGATTCTCTAAAAAATGATGCCTTTAACAAATTAATTGCTTGTGTGAAACAACTCAATTCCAAGATAGCAGAAGATATATCACTAGGTGAAGGATTCTGTATTGGTCACAGTTATTTTTGTGGTTTAACACCAGAAACAGCCAACACACAAACTTTGTCATCCATTGTAGAATACGAATTGATTCCACTTTTAAAAGAATATTGGTTTGATGAGCCCGCAAAAATCGTAGATTGGTCTGATCGACTAAGGAGTGCTGTTAAATGATTCCTGTACAAAATATTTATTATATGCTGTCCTACGCTTTTCAGGCATTACAAGCACAAAATTACAAAGATCTGGCCACAGAAAATTTTCATAATACCGCTGAATTATGTGCAGCCATTCTTGATAAGAGCATTAGCATACAGTTAAAACGAGGCTTAGGAAGAGATTATGTGCCAAAATCAGAATCTCTTTCTACACTACAGGGAAAGCTTAATATTTCTGAATCCATTAAAACTCAAACTCTGCTGAAGAAACAAATGATTTGTACATACGATGAATTTTCAACTAATACACAATTTAACCAAATTATTAAATCTACAATGTTATTGCTTCTTAAAGCCAATATCACAAATACGCGAAAAAAGAGTCTACGAAATCTGTTATTGTTTTTTTCTGATGTTAATGAAATTGATTTACGTTTTGTAAATTGGAACCAACATTATAATCGTTCCAATCAAAGTTATCAAATGTTAATTGGAATCTGTTATCTGATTTATAACGGACTTCTACAGACACAGAACGACGGTACCTCAAAAATAATGGATTTTTTTGACGAACAACGTATGTGCCGTTTATATGAAAAATTTTTGCTTGAATACTATCGTAAAGAACATCCAGAACTATCTGCCAATGCCTCACAGATTGCATGGCAACTTGATGATTCTGAGAACCAATTGCTTCCCAAAATGCAAACTGATATTATGTTGTCTCAGGGAAACAATATACTTATTATCGATGCAAAATATTATTCACATATGACTCAGCAGCAATACGGAACAAACACTTTACATTCCAATAACCTCTATCAGATTTTTACATATGTGAAAAATAAAGAATTTGAATTAAAAGACTGTGAACATACTGTCTCTGGAATGCTTCTTTATGCACAGACTGATGAAGATGTTATTCCCAATAATACATACCAAATGAGCGGAAATCAGATTTCCGTGCGTGCATTGAATTTAAATCAGAATTTTTCAAAAATTTCTGAAAACTTGAACTCTATTGTTAAAGATAACTTCACTTAATTTTTGAGGGGAAATAATACTTCCCCTCAAAAATTAATCTGAATTATAAAATATGCGAATATACAAATTTCATCATTGCTTTCATGTCCATGTCTCCCTCGTTGTTATCCCATTCTTCCATATTTTTTTGAACTTTTTCACATTCTGTCAAATATTTCTTGTATGCATCATCTGTCAATTGTCCCCCTTCAGCTATTACCAGTGTTAAGTATTCCACAAAAGTTCTAAAGTTATCAACAAGGCCTAAAATAATAACAAATAATTCTTGTAAATCCACACAAGTATTCGGTACAATTGGCATTTCTGATATCCAATCAACGTGCATTCGTTCATCTTCACTTTTCTCTTTCTTTTGCCACTGCTCATCTTCTCCTAGCGGAGCATTATAAAATTGATACTTCCTTTTTCCACGAAAAGAATATCTGGTGAAATCAAAATTAGCATTTACACGTTGCAATTCTTTTATCAGTTTAATCAATTCCGGTAGCGCAATATCTATTGTCTGCTCCATACCCAATTTTTTTCAGTTCTTTTTCTAAGACTTCTAAATACTCATAAATCTTGTGGTTTTTCTTTACTTCATTATCCATCCCTAGAATGTAATATATCGCATCTACACTACTTTTTAACCAAAGTTCTACTCCATGCCAAAGATCAAACATAATTGGAAAAATAAGAACATCTGCCGTTGAACAATAATTTCCACTACACAAAATCGAATATAGACTTAATACTGCATTTCCCATATATGCATTTCCCATTACAAAGTTATCTTGTATAAGTTGAGAAACATTATCTTTCCCACCAAGTGAATTGTCAAAATTCCAGTTTAAAAAAGCATAGTTACTTGATTTTGTATAATCTATATCCTTTTCACCATAAAAAATCATGTGACTTGTATTTTTCTCTTCAGCATTATTCATATCTACTTCGGTCTTTCTTCATGTAATTTTCCTACAATTAATTCTATTCCTCCATATTGCGTAAGTAAAGGGACAAAAAACAATTTTTTTCCCCTTTACTTTCTCATATTATTCTCCAAACAAAACATTCTATTTTGTTACAACCGCATGTATCGTACTCTTACTTACCCCAAACGCCACCGCCGTCTGCCTCACCGTCGCCTTATTTTCAATAATATAATAAGCAATCTCAACCGCTCTCTCCTCAATATAATCTTTCATAAAAACCCCTGCATAGTTTGTTTTTTTTACAATCTATGCAAAGGCGAAGGGATGTATGTCTGATTAAACTTCCTTCAAAAATATCTCATTCAATTTCTCCCAACTTACCTTTTTTTCTTCCCCTAATTTTCCCGCTTTCTCTCTCAATCCTGCTATTTCACCCTCCAGAATCCACTGACCTGCCAGTAATATTTTACCATGCTCTTTTTCTTCTATTTCATGAAGTTTTTGTACTATTATTTTTTCCATCAGCTTCCCCTGCTTTTCCTTTCTAGCATATAGCTGCACGCGGCGTGCAGTCAAAGGCTTTTATTTTGGAATTCTGGTTATCTTCTCCATCACTCCTTTAAAGGGCATGTTTATTTCGCGAATTCTCCAGATTGACTTTCCCCTCCTCATAAGTTATCCTTATCATAGTACGCCATGCTGACATATTTGCAGCACTGGTGAATTTTATTATTTTTACAGGTAAGGATTTGAGAAAATGAGTAAAACAAAAACAATCGACCTGACTTCCGGGCCGATTCTAAAGACGCTGGCAGAGCTGGCACTTCCGATCATGGCTTCCTCGCTGCTGGGGACAGCCTACAATATTACGGACATGGCATGGATCGGCATGCTGGGTTCCAAAGCCGTTGCCGGGGTGGGCGTTGGGGGAATGTACGTCTGGCTCTCACAAGGGCTCGTGGCACTTCCGCGAATGGGCGGACAGGTCAATGTCGCACAGGCTTGCGGACGCGGAGACTATGAACAGGCAAGGGGATATGCCGCTTCCGCTCTGCGACTTACATTTTTACTGGGAATTTTATTTGCTGCAGTATGTATCGTGTTTATTCATCCGCTGCTCGGCTTTTTTAACCTCGGAGATGCAGAAACTTATACCGCTGCGAAATTATATACACTGATCACCTGCGGACTGATTCTGTTTTCATTTTTAAATCTGACTCTGACCGGACTTTCTACTGCGCAGGGAGATTCCAAGACACCGCTTATGGCAAATCTTCTTGGTCTGGTTGGTAATATGATCCTGGATCCGATTCTGATCCTCGGATTTGGACCATTTCCAAGGCTTGAGGTTGTTGGCGCTGCAGTTGCTACCGTGACCTCGCAGATACTGGTTCTGATCGTCATGCTGATTCGGATTATGCACTCTGATCTGGAACCAAATATTCTGCAAAACACGCATGTACTGTCGCGTTTCCCTGCAAAATACTACATCAGTATTTTTAAAATTGGATTTCCGACAGCAGTACAGAGCAGTATTTACTGCATGATTTCCATGATTCTCACACGAATGGTTTCTGCATTCGGGGCAGGTGCCATTGCCACACAGCGAGTCGGCGGACAGATTGAATCTGTTTCATGGAACACTGCTGACGGCTTTGCTGCTGCGTTAAATGCTTTCGTTGGTCAGAACTACGGTGCAAAGAAACCAGACCGTATTCGGAAAGGATATAATATTTCATTTAAAATCCTCGCTGTCTGGGGACTCATTGTAACCGGTGCTTTCGTATTCCTGCCAGGACCGATTGCTTCCCTTTTCTTCCACGAAAAAGATGTTCTGGCGATTGCGATCAACTATCTGATCATCATCGGATTCAGCGAAACCTTTATGACCATTGAGCTTATGACCATCGGCGCACTTTCCGGTCTTGGTATGACAAAGCTTTGCAGTATCATCAGCATTGTCCTCACCAGTGCCAGAATCCCACTTGCCATGATCCTCACTCAAACCAGCCTCGGTCTGAATGGTGTATGGTGGGCACTTACAATTACCTCTATCACCAAAGGAATTGTTTTCTACTTCACCTTCCACCACACCAGCAGACACCTACCTGACGCTAATGACAATTAATTTAACTACCCACCTTTTTTATTTTTTCCTGTTTTGTTTATTTCTTCTTCATATTTTTTTGATTTTTTTTAGAGTTTGAACATATTTCTGTCACAAATTATCTGTATACTAATAATTAGATAGTTGATAAAGCAACTATCCCCCCCTCATAAAGTAGAAGCAGTCAGAATTCTGATTGCTGCACTTTACTCTCATTCCTTTTAGATAACAATAAAAACACCAAGAACCTCTCCATTATGGAGAGGTTCTTGCGTTGTGGATTTTTTTAATATTCTATAAACCTATCATTTTTATATTTTTAATCAGATTTTATAATTTCTTAACACTTTTGACACATTTTCATCGTATAGTAATAGATGGATAGTTGGGAACCAACTATCTCCCCCCTCATAAAGTGAGCGCAATCGGGCATGCCCGATTGCCGCACTTTGATTTTTACAGAATATTATTCTGGGACGAAGGTTATCCTCCGTCCCATATTTTATTTGTAAATGCAGTACCGTGTGCCCGGATATCTACCTGCATAAAACGTTAGTCACGACCATTCATCATCAAATGAACTCAAACCTTTTACGGCCTTGCACGAATGTCTCTCTGGTACATCATACTTTTTATCCTCAATTACCGGAAAGGATTTATTATGAAACGCCCTACTTTACATAAACTTATTTTTTCAATTCTTTTATTTGCCATAAGTTTCCTTGCTCTTTTCACCAGCCACAAAAGCTCTGCATTCGCGGACTGGTATTCTTCCACCATTTACCCGCTTTTCGTTTCGTCCATCGGACGCTTTTTTGGAATCTTCCAATTTTCTGTTTCTGAAATTGGATTGTATATTTTTGTCATTCTTCTGTTTCTTTCCTTGGTCCGGATGCTGATCAGCTCCATTTACAAAATGTATGCCCAAAAAAAGAACCCTGCCTGGCTCGGCTACGGTTCCTCACTCCTGCTTCTCTGCGGATGTCTGTTTACCATTTATACTTTTTTCTGCGGAATCAACTACGGACATACTTCATTTGCAGAAAAATATCACCTGGAATCCGGTCAGTATACTCAGGCTGAACTGACCTCTTTATGCAACGAACTGACTGATCAGTTAAATACACTTTCTGACTCTTTAGGCCGGGATTCTGACGGTCTTGCTGATATGGGTAAGGATCTGCAGGATCGTGCACGGGCTGCTATGTTCTCCCTCGGTGCTACCTACCCTGAACTTTCCGGATACTATCCACAGCCAAAAGGTCTTTTATTTCCGGCTTTTCTCTCGGTACAGAATCTTTCCGGGATCTATTCACCATTTACCATTGAGGCAAACTATAACTCCGCAATGGTTTCCTACAATCTTCCATTTACCATCTGTCACGAGCTTTCGCATCTGCGTGGATTTATGCAGGAGGAAGAAGCAAATTTTATCGGTTTTCTCGCCTGTGTAAATGCCGACGATACCGCCTTCAACTACAGCGGCTATCTTCTTGGCTGGATCTACGCAACCAATGAACTTTACGAAGCCGACTACGACACCTTTGAGGAAATCTACAACAGGCTTTCTGACAATGTAAAGGCAGATCTTTCGGCTAACAGCAGCTTCTGGAAGCGATATGACAGCAAGGTCGCCGAAGTATCTGGTCAGATCAATGACCACTATCTGAAAGCAAATGGTCAAAGTGACGGGATAAAAAGTTATGACCGGATGGTTGATCTGATGATCACCTGGTTCCGGTCAAAATAATTCTTTCTTATAAAGTTTACTCTTTCTCTCCAGCCTGAAACAGCATCTCTTTCAATACGTTTGCCGCCATGCTGTGAGGGCTGCTCTTATCTTCCACAAAACAGATTTCTCTTACCGGTGGTTCTTCCAATAGTGGAACCTGAATGACAATGCCTTGCTCGATCACTTCCTGTGCAAGCGGTTCCGGAATAAACCCGATTCCCAGATTCTGTCTTACCATCGGCAGAATCTGATCGATGGTTGCTGCTTCGGTATCTGCCGTCATTGCAATTCCATGCTCCAGAAAAAATCTGGTATAAAAATCATAAGTTGACGTGTTTTTCCCAAGGCAGATAAATGGATACTCCACCAGCTTTTTCAAACTTACCGGTTCTTTAAACATATCTTTGTACGCCGCATTCGCAACCAGAATTTCTTTAAATGAAAGAAGCGGAATTGCCTTTAAAGGCTTTTTCACCTCTGCCGGTGTAGATGCTACCGCAAAATCTGAAAGTCCGTTTCGAACCGTCTGTATCGCCTGTGGTGCTGTATAACTCGAAATGCGAAGTCTGATTTTAGGATACTTTCTTCTAAACTCTCCCAGCACCGGAAGCAGAAGCAAATGCAATGCAATCTCACTTACCCCGATCGTTACGGTTCCCTGTTCCAGCTTCTTTTCATTTTCAAGCTCTAGCTCTGCTGCATGCAGATGATCGTATGCAATTGCAACATGTGAATAAAGCCGTTCTCCCTCCGGTGTAAGCTCTGCTCCCCGGTTAGACCGGATAAATAATCTGCATCCAAGCTGACTTTCCAGATTGTGGATTGCCCTCGTTACATTCGGCTGATTACTCATCAGGATTGTCGCCGCCTGTGAGAAACTTTTATACTTTGCCGCATAATAAAAAATACGGTAATAATCATAGGTAACTTCCATCTTCCTGCTCCTTGTTCCGTATATCTCCGGCATATCCAGTGCCGCCTTTAACTGAACGGAATCGTAACCGGTGTACAGTCAAATTTTTCAAAATAACTGTCGGCCAGATGTTCCTCTTCGCCTTCGATCAGAAGATGCATCTTCTCTCCCATTCTTATCGTCATCAGTCCCACGATCGATTTGGCATCGATCTCGAAACGTCCTGTCACATCCTTTACCGTAATATCTGCATTCATCTTCTGGCAAACATTACAAAAAGTCATCAATTGTCCTGTAGTCATAAAACGTATATTCTTCTGTACCATAATAGGTTAACCCTCCGCAAGTCTTTTTTTCCTGATGTCTAGTTTACACAATATCGTACAATTTGAGAAATATCTCTTTGAAATGTCTGATATGTCATTTGAACATACCAGTTGTTTCTTTATTTTACATACTACATAGCAGTTTGTCAACACTATCGGTCATTTAAATTTTTATATTCTCGATACTCTGCCAGTGGCATATATGCCGGACGAATAATCTTATCCACATTGATCAGCTCTTCCAGACGATGTGCACTCCATCCAACGATTCGCGCTGCGGCAAAGATCGGCGTATAAAGCTGCTCCGGAATTCCAAGCATATGGTAAACCAGTCCGCTGTAAAAATCGACATTTGCATTTACCCCTTTATACATCTTTCTTTTTTCGGCAATGATTTCCGGTGCCATATGTTCCACTTTCTCATAAAGTGCGTATTCTTTATCGTATCCTTTTTCATGTGCAAGCTGAGCCACAAATTTCTTGAAAATCTCAGCACGTGGATCAGATACTGAATAAATCGCATGACCCATTCCATAGATCAGACCTTTTTTATCAAACCTCTCCCTTGCAAGCAGACCTTCCAGATATGCTCTTACCTCATCGTCATCTTCCCAGTCTTTGACCTCTTCTTTCATATCAGCAAACATCTGCGTCACTTTGATGTTCGCACCGCCGTGCTTCGGACCTTTTAACGATGCCATTGCAGCAGAAATTGTAGAATAGGTGTCTGTTCCGGACGAAGTGACAACGTGGGTAGTAAATGTAGAGTTGTTTCCACCACCGTGATCCATATGCAGCACAAGTGCCATATCCAGGATCCTTGCTTCCAGCTCCGTATACTGTCGGTCTTCACGAAGCATCATCAGAATATTTTCCGCGGTGGACTTCTGCGGATCCGGTGCATAGATGTACATATCCTGACCCTGACGATAATTGTATGCATGATATCCGTAGACCATCAGCATCGGAAATTCACTGATCAGGTTCAGACACTGTCTGAGAACATTCGGGATTGAAGTATCATCAGCTTTTTCATCGTAAGAATACAGATTCAGAATCGCCCTTGAAATATTGTTCATCATATCATGGCTCGGTGCCTTCATAATAACATCGCGCACAAAATTCGGCGGAAGTGTCCTTCTCTCCGTCAGTGTCTCATGAAACCCATCCAGCTGTACAACCGTCGGAAGTTCACCAAAAAGAAGCAGATATGCAATTTCTTCATATCCAAAATGATCCGCATCCAGGAATCCACGAACCAGATCCTTGATGTTATAGCCTCGATAATACAAATTACCGGCACACGGAACTTCTTCGCCATTTACAATCTTTTTGGCACATACATCGGAAATGTTCGTAAGTCCCGCAAGGACTCCTTTTCCGTTTA
>ENA-OQQW01002038-OQQW01002038.1-human-gut-metagenome-genome-assembly--contig:-NODE-2038-length-10947-cov-4.620639_pt1 | contig 10947 bp, 10 predicted proteins | sample MGYA00243234_ERZ505098 | MGnify/ENA primary metagenome ERZ505098 (study PRJEB26097, sample SAMN02712086) | human gut metagenome | biome: Gut microbiome | host: Homo sapiens | place: Denmark... | reverse complement strand
TCGGCGAGCGCCTCGAGCGTCAGGTCGCTATCGGGCCGCACCATGCGCGTAAGCGCAATCTCGAACGACAGGCGAGGATTGGTGGACGTCTTCAACTCGGCCGACAGATCGCCCAAAACGCCGAGCAAGCGCGCCAGGCGATCGGGGCCGAACAACGGCAACTCGCCTGTAAGCTCTCGGCGCTCGGACTCGGACACCTCCAGCGCCACATCGGCGCCCACAAGCGACATCACGTACAGGTTGCGCACGCGCTCAGCCATATCGCCCACAAATCGGGCCAGGTCGGCGCCTGTTTCCACATATTGCGCCGTCCAGCGGAAGCACGCTGCAGCATCACGGGTGCCGACCGCGTTCATGATTTCGGACATCTCGCTCGAATCGAGCGACCCGAGCATCGCCTCGGCACCCGCAAGCGTCACCTTGCCCTCGCCGAACTTATGCCCCAGGGCTGCCAGGGTGATGGTCTCCTCCAGGCCGCAGTTGGCGCAGACCCGCTTCATTTCGCCTTCCTCGGTGCAGGTGGCTTCCTTGGTCTGCTCCCAGCTGAGGATGTCGTGCTCCACGGTAAAAGCAGTAGAGGCAATGGATTCCTTGGCTTTCGTGTAGTTGATCTGATATTCGCCCACAGCATCTGCCTTCAGAAGGCCATTGGTGTTTGCGCCCAGCTGGCCGGTGTAGCCGTACAGCTCCATTTCATAGACGCGGACAGCGCCGTACTGTGCGCCGGGCTGGGTGTACTGATCCACAACGAAGCGGTAAACCTGGGCAGTGCTCAGGCTGTCCAGCCCGATCTCACGGGTGACTTCATTGTCGGTGTTGCCGGTCACAACGTCCAGATCTTTCCAGTTGCTGCCGTTGCGCAGGGCGGAGCGCTTGCCGCTTTCGTCCATAGCCAGATAATCTTCCTCCGACAAGACCTCGGGATTCAAAACCTGGAGGCGGTAAGCGGAGGTGATGAAGGAAGAGCCCTCCTGTCCGGCGTGGAGCGTATACCACTCACCCAGAACCACAGGCTGCTCCAGCTCAAAGCCAACCCAAGCGCCGTTGCTGCCGGTGCACCACTTGGAGCCACGGTCGCCGTCGAAGAGATTCACGCCCTCCTCGCCGGAGTTCTGTCCACTGGCAATGACATTTTGTACAGCCAGCTTGTTTTCCCGGTCGATCTCCTCGCCGATATCCGTCATGAACTCCTTATAGAGCTTCACCGGCACATCGTCCTGGGAAATCAAGGAGTCCGCCAGCACCTTCATGGAAGTCAGCGGCGTTTTCAGTTCATGGGAAACATTGGCGGAAAATTCTCTTCGCAGCTGTTCCCTTTCTACTTTTTCGGTCACATCCACCAGAAGGATCACCGCACCCTCTGTCTTATTTTCTCTTGTGACAGGATTGGCGATCACCTGAATCTCACTGCCATCCAGACAAAGGATCTTGTTCTCATGCTTTCCTTCAAGGACCTGCCCAACGACACCTCGAAACTCCTCCGAGCGGTTCAGAAGATATACACTTTCTCCTGTTTTGATCTCCTTTACCTTAAGAAGCTTTCCCACACTGGAGTTGACAGAAAGTACCATGGTATAACGGTCGATCACAAGAAGTCCCTCCTGCATGTTCTCCGTGATAATAGAAAATTCTTTCTGCTGTCTTCTGGCTGCCTCAAGCTGCAGACGGATCTGCCGGCTCTGTCTGCCAATCTTGCTGAGAAGCGGCTGTACCTCATCATAGGCATCATTCTCCTCCGGATGCTCCAGATCAAGCCCATTAAGAGGTTCCACAACCTTCCCGGAAAGCCTGGATGCAAATACGCCGGACAGGAGCAGCATAAGTATCAGAACTGCAGCAAAAGGCGGAAGCAGCTGCAGGAGCAGCATCCATACAGAAGCCTGGTTACTGGAAACTCTCAGCACATTGCCATTTTCAAGGCGTACTGCATAATACATTGTTTTTTCGGAAAGCGTGGATGACATTCTTTCATCCACACCTTCTCCGTTGATCTCTGCTTCACGGATCTCCTTGCGATGTCCGTGATTATCCATGCTTTCCACATTTGCCTCATTGTCGTAGATAACTTTTCCACTTTCATCCACATAAGTGATCCTGGAATCCTCATCATTCAGCTTCTTCAGATAATCTGTCCCGGTACTTTCCACACCTCTGGAAATATACACGGCTTCTTTCTTCAGCTCACCCATCAGCTGTCCCTGAAAATAGTGATAAAGGATCCCCACGACAAATGCCAGTCCCAGTACTGTGATCAGTGATGAAACCAGCATGATATACTTAAATATTTTTTTACTCAAAGCTCAGCCCTTTCCTTTCTCCGAAATCTATATAGCATTTTACAAAAGCAATGTAAAAATAATTATCCGGAAAAAGTTAAATCCTTGTAAATTTCATCACATTATAAAAAGTGCTGTGATATCCTTTCAATACCACAGCACTTTTTTATAATAATGCAACTCTTTGCAATCTGCTCTTACTTATTTCTATTCCTCAACAAAATAGTTATCTGTATGACTGGAACCGCTTCTGTGGTTTCCTGTGATGGAATATTCCACCCACTCTGCAATGTTCACAGCGTGATCACCGATACGCTCGAAATATTTTGCAGCCATAAGAATATCCAGACCGATGCTTGCATCCGGCTTTCCGTTATTCAGAACCTCGGCCAGCTTTTCCTTAATATCATTGAAGGCATCGTCCACCTTATCATCATCGTCAATAACCTTTCTGCAAAGCTCAAGATCACCCTTTACAAAGGCATCGATGCTTTCTGTAACCATCCGGACAGTATCCTCTGCCATCTTCCGGATATTAATGATATCTCCGGTAACTGCTTTGTCCTCGATATGCTTGGACAGATCCGCAATATCTGCTGCCTGATCACCGATGCGTTCCATATCGGAGATCATCTTCAGCGCTGCGGAAATGGATCGCAGATCTCCGGCTACCGGATGCTCATGAAGAAGAAGCTTCATGCAGAGATTTTCAATCTCTCTTTCCTGTGCATCGATCTCTTTTTCCGTCTCAAAGATCTTGCCAATGAGAGTCATCCCGCCTTCACCCTGAATAGCTTTGGCAGAAAGTGAAATTGCTTTTTCGCAGAGACTTCCCATGGTGATCAGTTCCACGTGAAGCTCTTCCAGCTGTCTTACAAAACGTTCTGACATAATATCAACCAAACCTTCCTGTAATATAATCCTCTGTACGCTTATCTGCCGGCATGGAGAACAGCTTGTCTGTATCCGCAAATTCCACAACCTCACCAAGAAGGAAAAATGCTGTCTTGTCGGAGATACGGGTTGCCTGCTGCATGTTATGTGTGACCATGACAATGGTGTAATCCTTTTTAAGCTCTACTGCCAGATCCTCGATCTTGGAAGTGGAGATCGGGTCCAGGGCAGATGTGGGCTCATCCATAAGAAGCACCTCCGGCTGTACTGCCAGGGCACGGGCAATGCAGAGACGCTGCTGCTGTCCGCCTGACATTCCAAGAGCACTTTTTTTCAGGCGGTCCTTGACCTCATCCCAGATTGCCGCATCACGGAGAGATTTTTCCACGATCTCATCCAGCTTTGCCTTGGAACGGATACCGTGTGTTCTCGGACCGTATGCAATATTATCATAAATGCTCATCGGGAACGGATTGGGCTTCTGGAATACCATTCCCACACGTTTACGCAGAAGATTCACGTCCATATCTCCGTAAATATCTTCCCCGTCAAGCTCTACCTTTCCTGTGATGGTACAGCCTTCCACAAGGTCATTCATACGGTTTAAGGATTTCAGAAGTGTGGATTTACCGCAGCCGCTTGGTCCGATAAATGCTGTGATCTCCTTTTCCGGGATCTCCATATTGATTCCCTTCAGGGCATGAAAGTTTCCGTAATGGAGATTCATATTGTCAATTGAAATTTTTGTATTTTTACTCATGATCGATCATTATCCTTTCGCAATTTTTCTGGCTACCAGACCGGACAGTCCGTTGATAACAAGTACAAATGCCAGAATGACTACTGCTGTTGCAGATGCCTGGTTTACATGAAGTCCCTCACTGGAAAGCACATACATGTGAAGTGCCAGGGTACGTCCGGAACCCATCAGGCTGTTTGGAACTGCCGCAACAGTACCGGAGGTATAAAGAAGTGCTGCAGTCTCACCTACCACACGTCCGATGGCCAGGATCACACCTGCCAGGATTCCAGGAACTGCGGAGGGAAGTACAATCGTAAAAATAGTACGGAGCTTGCCTGCTCCAAGTCCGAAGCTTGCCTCACGGTAAGAATCCGGAACAGATTTCAGTGCTTCCTCAGCGGTACGCATGATCAGGGGAAGTACCATGATCACCATGGTCAGGGCACCGGAAAGAAGAGACATGCCCCAGTGCAATGCAGTTACAAAGAACAGCATACCGAACAGACCATATACGATGGATGGAATACCGGAAAGTGTCTCTGCGGTAATACGGATCAGCTTTACAAAACGGCTGCCTTTTTTTGCATATTCCACAAGGAAGATCGCTGCAAAAATTCCTACCGGAGCGGCAATCGCCAGAGATACCAGTGTCATGATCAGGGTATTGATCAGTGACGGGAGAAGGGAAACGTTCTCTGAGGTATAGGTAAGGCTGAACAGACTTGCATTCAGATAGGGAATACCTTTTACAAGCACATAGCCGATCAGGAAGAACAGCAGTGCAAAAGTGATCACTGCTCCCAGCAGTGTGAGAAATGCCAGGACTCCTGCACCAGGATGTCTTGCATAAGACTTCAGCTGGTCTCCTATGGTAAGTGTATTTCTTTTTTTCATGTTTGCTTCTGCCGCAGGATCTGCGGCTACAGATACGTTAGTTTGCATACTCCGCCCTCCTGTTCAGCAGTGAAAGACTTAAGTTGATGATCAGGATAAATACAAAGAGTACAACTCCTGTTGCGATCAGTGCTTCTCTGTGAAGTCCTGATGCATATCCCATCTCTGTTACGATGTTTGCAGTCATGGTACGGACACCCTGAAGAAGTCCCTTCGGCATACGTGGCTGATTTCCGGCTACCATGATCACGGCCATGGTCTCACCGATGGCACGTCCGATCCCAAGGACAACGCCTGCCAGGATTCCTGACTTTGCTGCCGGAAGCATAACAAAGAAAATGCTTCTTTCTTTTGTTGCGCCAAGTGCAAGTGAGCCTTCATAATAGCTTTCCGGAACGCTTCGTACTGCCGATTCCGTAACTCCGATGATCGTCGGAAGGATCATGATTCCCAGAAGGATACATGCTGCCAGCATACTGCTTCCGGTTCCTCCGAACAACTGGCGGATCAGCGGTACCAGGAGAACCAGACCAAAATAGCCATATACGATGGATGGAACGCCTGCCATAAGCTCAATACCGGATTTCAGTGGTTTATAGATTTTTTTCGGGCAATATCTTGCCATAAATACGGATGTAAAAAGTGCGATCGGAACTCCGATAAGGATTGCTCCTGCAGTTACATAAATACTTGCCACGATCATTGGCAGGATTCCGAATTTATCGTTTGTTGGTCTCCATTCTGTTCCGAAGAGGAATTTTAAGGGACCGATCTTTCCCATTGCAGGAAGGCCGTTTGCAAAAAGAAACACACAGATAAGAAATACTGCGAGAACCGATGCACAGGCCGCAATGAGGAAAACGACCTTCATGGCCTTTTCTCCTAAATGATTCATAAGACACCTTTCTCTCTGTTCCAGTGGATATCCACTGTGCTGATATATAACGGAGCGGCTTTCCTGACCTTGTCATGATCGCCGCTCTTTGTAAGATACTTCAATCGTTTTTTATCCGGGAATTTATTTGGTCACGTCTTCCCAGTCTGTGATGTCACCTGTGAAGATGGATTTTACCTGATCACTTGAAAGCTCCTCAAGGTCATTGTCGTTGTTTACGATGACTGCGATACCATCTTTTGCGATCTCTGTAGCTTTAACACCTTTCTCTGTTTCCTCGTCCTTCAGCTCACGGGATGCCATTCCGATATCACATACACCCTCTGTTGCGCTATTGATTCCTGTTGTGGAGTCGCTGACCTGAACTTCTACTGTGATGTTTTTGTTTGTTTTCTGATATGCCTCCGCAAGCTTCTCCATTACAGGTCCTACGGAAGAAGATCCCATAACTACGACTTTGCCTTTTGCATCTCCGGCTTTGTATGCCTCTGCTTTTTCATCTACTTTGATGTAGCCTTCTTTTTCGATGATGTCCTGTCCGTCAGAGCTCATGATGTAGTTGATGAAATCCTGTGCTGCATCGCTGAGCTTGTCGCCTGTTACGATGTTGAACGGACGTGCTACCTTGTATGTATCATCTGCAACGTTCTCTGCTGTTGCCTCTGCTCCGTCGATCTTTACTGCTTTTACTGTATCGTTGAGGGAACCAAGGGATACGTATCCGATAGAGTTCTCATCGCCTGCTACTGTGGTAAGCATTACATCTGTGTTGTTTGTGATGCTTGCTTCCTGTGTTGTCATATCTACTTTCTCGCCGTCTTTTTCTTCTTCAATCCCAAACAGCTCTACGAATGCTCCACGTGTTCCGGATCCGTCCTCACGGGAAATTACGTCGATCGCTCCGGATGGTGCTGCCATTACAACGGTTCCCATTACTGTAGTTCCGATAAGTGCTGCTGTTAAGATACCTGCGATTCTTTTTTTCATGATTTTTTTCTCCTCATTTCTATGATCATTTTTACTTGCTTACTGCTTAAATACAGGTGTTATTATAGGAATGGAAGGTAAAATATAAAATCGCGGTTTTGTAAAATGTTAGTAAAAAAATGTGATATAAAAAAAAGCTGCTTGCGCAGCTTTTTTTATATGATGTACTCGTCCGCCTTCACGGATTGCCAGTTCATCAGGTCTTCCAATGTTATATGATCCACCACACCTTTGATAGCATCGTCCAGCTTTTTCCAGAGGATCTGGGTGACACAGTTCTCCTCACGTTCACAGAAGGCTCCGTTGTCGTCCAGACATTCCACAGGGGAAAGGCTTCCTTCTGTGAGACGAAGGATCATTCCGACCGTGTATTTATCCGGGGTCTGCTGCAGTGCATAGCCGCCCTGAGGGCCACGGACACTGCGGACAAAGCCTGCTTTGTTCAGGATGGAGATGATCTGCTCCAGATATTTATCGGAGATCTCCTGGCGCTTCGCCACATCCTTCAAGCGGATCGGTTTTCCTGTATAATTTGTAGCAAGATCCAACATCAGTCTCAGCGCATATCTTCCTCTTGTAGAAATCCTCATGTAATATTTACCTCCAATATTTCAGTATTCTTCTGATTTATAGCCTTTTGCTCTTTCTGTTATTGTGCAGCTGTTCGGCCGGAAATATTCCTCTGTATTCCATGACCGGCACCCTTCTCTGTGATGCACAGGCAGCTTCCTGTATCTTCTTTCATAGGAAGCAGAATCTGCTTTGCAGACTTTATTCTTTATATTGTTAATAGGTTTTGTTTGTTTTCTCTATTATACCTGAAAAAGCTACAAGATACAAGCAAGTCCCCACACACTGCTTATTGCTTTTCGCGGGACCTTACCAGTGAACAATAACCACAGCCCCACAGAGGGCTTACTTAATTCGATGAAATCAAGAATAAAACCGGCGCTCCGGCAGCCTGCTTGGACAGGCATTCAGGAGCGCCGTAAATAATCACGCAGAATCACGCTTCGGGGCAAAAGAAGCGGTCTTCGGATCGATTATTTTGTAAACAGTGGTGTGGAGTAGTAACGGTCTCCACTGTCCGGAAGAAGTGCTACGATCACTTTCCCCTTGTTCTCCGGGCGTTTTGCAAGCTGGATCGCAGCATAGAGAGCTGCACCGGAGGAAATTCCTGTAAGGATTCCCTCTTTCTTGGTAAGGAGTTTGGATGTTTCAAATGCATCCTCGTTCTCTACCGGGATGATCTCGTCATAAACCTTGGTGTCAAGTGTGTCCGGAACAAAACCTGCGCCGATACCCTGGATCTTATGCGGGCCTGCTTTTCCCTCAGAAAGTACAGGAGAAGTTGCAGGCTCAACAGCAACTACCTTCACATTCGGGTTCTGGCTCTTCAGATACTCACCTGTACCGGTGATCGTTCCGCCTGTACCAACACCTGCTACAAAAATATCTACCTTTCCGTCTGTGTCATTCCAGATCTCAGGGCCTGTTGTTGCTGCATGTGCCTTCGGGTTAGCCGGGTTCTCAAACTGTCCGGGGATGAAGCTTCCCGGAATCTCCTTGGCGAGCTCTTCTGCCTTGGCAATGGCACCCTTCATTCCCTTGGCTCCGTCTGTGAGAACTACCTCTGCACCATATGCCTTCAGGATGTTTCTTCTCTCAACACTCATGGTCTCCGGCATGGTGAGGATCGTCTTATAGCCCTTGGCAGCTGCGATGGCTGCAAGTCCGATTCCTGTATTGCCGGATGTTGGCTCGATAATGGTTGCGCCTGGTTTCAGGATACCTTTCTGCTCTGCATCCTCGATCATTGCCTTACCGATTCTGTCCTTAACGCTTCCTGCCGGGTTAAAATACTCAAGCTTGGCAAGTACTGTAGCCTCAAGTCCCTCAGATTTCTCTACGTTCTTAACCTCTACAAGCGGTGTGTTTCCGATCAGTTCCAGTGCGCTTCCGTAAATTTTACCCATGATGATATCCTCCTTATTTCCTTTATGTCCATTTCCTTATTTCCTAGTAACTATATATGTTTTCTGTGATTTGATTGAATTATATCATAGTACAGGGATTTGTCAATACATTTCAGCCAAAAAACGCAGGAATTTTTCTCCGGAAAAACCCCTGCGCTTCATATAATTTCATTTATTCTTTTTTAGGATTTTTACAAGCAGATGCATAGTCAGGCGGATATTCATATTCTTTATTTTTCAGATTCTGTTAATGTAATATCCCCATCGCTGCATTCCACATTTAAAGTCGGTGCTGAAGCACCGGCCTTGTTCTCATAAACAGAGGTGTCTTCCTCATTGTCGGTTTTTCCCCTGGAAAGCCCCTCCGTGTCCACATCTCCGTCTGTAGCTTTCAGATAAATATTGGTTTTCTCTGCACTGCCGTTCTTCATTTCTACAGAAACATCACCGCAAGAGCTATTGATCTTCATATCTCCGTTAAAGCTGCTGTTGTCTATCTGAATATCTCCGTCGCTGAGAGCTATCTGCCCATCTGCAAGCTCTGCCTTTTTTATGGTCACATCTCCGTTTCCGGATTTCAGCTGCATGTTATCTGTACATTGAAGTTCTTTTACATTCAGATCCCCGTCGGAAAGCTTTGCATCAAACTTTTCGAACTCGCCCTTATCCAGCATCAGATCTCCACTGAGAAGTTCCAAGGTCATTTCTTTACACAAAAGCTGATCGGCAGCAAAATCCCCGTCGGAAAGCTGAAGCTCCGCTTCGGAAAGCTGTGCCTTCTCCGGAATATAAAGAACCACCGTATTCAATGCATCTTTCTTTTCTGTCAGATCCGCATGTGTAGAAAATATCCCCAGATCATAGGTTATATAATAACTTCCACTGCCGCCTGCAGACTCCTCAAGCGTGAGCTCTCCATCCTTATCCTTCCAGGTCAGAGGATTTTTCCTCCCGTTTTTCTCAAGCTTATATTCCATATAATAATGGTCATCATCTGAGGTACGGATATCCAGATCAAAATCCTCAAAATCCACATTCAGCTTCGTAAAATCATCAATCTGTTCTTTTTTCATTACTGTAAGATTTTTACGACTGGAAGAATTTCCTCCGGATACATACATATGATCTGAAGTATATGTGAAATCTTTTCCCCCTGCAAAATATCCTGCTGTGGAAAGAACAACTCCCGCTACACAGAGTGCTGTACCTGTCATCAGCACTGTTTTTGCAATCTTATTCATTTTTATGCACCTTCTTTCTTGCAAGTCTGTTAACCAGACGGCCGATTCCCATTGCACACCATTTACATATATATATGGTAAGTACTCCAACGAGGATTCCCGCACCTGCCATCAGAAATCCACTGCCGACCATCATGCAGGATGCTGCCAGAGATCTTACGATCAATGTCACGCCGAAACCTGTGAGCACGATACCTCCGGCAATTGCTGATACACCTGTAACTGCCATGGAAAAGATCACTGCTGCGATGACAATCACCACTGCTGCCAGTACTGCAAGGCCTGTAAACAGCAGCGCAATGCTCACCGGCGATGCACAGATCACCAGAAATGCGAGAAGAATGATCTTTCCGGGGGAACGCTTCTTTCCTGCGGATGTACTGTACCCTGTTGTACTCAGGTTTCCTGAATCTGTCCGGCTATGTGCATGGGAGCTCTCTCCGTAATATGAACCTGCTGCCGGCAAAGCTGCTGTTTTTTCCTCGGTGATGTCTTTACTGTCACCAACACTCTCCTGTAAAAGGTTCAGAAGCAGTTCCCTTGCCGCCTCTTTAGGCTGTCCCAGTTCTTCCATAACCTGCTGTTCATTCTCAGGTCCAGCCTCATCGAAGTATTCCGAAAAATACTCAATGGCATTGTCATAATCTTCTTTTGGAAGCCGCTTCAGATATTTCTTCAGCTGCTCCATATACTCTTTTCTTGTCATTTTCGAAGTCTCCCTTCCACAATATCGTCTATAGTATCGCGGTATTCTCTCCACTCTTTCCTCAAATATTCCAGCTGATCACGCCCGGCTTCTGTGATGGAATAATACTTTCGCTTCCTGCCCTGGAACTCTTGGGAATACGTTGTAAGATAACCACCTGTCTCCAACTTCCGCAGGATGGGATACAGGGTAGACTCCTTGATGGATGCAACCATCTTTACAGTCTGGCTGATCTCATATCCGTAGGAATCCTGCTGTTCCACAACAGAAAGGATCAGACATTCTGTCAGCACAGCTGATACCGGATAGTAATACATACGCTCACCTCTTTATGTA
>ENA-OQQW01002023-OQQW01002023.1-human-gut-metagenome-genome-assembly--contig:-NODE-2023-length-11024-cov-6.019601_pt1 | contig 11024 bp, 2 predicted proteins | sample MGYA00243234_ERZ505098 | MGnify/ENA primary metagenome ERZ505098 (study PRJEB26097, sample SAMN02712086) | human gut metagenome | biome: Gut microbiome | host: Homo sapiens | place: Denmark: Copenhagen... | reverse complement strand
TACGCCCATCCGGACTGTCGATCTTCCCCTGATAATACAGTGCATCTGTTCTGCAGGCATACTGGGTCAGGATCTCTGCCGCAGACTGATTGAACTGCCATCCGAGATTCCCCGTAATATACAGTCTGTCGTACTCCTCCATGCCGTCCGCTTCCGTCACCGCATTCAGGAAGTCCTTATTATAATAGTATCCGCTCTCTTCGGCATAGCTTGTAAAATATACCGTGAAGAATAAGACACTGCTGACGCCATAGGCCGCCACGATCACCGGCAGGAGCTTTTTCCATCTTGCCGCTGCCAGATCGATGCCATAGGCGCATAGCAGGAGTAAAGGATAGAAGATGATGTTGACCCGGTTGATGTTCACCTCATAAGTGATCAGTCCCACCCAGATACCGGTGATCAGGAACCCCCATAATGCCAGCATCTTCGTCTGTTCCTTCGTATCCTTTTCCCAAAACAGGCGCTTCGTGAATATTAGGATCCCTGCCAATACGAAGGGAATCGATACATGATACATAGGTCCGAATGCCCCGATCGAATTAAAGAAGATATCCGGCAGCTGCAAGAATACGTGGGAAATGAGCGCCCAGGCATTCCTTCCCAACTGTGCCAAAGAAAAATTCAGCAGCAGAATATCCGCGCTTCTCACGCTGTCCGGAAAATAGGGCATGGTGAAAAACGGTGTCTCAACCGTCATCCCAAGGTGTAGCGCATTGATTCCCAGTACGATAACTTCCGGAAGCGCCACAAGTGTGAATATTACCGCACACAGCAGTCCCTCCCGGAATTTCAGCTGCTTTTTCCACAGGCACCATATAAAAAATACAAACAAAAATGCCGTGACGGAGTACGCCGCTATTCCATAACAATAAAATGTCAGGCCGAAAAAGAGCATGGATAAATACAAATACCGTCTTTTCTCCAGTCCCAACAACAGCAGATAAAATGCCAATAAAAATACATGTGGGAACAGATTACAGTCCAACGACCAGCGGCTCTGCATGAACTGCCAGGGATTCACCGCCGTCAGCGCCATCGCTACTAGCGCAATCCTCTCATCAAACAGCTTTTCCGACACTAAATATACCAGTGCAACCGCCCCACAGGATACCAGCAGCATCGGCAGCCTCACTGTCACGGTGCTAAAACCAAACACCTTGATAAACGGGACCATACAATAGGATAGCAGAACACTCATCTGACTGTATTTCCAGGCCTCAAAATGAACCGGCACAAACGTGCCGTAGCGGTCGGTACCGTATTTTGATAATGCCCATGCATCCATGGCTCCCATGGCTTCATCCTGGTTAATCCCGTCCGGCACTGAGCCAAACCGGATACACCGCAGAATGATCGCCAGCATCAACACGGACCAGAACAGTATTTTTTTCTTCTTCGCAGTCATAGTCATCGTAATATTTAATCCTTCCGGTATTCATACTTGTGCTTATCATCCACGCTGATCTCTGCACCGATCTGCACTTCGATCACCTGCAGTTCCGTATCCGCAAGGATCGTATGCTTACAGCCTGCTTGCATAGTCAGAACATCGCCCGGCTTCACCGGCCGCTCCACACCGTCCAGAATCGCCCGGCCTTCTCCGGCAATGACCGTCCATACTTCATCGCGGAAATCATGACTGTGATAATTCATCCCATGTCCCGGATTCAATGTTACCTTGATCGTCATGCTGTGATCCTTCACATCCAGAACGCGGAAGCTCCCCCAGGATTTTTCGGCGAACATTACCCGCTGAACAAATTGATTCACGTAAGGTTTGATATAGCTCGACTGCTCCTTATCCGATACCAGGATTCCCTCCGGACTGGCCGCCACGACCATATTTTTCAATCCCATGCACAGAATCGGTACATTCAGTTCATTCACCACATGCACATTTTCACAGGTATCGTTCAGAACCCCCTGTCCGACACACTGACTGTCCATGGCCTCCGTCAGCGTATTCCAGGTACCCAGATCCTTCCAGGTCCCTGCGAAGCGCATCACTTCTATGGCAGGCTCTTTTTCCACCACGGCATAGTCAAAACTGATCTTCTGCAACGTATCATACTTCTGAAATAAGTCTTCATAATCCGTAAAATCTATGAGTTCATGGGCGCGTTTCAGCATGCAAAAGTGATTGAAGTAATAGCCAATGTAGAAGACAATGAAAAAAACATAGAAAATAGTGAAATAATGTTAGAAGCTACAAACTCAGGAGCAAGTGGATATTATCTTGCTCTTCCTGAGTTTGTAAATGGTAAAAGAATTGGACAATATTACATTGTCGAAAGAGATATACACAACAAAAAGTCTAATAAAGAAGTGATAAAAAATGACACTTTGCAAGAAAGTGTCAACGAAGAAACTTTAGCTACAAACGAAGAAATTCTAACTAGTACAAATCAAGAAGAGATAATAGAAAATATAGAAGTAGAAGCTCCACAAGAAGAAACAGAACAAAATATAGCTGTTATGTACCCGGGAGAAAAGTTATTTTTAACAGATGACGAGATTTCAGATAAAAAAATAACATTAAGAGTAGGGTACAATACCCTTGCAAAAAATGAAAAAGTTTTATATGAGCAAAAAATCGAAGCACAACTGGATGACGATAGTGATGGTCAACTAGATACAAAAATCATAATAGAAGGTTTTATGCCATTAGATTCGACTATTTCTGCAACAAAAGTTGAAATAGAACAAATACAAGACTCAATAGAGGAAATGCTTTCAAAAAAAGTCTCTTTTAAAAAAGCATATGATATAAAGATTATAGCGGGGGAGACTGAATACGAACCAACTGAATTTGATACAAATGTCAAGGTTACAATCTCGGGATTGGAAAAAATCGATGAGAATAACCAAAAATATAAAGTGGTTCATATCGAAGATACTGCACAAGATACAGATAAAGCAGCAGTAACTGAAATAGATGGAGTTCAAACCATAGAGGACGAGATAAGTTTCCCGGCGGAAAGCTTCTCAACATATGCTTTATTGTTAGAAGATGGATTAGGAAATGTTGAAACATTTTCTTCTGATTTAAGTCAGGCAAGCGTTTGGGATGGAACATCTGCAACAGAGTTTAAGTTTGGTAGTGGAACACAGGAGGATCCATATTTAATAACAAATGGAGCTGAGTTAAGATACTTAGCAAATCAAGTAAATAGTGGAAATGCATATGATGGATCGTATTTTGAACTTATATCTGATATTGATTTTAATGATAAAGAATGGACTCCAATAGGAAACTACACAAATCCATTTAAAGGAGCATTTAATGGTGCGGGACACACTATTGCAAACTTAACAATACCAACATCTTCATCACTTCCAACATCAATTACTGCATATGGATTTTTTGGAAGCATTGGGGATAGTAATAACAAAACGATAATTAAGAACTTGCAAATCGACAATGCAAAAATTGAAATTAATGCAGATGGAACAATGTCGAATTCTTCAACAGAAAAAGGCTATACAATAGGAATCGTAACAGGAACAATGTTTAATAATGCTGAAATAAAAAATGTAATAGTAAACAACAGTAGCATAGTAGATAACTATACAATAACAATCAGTTCAAATTCTGATAAAGTAAATGTAGGCGGAATCGCTGGCTATGCAGTAAATTCTAGAAACTCAACTTCTGATCCAGGGACGGACAAGAGATACAAAATAGAAAACTGTTATTCAAATACAAATATTGAATTAGATATGACTCTTACCTCTAATGGATGGAGCACAAGTTACTATGTAGCCGCACAATATAATGTAGGAGGAATAATAGGATTAATAAGAGGACAAGCTGTTTGGCCAGAAAATTGCTTATATACAGGTGATTTGAATGCAACCAATGGATTCACTGGACCTATATTTGGAGCTCTACGAAACAACACTACGCTTGGAACGCGAAATAATTACACTTCTCAATTTAACACTCTATGGCAAGGAAATGATGCAGGAAATCTTACAATGAACAGTTATTACACATCATACAGTACAAACAATAGATCTTTTACAACTACTGTTGCATCAGGAACTTCTTCAAGCAGAATAGCTACATCAACAAGATATTTTCGTATAGGATATGTACAGGGTGTAAACAAGGGATTATATACAAATAATGTACAAAACATGTTATCAAATTTTAATAATTATGTTACAAATGATTCGACAAGCAAATTATTAACATGGCATTATAATTCAAACACTAAATCTTATTATTTTGTTCCAGAACTAAGTGTTACAGTCGAAAAAGATAGTCCAAGGTACATATTGCATGTACATGACTCAGCTTCGACTGGAAATTATACATATACTTGGTTTATAGATGGCACGTTAGATTCAAGTATTACAGGAAATATTGCAGTAATAAACTCAACTTGGACAGAGGGACATGATGTATCTGTATTAGTAAGCAATGGACAATCTTATACAATGATAAACTTTGAAATCCCATTACTAGAGTTATATGTGTCATTTGAACACAACCAACAAACAGGAATTCTAACAGGAAATATAGATGGAACAGGATTAGTAGATCCTAATTTTAACCTAAATGATTATACATACAAATGGTATAAAATAGATATCTCTGGTACAGAAGAGGAACTGGATTCAACAATCAATCAAGTTTCTGATCTAGAAAATGGCTTGGAATACAAACTGATTGCTACAAATGCAAAATATTCATACATGTCTGCTGAAGGTACATACATGTTCGGAGAAAGAACAGTAATATATTGCGATTATAGCAATGGCTCAGATTATAATGATGGATTTACTCCAGAAACAGCAGTAAGATCACTCTCAACTGCATATGGGAAATTTACTAGCCAAACAACAAGAAATGAAAACGTAATAGTGCTAATAGGAACATATACAGACACTAGTTACTTAAATTCTGCCACCTCAACAACATATAGAAAAAACGTTACAATCACAGGTAAATATAACGGAACAGATTATACAGGAAAATTAAATTTTGAATCATATGACAACTATAAGTACTTAAATGGAAATACTACATTTATGTATATGTCTTTCATAGGAAGTGAATCTAGTTATTGGGGAGGAAGAACACCTGGACAAACATACTTCTATTTACAAGGTTATAGCCTTACAATGGGCGAAGGCATAAAAATGGAAGAGTATGCTACATCAAATGTAAACCAAGGGTTAATAGAGGGAAATGCCCCAGCGTTCCACATGTTTGCTGGATGGATGCAATATGATGAAACAAGCCTTCCAAGAACAGGTGCTGAAATCGTAATAAAGAGTGGCACTTATGGAAGAATACTTTTAGGTGGAAGTTCAGGAACTAGTAGTGCATCAAGTATAACAAAATACAATTCTCATAATTTTATGGGAACATCTCTAACGGATGATTTATACAAATGCAAAGCAATTATTGATATAAAAAATAGTACGACAGATTCTACTTATGCTTATAACATAAATCTCCTTGGTGGTGGAAGTACTTGTGGTAATATCTATGGAGATATAGAGATAAATATAAAAAATGGAAAAATAGGGCGTCTATTAGGAGCAAGTATCGGAGACTCGAGTTATAGGCCAAACAACTGGCAATACCCAATAAATACTTTTATTGGAACAGCGACAATAAATATGTATGGCGGTTCTGTAACAGAAATGTATGGTGGTTGTCTTGGAAGAAACATGAGCGCAATAGGTGGCAGCTCATATAATCCTATAAAGTGTGACTCATATTTCTATGGAATTGTTAATATAAATATATCTGGTGGAACAGTCAGCCAAACTATTTATGGTGCAGGAGCTGGAGGAGTTTCAGGATATAGCACAAATTCTACTGACGCATATAAGAGTTATGGACAAAACATTGATACTGTTATTAATATAAATATAACAGGAGGATTAATAGATGCTGATATATATGGTGGTGGCTATGGATATACTAACTACTTAACTGCAGACTCTACACAAACTGATGGTGGCACACTGTATGGAAGCAGTAATATAAATATATCAGGTTCTCCAACCATAAATGGAAGTATTTATGGCGGAGGTAGAGGTTACGATTTAGCAAGTGATAAACCAGACTTGGCACAAATGGAAGGAGAATCAACTCTAACAATATCAGGCTCACCAACCATAAATGGAAGCATATATGGTGCGGGAATGGGACTTACAAATTACGAGAATATGGCTAAGTTTACAGGAACGACAAATATAAATATCAATACAGACTTGTCAATCAATGCATATGGTGGCGGTAACATAGCAAAAACAATAGGAACTGCAAATGTCAATATTAATAATGGAACTCACATGCAAGCAATATTTGGAGGAGGAAATGTAGGAATACTAGAAGGAACTTCGAATGTACAGATAAATGGAGGAACCTCGGTACAAGTATATGGTGGAGGAAATCAGGCAGAAGTTACAACCCCAACAGTTACAATCAATGCCGGAAATAACGAAAACGTATACGGCGGAGGAAACCAAGCAGAAATTACAAATTCAACAGTTACAGTTAAAGGTGGAAATAACCAAAATATATTTGGCGGAGGAAATCAAGCAGGAGCAGAATCAACACAAATAATAATTTTAGATGGAGATTCAAACAATGTATATGGAGGTTCTAATGCAAGTGGAGTAGTTACTTCTTCAAATATACAAATGCAGGGCGGAAACGCAATGAACATTTACGGAGGAAATAACGAAGGTGGAAACACAGAAACCTCAAATATAACAGTAAGTGGTGGCGTATCAGGCAATGTATTTGGTGGAGGAAACAAAGCAAATACAACAACATCTAATGTAACAGTGACCAATGGTAAAGTTACGGACGTATATGGCGGAGCAAACCAGGCTGATGTTACAACTACTAATGTCATCATCACAGGTGGAAATATAGAAAAAGCATTTGGTGGATCAAACCAGAGTGGAACAGTTACACAAAGTAATGTTAGCTTAGAAGGAAGCAGTGGCCAGCCTACACTAGGCGGAATAAAAATGGATGTTGACTACAAAGCAGTTGTTATGGAAGATTGGAGAAAACAACAAAATCCAGGATATGAAACCTACGTAACAGTTAATATAAAATATACAAACAATACAGATACAACAATAAATAAATGGTCGTCATATATAAACGCACCAGACTCGAAATTATTAGATAATCATAATTCAGATAGTAACATTATAGAAGAAAACGGAAAATACACTATAAATCAAGATAGCAGATGGACTTCTGGAAATATTCATTCTTTGCCAGCAAATGGTACATATGAAATTAGGGATGTACATCTAGCCTCAAAAGTTGTTTCTAGCGAATTTTCACTAGTATATAACTTTGAAGGACAAGGAAATGATGGCAATCAATATCAAGATACAAATACAGGATTTACAATCTTTGGCGGAAACAACCAAGGAGGAGAAACAACAACTAGTAATGTGATTATAAAAGATGGTTATTGCTTTGCTGTATATGGAGGCAACAATGCAGGTGGTACAAACCCTACAAGTAATGTCACAGTTGACGGTGGAGAAGCAAATGAAGTATATGGTGGAAATAACTTAGGCGGAACAAACTCTACAAGCAATGTCATAATAAATGGTGGAAAAGTAACAAATGTATATGGCGGTGGTAATAAAGCGGTAACCACTAAGCCAAATGTTACAATACAGAATGATGCAAATATACTAGAGTCTGTATATGGTGGCGGAAACCAAGCAAGCATAAGAACAGACACAAATGTCGATATCTTAGGCGGAACTGTTGTAGGAAATGTATATGGTGGTGGAAATGAAGGAACAGTCATTGGAAACACTTATGTACATGTAAAAAATGCTAATGTACAATCAAGCGTATATGCAGGTGGAAATGGAATTACAGCTATTGTTTATCAAAATGCTAATGCAACAATAGAAGGAACTTCAACTAAAATTACGGGAAGTGTATTTGGTGGAGGAAATCAAGCTGCAACTGGAACAACAGATAATAACAATTCGCTAAGTAAAGTAAACATTGTAGGAGCAAGCATAGGCAAAAATGTATATGGTGGAGCAAATACATCAGTAGTATATGGAAATACTCTTACAAACATAGGTTATGAAGCAGTAGGAGACACTACTCTTGAACAGGGAGATATAATAATAGAAGGAACTGTTTTTGGAGGAGGAGAAGCTAACGCCTCTGGTTCTGAAATATATGACTTCTCGTTTATAAGTGTTACAGTTGGAATAGACATAAACATTAATGGAACGGGACATGATAAATGTCAAATAAAAGGAAGCATATTTGGTTCAGGAAATGCTTCAAGTACAAGTGGTTATAGCTATATAAATATTAAGAATTATGGTTCAGTATATGCACCACAAAAAAATATATCAATTCAAAGAACAAATATAGTAACATTAGATAATTCTACGATAGCACTTTCTGGTACTAAAGATAGAACCAATGAATACTCAGATGTGGATTTCACATTAAGTAGAATTGATGAACTAAAAATAAAGAATAATTCTATATTATACTTAGATTGTGGAGCAAACCTATTAAAGAAATTTACAAGTTGTGTAGATGAAAATGGGAAAGAGGTAAAAGCTTCTGCTACAATAAATGAAGAAACCGGAGACACGACACGAAATGTAGATAATAGAATATATATGCTAGAAGGAAAGAACCTAAACATTGCTACAAACGAGCAAGTAACAGCTTATGGAGAAGTAAGCGGAATGACATTCTTTGGAATATATACAAATTCGATGAGCCCAAGCACAAGCACAGGTTTGTATAACAAAGAATATAACAATGGAGACAAAATCACGAATGCAGGAACATTCTCTTCTAACTCATATGTAAGAGGATTACACAAAACAGATCATGACATAACAATAGATGGATTTTATTCAAATTATGACGAAAAAGAAAACCAAGGATATATTAGAACTAGATATATAGACCCAAGCCCAAAAGATGACGTTTACTATATTTGGTTAATAGGTTTAGATATGGATGTAACAACATTTGAAGTTGCACTAACAGCTTCAAAATATGCTACATTAGGAACATACGAGCTAGGATTAACAGGATTTTCAGAATCAAACATTAAGTTCTCATTAACAGGATTTTCTGCGGGACTTACCGATGGTGTATCGTTGGTAAATCCAAACACAATAGAGAGTGTTGCACTAAATCCAGATACTGCTAATAATGTATTTGGATTAACTATGAGAACGGGTAATAATGGCTGGACAAGTAATAGCCAAACAACATTCTTAACTGCAAATGGTGGAACATACACAGGCTCTACTGCATATGACAGCGATAACTCTACATCTACTCCAGCATTAAACTTATGCTTCTATCACTCTGAAAACATTACGATTGCAAGAAAACTTGGAAGTGTAAAAATAAGACTGCAAGCGCAAATTCCGGAAGATGACTTAAATGTAAGAATTGCATACATAGACATAGTTATAACGATGTCAACAGCACTTTATCAAAACGATTTCTACGAAGCTGCAATTACGCCAGGAGAAGAATTTGGGCTATTTACAACAACAGAAACAAACATAACAGATTCAAGTGCTTTCTCAACGTATTATTCATTATACATTCCAGAATTTTCAACATCTGATTATTATGATAAATATAAAGAAGACAAACACGTAATAGTATCAAGACTTAGAACTGGCGAAAAATATGCATTCCCAGAGAAAACAAAAATAACAATGATTGACATGGTAACAAATCAATATTATTATTATGTTGTTACACAAGATGACGAAAATCAACAAAAATATGTATACAATTTATCAGACTTTGTTGTAATGGGAAGTGATAGTACATACTATGATGAAGCTGCCGCTTGCGACAAATACTATAATACTGATCAAGATTTAATCTATGAAAACTTTATATTTCACATAGATTTTGGCGAGAACAATATCGTGTCAGATTTATACCAAAATTCATTATTAATGGAATTAAGAGATAGTGAAGGACAAACACTTTTAGGAGTACTAGGAATCCAAAGAGATGCAATGGTGTACAGCGTTTACAAAAATAAAGATGCCAAAATAAATGTTACAGCAAGCGTAAATAAAGACTTAGTTTACAGGGGGAAAGACTTTACATTAACTGTAGAAACAGCCTTTACACAGGATATAGTGCAGTCAAAAACAGTATATGATACAAGATTCTTTGATAATAAAACGGGTATTAAAATATCAATATATGACAATAATGGTAATAGATTAAACAGTGACTCATTACTTGGTGTGAACTTCACATTAAATGGCATAAAATATTATCCAAGAATAGATGGAACAGTAAGAATTTGTACTGCTGAAAAAGTTTCAAATGTTTTATCTAAGATTAAAGTTGATACAGCAAACAATACGGTTTTAGCAACAGGGGACTACACAATAAGGGTAGAGAGTTTCGGTTCTCCAGACGGAATTTATTATGGTATTGAATCATCTGATACTGCTGAAGTAAAAATTACCATAGTAGAATCAACATTTGGTTTGAAAGTAACAACAATAGACCAAGAAAAGATAATAAAAAAAGATACAGGAAGAAATGAAAATAACAATACAAATTTAGATGTTAATATAGAATACTCATCTGGATTAGATAATCCAAACTTAACAATGTCTTTGTACAGAAGAGACTATTCGTCCGTATATTCACAAGTTTATGAGCTAGTGGATTTAGCCGACTATGTAAATACTGTACCATCACAAACAAAGAGCCCAAATGAGTATATAATAAATCAGATTCCATCAGGTGTGATGAAATACTCTTTGAGTATGAAAAATGCATTAACATCAGGAACGTACAAAATAGTTATCAAGCTGTATGATGAAGATGAATATATTGGCGAAGCTTTTGATTATATAATAATAAAATAGAGGGGAGGAGTAGAGATGAAATACGATATTGAAGACATACAAAAAAGAAAAGAACTTCATGCAAGAATAAGAAAACTAGTTTACATTTTCTCCGGGCAGGTGGTAGGTGA
>ENA-OQQW01002022-OQQW01002022.1-human-gut-metagenome-genome-assembly--contig:-NODE-2022-length-11036-cov-8.197068_pt1 | contig 11036 bp, 16 predicted proteins | sample MGYA00243234_ERZ505098 | MGnify/ENA primary metagenome ERZ505098 (study PRJEB26097, sample SAMN02712086) | human gut metagenome | biome: Gut microbiome | host: Homo sapiens | place: Denmark... | reverse complement strand
CATGAAATCTTTCGATTTCACGGCATTTTCTGGTGCGATGGAAGGGACTCGAACCACCGGCCTACTGATTCATAGAGGGCCTTTATATGAGTTTCGGCGTTTTTGGTCATTACAGCTTATGTAGATTTATCGTCATTTTTGTGTTTGTTCGTGCATGGTCGTTTCACTTCTTTTCAATTCAATAAGGCACAAATAAGGCACTTTCCAGAGGGCATATAATCCCATAAAACGGACACCGTGAAGAAGGCAAAAAAGTTGACGGCTCACGAGGGCGGCAGAAACGCCCCTGCGAGCCGTCTTTCGTTATGCGTGGGTCTTTTCCTTGATACGGCTGAAAACGTCCGTCAGCGCATCCGCTGCCGCTGCATCGCTGGAACGGATGAACCCGGCGTAAATATCCGTGGTGGTGCTGGTCTTTGCGTGGCCAAGTCTGCCCGAAACCGTTGTAACCGGCACATGAGCCGCTATCAGCAAGCTGGCGTTGGTGTGGCGCAGGCTGTGGAAGTGAACTGCCGGGAGATCATGGGCGGCCAGAAAGCCCGGAAACCAGCTTGTAACCGCGTTGGGGTCGAACGGCTGACCGTTCCAGCGGGTGAACAGCAAATCATTGTCCACCGTCTTGCCGTTCTCGATCTCCACCCGGCGCACCCACTCGGAGCCGACCTTGAACCGTTCGGCCTTCTGGTGCTGGCGGTACTCCCGCAGCAGCTGCACACATTCCGGGCCTATCTTGATGCACCGCCGGGAGCGTTTTGTTTTGGGTGCCGTGAACACCGTGCCGCGCCTGGCGATGTTCTGCACCGTCCTGTTGATGGAGATCACACCCGCGTCAAGGTCAATGTCCGACCAGCGCAGGGCGCATATCTCGCCCCGGCGGGCACCTGTGAGCAAGGCCAGCTGTGTGATAACGCTGTACTGCGCTGGCGCGTCCTGCAGGGCTTCCAGCAGCTTTGCAACGTCCTCTTCCTGCAATGCTTCCACTTCGATTTCTGCCGCTTTGGGGGCTTCTGTGCGCCGACAGGGATTTTCATCAATCAGCTGCCACTTAACCGCCTTTTCAAACACGCTGGACAGGAAGCGGTGATAGTGCAGCTGCGTATTGCCGCCCAGCTTACCGCCCGCCCTGACCTTCTCGGTAAAGGCTTTGGACAGGGGCAGCCCGGCGGCATCAGCTACTTTTTCGGCCGTCTTGTGGCTGACAGGCTTGCCGCTGCACAGCCCCCGCATGGTTTCCTCACCCACCCCTGCGGCCTCCCGGATCCTTGCCCGCTGGCCTTTCGGCAGCAGCTTCAGCAGCGCAGCCGTTGCCGTATAGGTGGAATCTTGCCGCACTCCGTCCTCGGACAGATTCGTATAGAACGCCATGAGGTGCGCCGGGCGTATCTGGTTGACCTTCATGTGCCCCAGAGCCGCAGACACACGCGGCACCAGCTTTCTGTATTCGGTGGCCGTCTTGGGCTTCAGCTGGCGGTCTGCGTACTCGGTGAACCAGCGTTCTATCAGATCATCCAGCTTCATGGACGCATCCAGCGAAATGCCGCTGTGCACTTCCTGTTCAAAGGCATCCGCTTGACGCTGCAGTTCCTTTTCCAGCTTCTTCCCGGTCAAGCCAAGCGGGGGAGTGAAGGTGCGGTTTACCAGCACCTGACGGCCCTGCCGATCATAGCCGTTGGAGACCCGGATGCAGTAGGAGCAAGTGCCGTCCTTCTTCATCCGCTTTACGATCTTCGCCATCTGTCACCACTCCTTTGTGGGCATGGGATTTACACAAAATTCCTAATCATTCTTTTGTTTGACGCTGGTATTTAGGTATCTGAGCCAATTCTTGCACACGTTCTACTGCCACTCGCTGACCTTCAGCATTCAAAAGATTATAGGCTTCCATTAAATTTCTATCACTTGAACCGTAATAAATTACTTGCGCCGCTGTTAATGGCATATTTTTTTCTTTGGCCATTGAGATAATTTGCTCTCTGCGTTGAAATTGCCGTGATACTGCTTCATCGCATTCTTCTGTTGCATCTCCATGAAACAGCCAAGTCACATTAACCCCCAATACTTCCGCCATTTTATTAAGAGTAGCCATACTTGGAGATCTATTTCCCGCTTCGTAAAGACGTACACTATTGATGGACGTTTGCATTTTTTGAGCTAGCTCAGCTTGGGTCATTCCCCTTTCTTTGCGTACTTTTTTTAATCGTTCTCCAAAGCGTGCGTAAAACTGCTGCTCAGATTCCATAGAACACCCCTCCTTTATTTTAGAGTATACCACATAACCACAAAAAGAGCAATTTTGTATTGACTAAAACTATAAAAATGGTTATAATGAAATTGTAACCACAAAAGTAGTTGTTCTAGGAGGTGGAACCATGAAAGTATCGAAACGAAAGATTGACATCGCCCTTGCTCGAAAGCATTGGAATCAGCGCGATTTGCGTGATAACGGCGCTGTGTCTGCTCAGACCATTCTAAATCTGAATAAGGGCAAATCTGTCTTGCCCGCCACGGTGGGCAAGATTGCTGCCGCGCTGGGCGTAGATGTGACCGAAATTATTGACGATGAAGGCTAACAGACAATGAGTAAAATTCACCGTATCAGTGATTCAATTTCATCATCGATTTTTGATGTGCAAAAACAGCAGCATTTATCCATAAATCAGGTGGGCATCCCTCTGTAAAGCCTTGTAAAAGGACGTAAAGGAATTGCAAAATGGGATACTGCGTATCACACAATATCACTAGATGGATTTTGACGCAAAGGACTTGCTTCCAACAAAGCTGCATAGCATCAACTTCCAATCGAATTTTGGCGGTATTGCAATCTTTTTCGATTTATGATTTAATGCCGACACAGTAAGAACAACAGTTTAATAAATGACCTAAAGGGGGTTGAAACATGGGCGATATCATCCGTTATCCCAGCATGGGAACCGTCAAAAAGGCCGCTGAAATCTACGGCCTGTCACCGGCCTACATTCGGCGGCTGTGCAAGACGGGTAAAATCCGGTATGTGAACGCCGGGCACATGTGGCTGGTCAATCTGGACAGTCTGGCCCGGTACTTTGAACAGGGCGACCCGGCGGAAAGTAGCCAGACCGCCGAAGGCATCCGCCGGGTAGCGAGGTAAAGAATGGCGAACAAAAGGATGTTTTCTATTGATGTAACCGAAACGGATACTTTTTTGGAAATGCCGCTGACCGCACAGGCCCTGTATTTTCATCTTGCTATGAGAGGTGACGATGATGGGTTTGTGTCAAATCCGCGCTCTATTATGCGGGTCACCGGGTGTAGTGAGAATGACTTGAAAACACTTGCAGAAAGCGGGTACATCATCACGTTCCGATCTGGTGTTATCGTGATAAGTGATTGGAAGGTCAACAATTATCTTCGCGGTGACCGCTATAAACCAACCACTTTCCAAAACGAGCTTTCAATGCTCACGGAAACAGCGAACAAACGTTATGTTTTAGAAAGTGGCAACCAAGTGCCAACCGTTGGTATACCAACTGGCGACCAAGTGACAACCCAGTATAGAATAGAAGAGAATAGAGCAGTAGTAGATAGGGTTGCCACCGCAGCCGCCGAATCTCGCGCAGACTCAGACCTTGCCGAGATCGTGCAGCACTTTGAGCGGGTGATAGGCATCTTCCCACGTTCGGCACTGGACAAGCTGCAACGCTACCGCGATTCTATTCCCTCAGAGGTAATCTGTGAAGCCTTTGACGAGGCTGCCGAAAGTGGTCACCGATCATGGAAGTACGCCAATGGCATTTTGAAAAGCTGGCAGGCTGACGGGGTGCGCACTCTGGGGGATGTAGAAGTCCGCCGGGAAGCCCGAAAGAAGCCCGAACAGCCCCTTGAACAAGAAAGGAAGATGGCAACATGAACCTTCACAAAGTCCTGCTTGGAGCACTTCTCCTCAAGTCAGAGTTCGCCCCCTATGTTCTACCCAGCCTAGAAATCGAACATTTTCCGTCCGATCTACAGCCGGTATTTGCTGCTGTATCCGGCTCTTGGAATGCAACGGGCCGACTGGACGCTGTAGAAATCTGTGCCCGATACCCGGAGCAGAAAGAAGCCATCATTGGGTGTGTCGCAGAGTGCGAAAGCGAGTGCATTGCTATCACCCGCGACCGCGTGGAAGAGTGGACGCAGCTCGCCCGGGAACAGGCCGCACTTGCCCGGGTTCAAGGCATCGCAGTGCAGATTGCAAACAGCCTGACCACCTTTGCAGACCTGCCTGACCTTTATTCGCAGATGGGCGAAGCTCTAACCCTTGACCGGGAAGCGCAGGACTTCAAACCCATCGGGGAGCTGGTAGACAACTATGTGCGCAAGCTGGATGAAAAGCCGCGGTACATCCCCACTGGCCTTTCTGTGCTGGACAAGCATCTTCACCTTTCCCCGGGCAATCTGTTCATCATCGGCGGCAGGCCATCTGCCGGCAAAACCGCCCTGTCCCTGCAAATGGCCTGTGAACAGGCCCGGAAAGGCTACAGGGTGTGCTACTTCTCGCTGGAGACCGACCCTGACACCCTGACAGCCCGCATCATTGCAAACCGGCTGGCAGTTCCTCTGGCCGATGTGAAAGCAAAGTCGGTTCCGCAGTCTGACCTTGACGATCTCGCAAAACTGCACAAGCTGCCGCTGTTCATCCGCTCTGCATCCGGCAAGGGCACGGGATGGATCAAGGCACAGGCCCAGCGAATGAAAGCACAGGTCGTTTTTATCGACTATCTGCAGCTGCTGGCAGACGGTAAGGCGAAAGACCGCTATCAAGCTATCACGGGAATTTCCATTGCCCTGCATGAGTTGGCACAGACCACAGGCATCCTTGTGGTAGCACTGGCCCAGCTGAACCGCAATTCTGCGCAGTCCCTGCCCACAGTGGCCGACCTGAAGGAATCCGGCCAGATTGAGCAGGATGCAGACGCTATCCTACTGCTGGCAAACGATGTGACCACACAAAACCGCCCTGAGAAGCACTATCATTGCAGTCTGGAAAAGAACAAGGAGGGGGATTTGTGGACACTCCCCATCACGTTTGACAAGGAGCATCAACGCTTTTTGGAGGTAATCACATGAAGCGAAATCCCAACCGTCCGCGCCGCCGGGAACCGTACCATTACGATGCAACCGGCGCACAGTATATCGCCTGTATCGAAACCGCCTTGCAGCACGGCCAGAGCATCCCTGTGCACGTTTTGCAAGTAGTCTACCATATGCTGCTGCCGTATATGCACAACTGAACCACCGGCCGTACTCTAGCGGTGTTTATATTTGCGTGTGCCTATAGAGGGCATGGAAAAGGAGTTTATCATGCTGACTCACATGAAATTTGAAAATCGCCCCGTCCACCTGTTCAATATCGCTGGCCGTAGGTACTACGTTACCCGCAACTCTACCCCTCAGACGGGAGCCGTTGCGCTTACGTCTGCCAATGGAGCCGCTGCTGTGCTGGCCCCGGCGAACATGAGCTATCAGCAGGCAGCTATGAAGGCGGCACAGATCTGCCTAACCCTCTGAACGCCCGACAAACGCCCGAAGCGCAATCCCTGAACGCGAGAAAAACGCGAGAGGGAAAAGCCCTTTGGACGTTGAACAAACTGGGAGATCTTTTCTCATCGAACAAAGGATGAACAAAGGTCAAACGGTAAACGAACAACGAGAAAACCCGAATTTTCAGAAGCCATAAAAAGAGAGCTGTTTTTCGTCCGAACAGGCGAGGAACAGGTGAAAACTGGTACAGACTGGAGTGAATCATAGAACCATGCCCAAGACCAAAGACGAAGCCTCTGAAGCTGGCCGGACTCTGCTTCAGACCATCGAACAGAACTCCGCTGACAACGCTAAGCTGGCCGACAAGCTGAACGGTGTTGCAGGAGCCGCCATTGATACTATCGTGAAGGTGATGCAGGCTGCCGATACGCCAAACGAATCGAAGCTCAAAGCAGCTCAAACCCTACTGAAGGCCCGGCAGGATGTTACTGACCGTCTGTTAAGGGATGAGGAGAAAAAGAGGGAAAGCAGCTTTGACCCCTTCAGCTGAACCGTATTCTATTATGCCTTGAATGCCTCACGAACCCAGGATGAACCCCGGTGAAGTTCAAATAAATCCTGAAAGGTAGAACAGCTTACACCCCGCCGGGCGAGGTGTAATAACACACTAAACTTTATCTAAAGTCCGTGTGCCCTTGCGGAGGGCATTTTCGCCGCTTCCTCGCCGCTTCGGTACAATTCCTGCAGGCGCGATACACAGCCCGCGTGTTATCGTGCCTGCTCTTTATTTTCCGACAATTCCGACACCAAAAAGGAGGGCTGAATAATGGAACAGAAATCACAGCAAACTGAACAGCAGGTCACAAACGCGGCCCTTGTCTCTCTCGCTGCCACTGGGGACAGCCTTGCTTTAGAGCAGCTCTGGGCAGTCAATGAAGATTTTATACAGCGCAAAACACTGCACTGGTATAACAGATATAAGGATACCGCCGACAGACTAGGTTTAACCATCGAAGATTTGGTACAGGAAGGCTACTTTGCGCTTATCTATGCAGCAAAGCACTACGATGCCGAACGTGGTGATTTTACAGCATATCTAAATTATGCAATTCTCCACCAAATCAGAAAGGCCACCTGTGATGAGCACACTCGTCTTGTAACCACCAGAGACGGACGACAGATTCGAATATCTGCGAATCTTCTGAATAACTGCATAAGCCTTGATGTAAATTTGGACAGCGATGATGAAAACAGCAGTACAAGAGGTGAGATCACCGAAGACCCGGCGGCATCTCAGGCGTTCCAAAAATCCGAGGACGAAATCTATACCAAGGAACTGCATACCGCGCTGGAAGAAGCGATGGCCCAGAATCTGACCGAACGTGAAGCACACATTCTGCGCAGCCGCTATTACGACTGCCAGAGCTTGCAGGCTGTCGGCAATGAGCTAGGGGTGCAGCGTGAAACCATCCGCCAAATTGAACACCGCTGTATCCGAAAGCTCCAAAAGCTGCCCCAGCTCCAGCGTTGGCATGACGATATCGTTTCAACAAGAGCATGGCAGGGGACAGGTTTTGGTGCATGGAAGCGCAGCGGCAGCGTTCAGGAGCGTACTGTTGAATATCTGGAAGAAAGAAACATTGAACAGTATATTGCCTTCTTAGAAAAGGCTGCCCAGCTTGCCCCCGAGCACCGCGCCACCATCGAAAAGATAAAAGCCGAGCATTACGCCCGGCTAGAACAGAGCGGCTACTATAACCGTCACCCAGAGAAACAACCTGACATCGTAGCGATAGAATAGCGATGAAACACTGGCCATTGCAAGCAGTGCTCCGTGGTACCACCATAGGCGCTGCAAGCAGTGTCTTTGTATGTACAAAGCCCCTTGCCTTGCAAGGACTTGTTGGGCAGCATCCCAAACCCTTTGAACGTGCAGCACCCGCCGGGCGCAGCACTTCAGCTACACGATTCTGTTAACCTCAACAAAATCGCTGTATGACAAAGCCCCCAGACCGCGACAGTGCGCGTCTGAGGGCTTTGCTTCTTTCTGTGGGTGTTTTCCTTGCCGTGGGTTCTGTCCTCGCTCAGGCAGCCCCGGCGGGCAGTTTCTGCATGGTACAAAAACAAAAGGTCGCTGCATCTCTGCAACGGCCCAATGCCAGACGGAGTGACGCTTCCCGCATCTCCAAACAAAGGGTGACGGCTGCCTGTTCCGTCCTCTGGCGGATTAAGTATCTGCTTCTTCCGATTCACTTGGAAGATTCAACAACGCCTTCCAGTTTACCGGGAAGCCCATTCGGGACGGCTCCGCCGCCGGGTACTTCTTGAACAGCTTTTCCATTGCGCGGATGAGGTTAAATTTTTCGGCATCCGGCAGCAGCTCAAAGATCGCATAGAAGTACGCAAACGGAGAGCTGTTATCCACATGTGCACGGCGCATAACCAACGGCAGCTTGACCGCCGGGCTGAGTCTGGTGCGGTTATAGAAACGGCCACCATGAGCGGCGATATTCCGAGCCACAACAGCACACTGCAGATAGTTTTCAATATAAATCGACTTGCGGCCGTAATACTCTTGTGCAATGCCCTCGCGGTCTGCTTCCAGCATGTTCTTATAAAACAGCGAGAGTGTGCCGAATGTCATTTCCTCAACAGCTACCCAAAGCGGATACACGCCCCGCTTATCTCTTTTGTGATGGACAATGAACGGCTCATCTGAGCGAGAAATTTCACGGTTCAGAGTGCTCAGAAATACGGCGTGATACTGTTCGCTTTCAAAGTTCTGGTTATTCAGGTAGCCAATGGGGCCATGCTGCCGAGCATGATAGTAGGCGATGTACGCTCTGGCCACAGTTTCAACGACTGCACCATACTTGAAAATGATGCTCCTGAACTCTTGGTCAAAGTCGTAAAGAGCCACCATATCCTGAAGCGTGACCTCTGGAAAGAATCGGTCATTCTCTCGCAGCGTCAGCGAGTACGCACTGAACCGATAATAGTTCATCCGCTTCAAGACATCGCGGGCATAGACATCATCTGTGATGATAAGCCCTCTTTCACGAAGCAGCGCGATTTGTTCATCATAGCTCTTGAACGGTTTTGTTTGGTCTGTTGTTGGCATGGTTTCACTTCCAATGTCTTATAAACAAAAAAAATACCCGACCTAATGCGCATCGTTGAGAGGCCGGTCGGGTTTCATTGATGGCATTATACCCGATGGGCGGGCCTTTGTCAAGCCCCAAAATAAAGTGCAGAACGATTCAACGACAAAAAATCGTCATTTCCCGGTAGCTTCATCAGGTTCACTGAGAATCTTTTTGAAAAGTTCCTCTGTTGAGCCAGTAAAATGCTCACCGCCACCGTTGTCCAGTTCCTTGATGGCTGCTATTGTTTCAGCGTTCGGAATCTCATCGGCCACATACTCCAGCAGATCACCCGGCTGGCAGTCGAGCAAGCGGCAAACCGTGTTCAGCGCAGCCCATGAAATCAATTCACCCTTTCGCAGTTGCTGAACATAGGACTGCCCCAGCAGCTTTTCTGCTCGGATTCTGGTTGATGGATACCCAGCCGCTTTCAGCAATGCCAAAACATCAGCCTTATACTGTATCGCCATGTGCTTTCACTCCTTTCTATCCCTTTCTATTATATCCAGAAGCTGCACTAGAATCAAGTTCAAATATACACAGTAGCAGCACTTGATATTCGTGCATTTTGTCAATTTGTCAATAGAATGCACGAGATATTAGTGCTATAATATAGACACAGCAAGGGAAGCACGACCGGAAGGCAAGGGGCGAAGGATGTACCGGGAGCGCAAGAGCAGAACGCCAGCTAAGACAGTAACCCACTTCCTGAAAGCTGTATATGAAAAATGGCCCGGCGTCCGCTACCAACGAAACCACCGAGCCAAACCCAACAGGGTCAAGCCCATTATACAGGAGCTGACCCGCAAAGTAAAGCGAGGACAGTATGAAGAATTACAATCTCTCCGAGATCATGCACAAGGCGTGGAAGCTGTATCGCAAGGGCGTGAGCAGCTTTGCCGAAGCCCTGCACCGAGCATGGAACAACGCAAAGGCTGCCCCGGTCAACGCCCAGCGCATCGAGGAAGCCCAGCAGGCCGCCGGGATCACCGAACCCGTGAACACATGGGCAGGCTGGAAAGCCGCCGGGTACATGGTGGAGCATGGCGCAAAGGCTCTGTTTCAGGCGGTGCTTATCCACAGCAGCAAGGGGGACGGCCAGACCTACCGCGCATCGTTCTTCGGTGCATCGCAGGTGAATCCGCTGGAAGCCCAGTAACACGCACAGAGGACCCCGGCGGGAAGATGGAAGCCCGCCGGGCATGATGGGAGGATATGACCATGAAGATGGAGAAGAAAATCAGCTTACACGCCTTTGAGGTTGAATACATCGACCAGCGGGAAGCAAAGCCCCGCACCCTGCACCGGGAAAGCATCGTGCTGGACGGTGGCCGGATGAACACGCTTGACCGCCTGAACCAGACCCCGCAGAGCTGGATCCGGCAGCAGTATGCCCAGCAGGGCTATACCGTGGCAGCTATCCACAAGGGCGACAGCCTGACCGCCAAGGTAGACACCGGGTTTCTGTGGAAGCTGGCCGCACTGGATGCAGCCGCAGCAAAGGCCGGCAAGAGCGTGGCCAAGCTGCTGGAAGGGGGTATCGTGAAATGCTGACCAAGCTGAAATTTGGGAATCGTCCTGTTTATCTGTTCAATATCGCTGGCCGTAGGTATTATGTTACCCGCAGCAAAGCATTTCCCAGTTTGGAAAGCGTGAGCTTTGTGTCTGACCAAGCAATCTCTGTTTTTGCCCCGGCTGGTATGAGCTATCAACAGGCGGCCATGAAAGCCGCCCAGATAGTAGCCCAGCAGCACACAGCTTGATAAATTCACCCCAAGCCGTACGAAAGCCCGCCCGGAACACGCCGGACAGGCTTTTTCTTTGCCCTCAGACCGCCCCGCCGGGCATCCGACACAAGGCACACGGTAAGGCACACAAGAGGTAGTTTTTGGGGTAGTAAGGCACAAACGAGGCACTTTCCAGCCCTTTTGAAGCCTATATAAAGCAAGAAATCCCACGATTTACACCGCATTTTCAACGGTCAATCGTGGGATTTTACTTGGTGCGATGGAAGGGACTCGAACCCCCGGCCTACTGATTCGTAGGAACCGAATGGCACATTTTGTCCATTTCATCATTTGACGGCAAATCGTCGTTTTAATCGAATTGCCGTTATTTTGCCGTTGTTATTCTATTGCATTCTTTGCATTGCTTGCACGTCTTTGCACCTGTTATCCATCCTTGCGATGTGCAGAAAATGTGCAAAAGTGTGCAGAGCCAAAATCAGCCCGGCAAAACAGGCTGTTTCGCACAGCCCCAAAAGCTGGATTTCAACGGTATTTATCGTGCATAATCTTCCAGTTTTATCCAAACAACAATCTTACATGACATATCGGTTCTATGGCAGGGTTTAGGACATCCGAACAGACACCGTTTGATATAGAAATGAGGTTC
>ENA-OQQW01002021-OQQW01002021.1-human-gut-metagenome-genome-assembly--contig:-NODE-2021-length-11039-cov-5.548798_pt1 | contig 11039 bp, 3 predicted proteins | sample MGYA00243234_ERZ505098 | MGnify/ENA primary metagenome ERZ505098 (study PRJEB26097, sample SAMN02712086) | human gut metagenome | biome: Gut microbiome | host: Homo sapiens | place: Denmark: Copenhagen... | reverse complement strand
AAGATAAACCTCTCTGTTCCTAGAATGTGGTTGGCAAACCCACACTCTATTCTACAGAGAGGTTTCTCTTTGTCTAGGGCTAAAGCCGTTTTTATTCCACCAGCTTAGCTGGTGGTTTTTCCTTCACTCAAGTTCTTAATAACAAAAAAGCAGCGGCCAGCAATCTGCCAGCCGCTGCTTACCTTATTATAATAGCGTTCCCGGATTATCCGCTCCGCTTCATCTCAATTACTCTTCGCTGTCATCCGGGATATCTTCCTCAAAAGCATCCATCCAGCTTTCGTTGTGCCACTTATCTTTTTCACCTTTTTCCTTGGCGGCAAACTTCTGCCGTTGTGCCTGGTCGTTCATTATGGTGCCGATCGGGTTCAGCGCGCGTTCTTCAATAATGTGGTAGAACAGCCCCATCGGGTTATTCACGTTGGGGTCCTTGGCGGCCTTTGCCCAGAACACATCAAAGTCCAGTTCATGCGCCATAGCTTCCATCAACGGGGTCAGGCTGCCATACTTTTCAATCACTTCATTCATGCAGGCCAGGTAATGCAGCCGCATTTCGTCTTTCAGCCCATTGCGCAGGCTGGAAGGCGATGGCACGCACCGCGCTGCCAGGTGGCGGTAAATTTCGTGGTAAGCGCCGCGCTGGCCGCTCGTCAACGTCTTTTCCAGGTATCCATCATCCACAAACTTTGCAAACTCTTTTCGCATATCCTGCCGTTTTACAATCGTTTCGGGAATCAGTTCTACCTTGGGCGGCTCAGGCTCCGGCATCGTTTGCTGCACCGGCTCGTCCATCACATGGTACTCCGCTTCCAACAGCTCCTCTTTGGGTTCTGCTGCCGGCTTTGCCTTGCGGAAAATATAAATGCGATAGTTATCCATATCCTCGCGCAGCACCTTGTTCAGGTACCGCGCCGGGCTGCGCATCGTCTGCGACCGGGGAATGATCTCCTGTGCATAACGGGGTGCCACACCGGCCAGCCAACTGGTCAGCCCGCCGCAATCCAGGATGATGGCATTCATCTTTCCAAACACCGTTTTGTTGCCGCCGTCCTGCTCGCCATCGCCTGCCTGGATGGTGCAGCAGGCATCTGCCAACACATCAATGATCACTTCCACCGCGTGCAGCTCTTCGGGCGTAATCTCCGCGCGCAGCTGATCCATGCGCGCTTTCACAACAATTTCCTCCCGCAGCTCGGTGCGGTGGCGTCCAAAGGAATAGGGGATCGTTGTTTCCGGTGCCGAAACATAATCAAAGGTGATCACGCTGGGGTCATCCAGCAGCGAATCTTCAATCGCCACGGTGGGGCGGCCCTTCTTTTTGCTCTTTTTGCGCACTGTGCTGTTGATGCTGTCCAGGTTGGCCTGTGCGGCGGCATCATCCACCGGGTCAATCGTTACCACCAGCGAAAGAACCTTCTGCCCTTTTTTTTCGTACACATCGTAATTAAAAATAATATCCGTCTTTTCGTTAATTTCCGCCTTTGCCTTTTCCAGTGCCAGGCGGCGGAAATCCGACCATCGGTTGGCCGTATACGAAAGCTGTTCATACAGCATGCTCAGGTTCCATACCAGCGGTTCCCCGGCTGCTTTCTTTTTCAGGTACAGGCTCTGGTAGCTCTTGCACAGCTCGTAAATGCGGATGGAATAGGTGGACCGCATCAGCATGGTGTAGGTCACATCCATGGTGGTATACAGGGTTTTCAGCTGCACCAGGTGCGGTTTCAGCACCGGATCCAGCGTGATGGTCATGCGCGCGCGGCCCTCATCAATGCGCACTTTATCGATCCAGCGGAATGTTTCCACCGTGGAAGTTCCGTTATTCTTGATCCACTGGATGGGCGCGTTGGCCAGCTCCTCAATATTTTTGCGCACCTGCTTGTACAGCGCCCCGCTGTGCGGGTCCATGCCGGTCATCTTGATAAAATCATAAATGCTCAGCTCATAAGAGGGCAGGTCTGTATCCTCCGGCTTAATCATCGAAAAAATATGCAGCATCAGGCGCTGCTGGCTCAGCGTCAGGTTGTTGCGCGTCATCTGTACAAGGTCATTGGATTTGCGAACGATGGTCTGGTCCCCGCGTTCTTCAAACGTAACGACAAACGGATCATCTTTTTTCTGTTTACTTGCCGCCATAAGCAGGGGCCTCCTATATCGGTTGCTGTATCCCGGGTGGTCACGCACATCATGCTAAACATTATAGCACATCCTGTTGTCCAGCGCAAGAATTGCAAATTTACACAGGGTTTCATCGCCATTACCCTGTGCAAAATGCAACACACGCGTTGTGGTTTGCCATATATCCTGTGGGGGTTGCAGCCCGGGTGCAGGTTACACAGGGTTTTATTGTGCTTTTCTGTTCTGCTGTTTCAGGGTTCTGTAACCTGATGGAATGGCAACACCAATTTTTTCCCGTTCTCCCCCATCTCCCGGCTTACCTCTGGTTGTTATTATGGCTTAGTTGTTTAGTTCTATATTAGTAATAGGTAGAGCCTGTGTAATTTAACAACGCAAACCTGTGTGTTCAACCAACTGCAGCCTGTGCATTCCACCACCATTTTCCTGTGCGGAAAGCAACCTGCGTAAAGTTGCAAATAAGCAAAAAACAGCCAAACCTGTGTAAATTGCAACACGGGGAACGGGCCTATCCTGTGTGGTTTTCCAACAGGTACGCGGGTCACGGCGGGGCAGGGGGGCGGGGATACCCTGTGTAAATTGCAACTGTTCCGGGGGTAACCTGTGCGTTTTTCCAACGGTAAGCGGCATAGGGAAACAAGGCAATCCTGTGCGTTTTTCCAACACGTTTCGGGAATGTTCGGCACAGAATGTGGGCAACACCCTGTGCAAAATTGCAACAGCGCACAGCTGCTTCAAATAGATCAGTTGCAAATTTACACAGGGCAGCACCCCTTATAATATAAGGTAAGTGCCGCACAGAATGGCGCGTGAGGGGTTGCAGTTTACACAGGATAGATTGAAAGCTGGGAGCTGGAGGTGTATCTGAAAACAAAGAAAAAGCTCGTCTGTTTCAGCAAACGCAGCCGGATTTTGTGCTTGCGAAAGATCCGCTATTTTCGTTGCTCTCAGATGCACCTCAGGAGCTGGCGCAGATAGAGATCGGCAAGGGGGAACCGGGAATCAGGGGCGGGGCAGGGGGGACAAGAAAGCGAATGGCATATCTGCAGCAAACCCGCACCCCGTTGTAAAGGGAGAACGGCGTCCCGTTGGCGGGCGTGCAATCCACCAAACCCGCACCCGCCGCCGCAAACACCGCAAACCGTTTGCAGGGGCGCGGTGTACCCATCGCGCCGCAAAAAAACGGGAACCGTGCGCCGCAAACCTGCCATCTCTCCCACAAGGCGCCCACCCAGCCGCCATGCCCCGCCGCAAACAGGCGCATGCGAAACAAATAATTGCGCAAAAACAGGAAAATGCAACAAAAAAGGCGAATTTTGCCGCAAAGTTGCGCTCTGTGTGCGCAGAGGATCATAAACGCGCGGTTAAAGTATATAAAAGGGACCGCTGCCAAAAAGAAAATCAGGAATAAATTATACAAAGGCTTTGAATACATTGTATAATTGGAGGAAAACGCAATCAGTAAAAGTGCTGAAAAACAGGAATTTAAGTGGATTGTATTGCCTTTCTGGTATAAAGGTGCTATACTTTAACACTAAAAAGTAAATGCGCAATGAGAAGATTCGATGCGTAATTTTTTTGAAAACAACATGGCAACGGTTGCGCAAGTGAAAGAAGCTGGCTTCTTTTATTGTTCCACAGGGATCCCCTGTGGAACAATGTGCTTTCATTAAACCAGCGCGAAAGGCGAGTGAGCAGATTGAATAGAACAGGAAAAAACACAACAGGTTGGGCGCGCCGGCTGACAGCGCTGCTTGTCACCGCTTGCCTGGTTATGGCAATGGCCCTGCCTGTATACGCCGAGGTGGATCTTCTGCCCGACGCACCTGACGAAGTAGAGCTGCTGGAGGATGAGCAGGGAACGGCCTCCGGGGAGGATACCACTCCGCCGGAGCAGAACGCCGCCACCCCGGAACCGGAACAAAGTGCCGAGCCGGAGCAGCCCGCCCCGACCGAAACGCCGGAGCCCACGGCAGAACCCGCCCTGACCCCGGAACCGGCAGCCACCGCAACGGCCACCCCTGTGCCGACCGTGACCCCCACCGCCACCCCGGAACCGACCGAACAGCCGCAGAAGATGTACGCCGCAGAAAGCGTGGATAACGTGCAGGCAGCTAGTGAGCCGGAAGCGGCAGAAGGATTCACGGTTTACTTTGTCGTTCCGGATAAGATTAATGGGGAGACCGTTTCAGCTTCCCATGAAATTAGGTTTAATGTAAAAACTGATGAAACCCCGGGCAATTCTAATGATGGTGCGTGGTGGCATACGCATACAATGGAGCCGACTGGATGGGAAACAAATGGACATAAGATTTATGCCGTTAAGAATTGTAAAGATATACAAGGAAAAAACTTTCTAGAAATACAGTTCCAGTTATACGAAGGTTCTGATTGGAAAGGAGAGATTAAGCTAAATAATAACCTGGGTCCTATAAGCGAATTCAACAACAAAATGTATGATCCAACTACTAATAATGGTGAATGGACAGACAATCCCGTCCTGAAGGAGCATACATACTATGCAGGCAAACCCATCAAGTTCGAAAACCGCAGTACAGCTAATTTGACGAGCGTAAAGGCAAATTTCTATATCCCTGATGAAAAAAGTGAAACCTTAACATTGGTTAATGATGGCTCAGAAGCTAAACCTGTTGCTAAGGAAGAATTCGTTACTTTTACCATCCCAGACGTGGAATGCTCTTATGTTCAGTTTACATGGGATGAGGGCGGTCAAAACAAATCCAGCAAATTCTATAACTTCTATGGTGAAACTGTTAGTGGTGATAAAGAATCCTTTATATACAGTGAAGCAAATAACTGCTTTATCTATACTGGCGCAGACAACGTAAGATGGGGTATAGAAAAGTCTGTCCTTATCTATTACGATGCTACTTTTTCCAAGATGGCATTGAGGGGAGATACCGACGACTATTCAATCCCCAAAGCCAATCAAAGTACAGTTTACTACCGCATAAGGGGAAATAAAAAAGATAGCATAGGCGGCACAATGAGCCGGATTGAGGGCACAGATTACTATGCAGCAGATGTGCCGGATGGCTATACCGAAATCGTATTCTCTTCGTATCCGTTGAGTAACGATAAGAACCTTGCAACCTGCGGCAACAGTACAGGTTGGGAAACCATCCCTTCAGACTATCAGAAAACGGAACAGTGCTTCTATGCGGATACGAATGACGATGCAGTATATGGCAAGGGCCAACGTGGCGGCTACTGGGCTCCAAAAGACACCACCCCGCGTGATGCCGAAAAGGGGAAGAGTACTGGCACTAAAGTAGTAGATATTAAACCCGCTGATTTTACGGAAAAACCAGACACAAAGTATGTTACCAGTACGTTGTATGACTATTATACAGATTACGAACTGAACGGCAAGAACCGTGGTAGTTACGATCAAAGTTCTCCTGCTGTAAGTTACCGCAACTGGGTACCCTTCCGTGAATTTGATCAGGCACTGAGCGATTATTATCAGGCTGCAGATGCCAAATACCCGCTTTATACCGGACATTTCCAACCTTCTTATTCTGACTGGGGATATAGGTTTGATGCGATTAGTGCTGCATTGAATCTTTGGGGGCTTAATAACGACTTCAAAGATGAAAATCGCTTCATGGCAATCAATAACTCCACAATCAATGAAGAAGGAAAGGGTACACGTTATGACTATGCCTATCAGGGCTTGGTTGCGGATACAACATCTACCGGTAAAGCAACAGGTGAACCGCTGCTGAAAGGTACAACAAAAGCAGAACCGCACTTCGATGAAGCGTTTTTGAGCGGCACGAACACCAAAAATGCAAAGCTTGGCAATGTGTACAATAATGTTGCGTTCCCCTTTACCAAGAAAGCGATTTTTGATGAGGATCAGGGCGTTGATTACTGGTACTTTGACAGCCAGGATACGACTCTGTACTTGAAGCAGGATACCGAGCAAGATCAATATTTCCTGAAATCAAGCACAGACGAGCAGGAAAGGGAAAAGTCACGCAATCTTGAATCTAACTCCACCTCAAAAACGATAACCAAAAATGACAAGACTGTAAGTTCCTATGGCTACTTCCCGTTCAATGAAACAGCAACCTCTGGTGTGGCTTCTACCTACAATTACGGCTTTGGCACCAAGCTGCAGATGGATTTTACCCTGACGGATGACGGTATGGTAGAAACCAATAAGACGGGTGAAGATGGAAAAAAGGAAAAAACCAACATCAAGTTCTTCTTCTCCGGTGACGATGACGTTTGGGTATTCATTGATGGCAAGCTGGCGCTTGACGTTGGCGGTGCCCATGGTAAGGTTTCCGGCCTGCTGGAATTTGGCGAGACAAGCGATGGAAAGAATAGTGTAACAGCCTATGTCAGTAAGGTCAAACAAGGCGGAACGTCAGGTAGTGATCAAGATAAAAATTCTGTCAAGACCGTAACATATAATGGCGAACCCATCTATTTCTACGCGCAAGGCACTACTCTTAATGACCTCGACAAAGGCAAAAAGCACACCCTTACCATGTACTACATGGAACGCGGTATGTGGGAGTCCAACATGGCGGTGGCGTTCAACTTCCCGGATAATAACGAGCTGCAGGTTCAAAAAGAGGTCGATCTGACCAACGTTACTGATGATGACTTCAAAAACTGCTTTAAAAACCAGAAAATCTTCAACTTCACCATCAAGAACCAGGCAACCCATTATGGAACAACACTGGCCGCTAAACCGAATCCAAGCGATACCGAAAAGGTGAATTTGACTGCGACTGGTAACACGATTAAACCCGCAACCGAACCAACCGAATCAAACAAAGGCGACTACATTTTCGAGTTGGTTAAAAACCCCTGGCCAGATTCCAAGCCGGATTCCGGGCAAGATCCCGGGCAAGATACCGGGCAAAATACCGAACAGGTCCTTCACTGGTACGCACGCTATATGGATACGCAAAGTGCAGCGCGTGAGAAACGTCGTGGCATCCTGACGCTGGGAAACCCCATCAATATCGAAAACATGCGCTTCCTTACGTTCCAGGTTTACGTTTCCCAAAAAGATGGTAGTGACCTTTCCCTCAACAACCTGTATCTGGAACTGCTGGATGAAAATGACGTCCAAAAAGGCAGCCTTGGCACAACAGGCATTAACGGCGCAACGTATGGCTCGGTCGAAGTGACGACAGACCAATGGGTCACCGTAAAGCTGGACCTGCACAAGATGAAAGAGCAGGACAAATTTAGCGGCAACGTTACAACCATCCGCGTGGGCGATAACTATAACCGCAACATCTATTTCAGGGACTTTACCTTCATTCCCAAAGCGGTGCCAAGTAAGATGACCGGCTTTACAACCGATCAGAAGGAAATCCCGGATTACGGCTCCGCCGAAAGCGGTCATTTGGAAAACGCCGAAAACGCACAGTACACCTCCAGCAATGACACAGACACCCAGTTGGTGGACAAGGACGGACGCTTTGTTCTGGAAGCTGGAGAAACCGTTACCTTCAGCGACCAGTTCCGCCGCGGCAGCTACATTTCGCTCAAAGAGGAACTGAACCAAAACCTGTACGACACCAAATGGACGGTGTGCGAGAACGGGCAGGCGGTTACTTCGATGAAGGGCGATAGCAAATCCGTGAGAGTTGACAACGCGAACAAGTCGCTGGTTAGCCAGAGCTCCCCCGCCGACGGCCCCGATGATGGCCGAACGGAAGTTTATGACGATAGTGTAAAGAATGATGGCTACAAGGTGAGCAAAAAGCCCGAAGAAGCCAACACCATCGTCTTCCGCTCCTATAAGGACCCGGACGAAACAAGCTCCACGCTGACAAAGCTAAAGGTAAAATACGTCAACACCGTCAAAACCGGCGGGCTGAAAATCCAAAAGAAGGCCGCAGAGGGGGAGGAAGGTACCATTAATGGCACCTACACCTTCAAAGTTACCTTTAATGATGTTGGCGGTGAGGGTCTGGAAGAAAAGCCCATCGAAAAATATGTTTATATCAACATGAACGATGAGAACAACCCAGAACACACCGGAACCATCACCGGCATCCCCGTTGGTACCCGCTATACCATCGAGGAAGTCAAAACCAGTGATGGTTCCAGACTGCAAAGCGTAACCGTTCCGCCTAATTGCCATTCCGCCCAAGAGATCGGCAACACCATGGTGGAAGGCGTGATTGTGGCGAGCGAAGATCCGGAACTTACCGCAATCTTTACCAACACCCAGCGCACACTGATCAACATTGAGTTCGATAAGCTCTGGAAAGATGCAAATGGTAAGGACCTTACTACAACGAACCAGCCGAACGAGATTTACATCCAGCTCCAGCGCCGCCTGGCAAACAGTGCTGAGGATGCCCCGTGGGATGTTGTTGACTACCCGACCTCGGGCAGCAAATATGTTACGGTTCACCATACAGATAACGGCTGGCTGTATACCTTTAGCGGTTTGGATCAGTACCAAATCAATACGGATAAAAGCCAGACCGATTATGTGTACCGCATTGTGGAAGGTACGGTGGAGAATGACCAATTTGAACAGGTAGCACCAGGCGAAACCATTACGATTAAGGGCAATACGTATGTTGTAACGGCTGAAGCAACAGCAAAAAGCGAAAAGGACAGCGAAACCGGCGCAACTACAACGCCAGCCACAGCCACCGATGGAACCATCACCGGCGGCAGCGGCAAGATTGTGCTGACCAACAAGCTGCAGAACCCGAAGTTTGTACTGGATATCATCAAGAAGGACGCGGAAAAAGACGAAAATAGCAATGACGTGCTCTTGAGTGGTGTTGAGTTCAAGCTGGAAAAGCTGAAAGCCGAAACAACCGGAGGAGAACCGCAGGTAGATACTACCTATGAATTCGATAAGGAAAACACAGGTTCCATTACCGCCACAACGGACGGCAGCGGCAAAATCACCAAGGTGTTCGCAAATCTGGAACCCGGTACATACCGCCTGACGGAAACCAAGGCACATCCGGAGTACAACCTGTTGGCACAGCCAATTGTGATCGAATTTACCCAAGCCGGCACGTGTTCTATTGATGGGCAGGTAATTCCGCTCGGAGACAAGTTTACGAAGTCCGACAACACCTACACCATGACCCTTACCGTTCTGAACCGTAAAACGCCTGAGCTGCCCCACACGGGTGCAGACGCGCCAAGCCTGTGGCTGCTGATCGGCATGCCGCTGGCGGTGGCAGGGCTGTTGATATTCACATTCCGCTACAACAGGAAAGAGGGCCGGCGACATTAACCATCCCCCGGAAACCCAGCAACCCCCAGGATACAGGGCCTGCCCGCCAGTACGCGCCCGTTTACGGCAGGGCGCAGCCTTAAGCCAAATGGGCAAGCGGCCCGGTTTTTCCTCCTTTTTTCTTCACGGCACAGTGCGGACGGCGCGGCAGCGTTTCCCCGCTGCAGCGCCCCGCACTGCACGCCGTGCTGATGCAGAACCCTTAAGCCGGGCGGCCCCGCCGCCCATCCGATGATGATTTTTTTAAGAGAAGAGGTACTGAAATGAAAAAAGCAAAACGTTTTCTCACAGGCCTGTTGAGCGCCGCCTTGGCCCTCAGCCTGTGCGCCATGCCAGCAATGGCGGAGAACAGTGGAACATCGACGACACCACAACCGAGTACAGCTGTATGGACGCGGGATACCGGTTCCATTACGATTCATAAGTATGAGTACAATGGCGAGGTAAAGCCGGACAGCACTGGTGAAGAGGAAGATGCAACGAAACTCCCCGCGGATGCTAACCCATTGAAAGATGCAACTTTCACTGCATATCAGGTATGGAATGAAAATACCTTAAGAGAGTATTATAGTGCATCCAGTGATAAGGCGCAGCCGAATGTTGACGATCTTATTGAAAAGATAAACGGCAACTATGTAGTTAAGGACGAAACGAAAACACCGAAAGTTGCAGAAGGAACGACAGATGTTGATGGCATTGCTACACTGAAAAATGATGAGAACAGTACAGACCTTCCGCTTGGTTTGTACTTGGTAGTTGAAACTCAGTCGCCGGCATCGGTTACTACCCGTTGCAAGCCTTTCTTGGTTTCTGTTCCCATGACTCGTATCGGCGCAACGAAACCGGGCGAAGAGTGGCTGTATGATGTCCATGTTTATCCGAAAAATAAAACAGATTATGGCAATATTACATTGATCAAAAAAGGTCAAGTTGGCAACGGCGAAGCTAACGAGACGCTTTCTGGTGTAACTTTCAAGCTGTATAAATTTGTGGGCACTAAAACCGAAGGCAAAATCTCTCCTTTTACGACTACGAATTACACGGACGACCTAAATGATACAACGATGATGTGGAAGCAAATCAAGAAGTCTTCTACAGCTTCCGGTGATAACACGGGTACTGAGTTTGGTGCAAATGGGCTGCTCACAACAGGTAGTGAAGGAAGCGATTTAGGCAAAATTACTGTCAGTGGCCTTTCGGCAGGTTATTACTGCTTTGTTGAACAGGGTGTCGGCAGCAATAAAGCATTCATCACGGATCAGACCCCGCATTACTTTGAAGTAAAAAATGGTTCTAGCCAGGAAATTACCGTTGCAAATAATGGTGAAGTGACTACTAAAGGCAATGATGAGAAAAACCTTGAATTGACTGTTACTGACCCGCGCCCCGATGTTGAGAAGAAAGTTAAGGATCGTGCTCCTGCAAAAGATGGCGATGAATACGTTGAAGCATCCGACTACAGCGTTGGCGATAATGTTCCTTATAAGGTAACAGTGAAAGTGCCTGAGGTACTGTTGACTGCGACTCCTAAAGAAAATGAGGCAGACAATTTTGTATTTGAAGTAACGGATACGCCGGAAAATCTGAAGAATAATCAGGACGTTAAGGTATACACTTCTGCTAATGAAGAATATAAGGGCGC
>ENA-OQQW01002011-OQQW01002011.1-human-gut-metagenome-genome-assembly--contig:-NODE-2011-length-11079-cov-3.942308_pt1 | contig 11079 bp, 9 predicted proteins | sample MGYA00243234_ERZ505098 | MGnify/ENA primary metagenome ERZ505098 (study PRJEB26097, sample SAMN02712086) | human gut metagenome | biome: Gut microbiome | host: Homo sapiens | place: Denmark: Copenhagen... | reverse complement strand
AGAAAAACCCGGATTGCTCCGGGCATGAAAAAGGCAACAGCCGTTAAGGCTGATGCCGTGTGATGATAAGGTTTTCGATTTTATACGATCCAAATTTCTGCATCTTTTACAGAAGCATATTTCTCAAATGCCTGTTTCTCTTCCTCAAGCAGCAGTTCAAGCGCGATATCATTCTCGAAGCAATATACCACAACTAGATATGCGTTTTACAGCGTGTAGCTCTCTCCGTCTTCGGGGATGCAGACGCGATTGCGGATGCCCTTCTTCTCCAGTTTCTTGGACAGTGTCTTGCGGGTGAGCGTGGCGTGCGGCACGTTGTCCATGTGGCTTGCGATGACCACCGCTTCGGGCGCTGCTGCACAGACCTCGGCCAGATCGTTGTCGTCCATGATCAGACGGCCGTTTTTCACCAGCATGGCAGCACAGTTGTTCGTGATGATCACATCAGGATGATACTTCTCGATCGTCTCCGCCACGTCGTCACACCAGACGGTGTCACCGCAGACGTAGAGCGTCTTTTCATTGGGGCTGCGGAAGATGAATCCGGCGGCGTCACAGCAGGGCACCTTCGTGCCGTGGACGGCGTTGACCTTGATGATCTCCGCATCGCCCCATGTGACGCGGTCTTCGATCACCCGGACGTCCTTCATGCCGGAGAACGCCAGATAGTCCGCGTCCTGCCGATTGATGGCATAGATCGGACGATTCTTGTCCAGCCCCTGGCAGGCCTTGCCGTTGGGAGCGAGACCAATGTGGTCCAGATGCACGTGGGTGCAGATGTAGGCGTCCACGCCAGCGTTGACTTCCTTGACGGACATGGGCAGGGAGTGCAGCGGGCACGGAAGCCACTTGTGCTTCGGCTTCACGGCTTCCCAGGTGGCGCACTCGTCGAAGACGTACTTCTTGCGAGGGTCGCCGCCGCGGTTCATGGCGCACATCATCGGGATTATGGCGAGACATCCGCTCGTGAAGCGCGGCGCCAGCCACGGGTCGATCAGAAAGGTCTTTCCTGCGTAGGTGATTTTGATGGTCGCGCTGCGGATCTGCTGGAATTTCATGAGGGGTGCCTCCTTGTTTGTTTCTGTGTCTATAATTTAACATAGATTCCCGCCGTGCAACAGAAATAACCCTCACTCTTGCCGCAACAAAAACGTTGCAGTAAAATAGAGCCGGAGGGGATCATATGAACCAAAAACAGCTGTCTTATTTTCTGGATGTCTATCGCTGCCGCAACATTCAGGCCGCAGCGGACAAGCTCTATCTGACCCACCAGGGACTGAGCCGCGTGATCCGCTCTCTGGAAGAGGAGTTTGGCAGTCCCCTGTTCACCCGCACCAATCGGGGACTGGAGCCCACGGATTTCGCTACGACACTGGTGCCCCACGTACAGCGGCTGCTGGACGACTACGCCACGATCCAAGGCGTACATACCCTCACCAGTCAGGCGCGGTCGGTGGTGACGATCTACGCGCTGGATCACCTGTTCGGGTATCTCGGCGCCGATCTCCTGCTGGACTTTCACCGGCAGCACCCGGAGATCACGCTGAGCATTCTAGACACCACGGACGAATACGCGCTGGAGAGTCTCTCGGCCAGCAGGTGTGATTTCGCGGTCGTGAACGGCCCGATCGACAACACGCGCTTCACGGCGACGCCGCTGTTCTATTCGCGCTTCGCCTTCCGGATGCGGCGGGATCATCCTCTGGCGCAGAAGGAGCATTTGAGTTTCGAGGATTTTGCAGGCGAGACCATTCTCGGCAAGGGACGCGCCTACCACTGCTTCCGCACGAACATCGACCAATTCATGCTCTCACAGGGGCTGCATGTGACCGTTCCGATCGAGACGCCGGACGAATCGCTTCTGCAGCAGCTCGTGGAAGCGGGCCTCGGCATTGCGACGACCTATGACTTCACTGCCGTGTCCCACTGCGGAGAAAACACTGTGGTGCGCTATCTGGACGACGACCGCGCTGGGCATCACATCTACCTAGTGGAAAAGGCCGGAACGCTCCCGACCAGAGCAGGCCGCGCCTTCAAGCAGTTCCTGTTGGATAAGGTCACGGAATGATGTTTTCAGTATTGGCGCCCCACAGTTCCAGAATCTCGGGGAGCACCTGGTAGATGGAGAACATCTCGAATTCATCCAGCCATTCCTCGATGGTGCCGGGGATAGTAGGGTCGGCATGCCAGGCCATGATATAGGCCACATTCTCGAAGATCTCCAGATCCTCAATCTGCATCTCCTCGCTCTCATCGGTCTTGCCCTTGTAGGACTTTTCCAGTTTGGTGAGATCCTTGAAGATATCACGTTTGAATTTGATGCGGTAAAGCCGCAGGATGGCGGCGGAGGAGCGGAACCGCACTTCCTTGCCGCTGATCAGAACCGTTTTTTTCTGCATGGTTTATCCCTCCGTGCCTGCGGTCTCTACAGCGGGAACATACACGGACTGGTACCAGCCGTCATAAGCAGCTTTTGCCGTAGTGTCGCCTAAGCGGCTCTTGACCAGGCCGTCCTCGCGGCCGGCCTTGGCCTTGTTGGCCCACTCCGGATCGCAGATGAGCTGGCGGCCGAGGATGGCCATGTCCGTCACACCGTCGGCAAGCGTGCCCTCGGCCTCTTCCGGGGTCTTGAGGCAGTTGACGGCCGCGACCGGCACGGCGGCGCCATGATTACGCTCGTGTGGTACGGCGAGCGCAAAACGCCCTACGAGCTGGGAGAGAACAACGTGCACATCGCGCTCGTGACGGACGATTTTGAGGGCAGCTCCCAGCGGCACAAAGCCATGGGCATCGTGTGCATCAAGGAACTGCAGAAGGACATTTACTACGTCGAGGACCCCGACGGGTATGAGATCACCGTCGTCCCGGCGAAATTTCACCCCGCGAATCTCTCGATCTCCTGACCGGCCCGCAAACGAAAACGCGGGGCGCAGGCAGCTGCCTGCGCCCCGAGTTTGCTTTTTCCGCGCCCTTACTGCGCGCGCTCCGCGCACTGCCGGAGCGTGAGCCCCGTGGCCACGAACGCCAGCACGAGCAGCGCCCCCGCTGCGCACAGGCACAGCGTGCGCAGCGCGCCGTGACCGGCGGCCAGCATGGCGATCAGGCAGCCGACGGACAAGATCGCCGCCAGCGCCGTGCACCACGCCACGGCCTTCCCGCGCCCGTGGCCGAGGCACACGCCCGCGAGCGCGAGCGCACCGGCCGCGAACAGCACGATGCAGATGCCCGTCCAGACCGCCGCCTCCGTGCGCGCGGTGTCCATATCCGCCGTATAGAATTCCTGCGCCAGTGCGCAGATGTCGCCATAGCTCACGGCGGAACCGGCGCGTGCGCGCAGCGCCTCGTCCTGCATGAGCACGGTGATGCCCTGCTCCAGCCGCTCGGTGTCGTCCTCATACGGGGTGAGCTCCGCGAGGTCCTGCGCCAGCTGCTGCCGGTTCGCCGCCAGCGTCTGCCGGCCGGAGGCCAATGCGCCCGCCGCCGTGTCGAGCTTGCTCTGCCCGGCCGCGATCTCGGCCGCCGCAGCGTCGAGCGCCTCCTGCCCGGCGACGAGCTGCGCCTGTGCGTCGGCAAGCTGCTGCTCCGCCGCGGCGATCTGCGCCGCGCCGTCAGCCAGCTGCGCCTGCCCGGCCTCATACGCCTGCACGAGCGACTCGATGGAGTAGCCGGTGCCGATCAGCTGCGTCTCATAGATCTGCTTCTGCGCCGTCACGCCCGGCCAGAGCAGCGCGGCCTTGGCAAGGTCGCCGTTTGCGACCGCCGCGTCATACTCCGCTTGCCGGTCGAGATAGCGCTGGTAGGCCGGGTGCACCGCGTCGTACACCGGCTGGATCCTGGCGAGCTTCTCCTGCCCGGCGGCGTATTCCTCCTTCGCCGCAGCAAGCTGCGCCTGCCCGGCGGCGTAGTCGGCCTTGCCCTGCTCGAGCTGCGCCTGCCCGGCGGCATACTGCGCCCGGGCCGCGGCGAGCTTCTCGCTGCCGGCATCATACTCCGCCTGCCCGCTCTGGAGCCGGCTCTGGCCGACGTTGTCCGTCACGACGCCCGTGGCAAACGAGAGCTTGAGCGCGTCATACGTCTCCTGCTGCGCGCCGAGCGACGCCGCCAGCTCGCCGAGCGAGCGGGCGTTGTCGCATAGCTGCGTGTCGGCAACCACGCGGTCGGCCCGCTCCTGCTGCGTGCGCGCAAGGCTCCACGGCGACACGGCCATGACGAACACGGCTGCCGCGAGCAGCACCCAGCGGGCCGCGCGGCTCGCCGCCGTCAGCGGCAGGCGGCGCTGCGCGGGCAGCGCGGTCCTGCGCACGAAGGTATCGCCCAGCAGCAGAAGCTGCGGCAGCACGAACAGCACGAGAAACACCGTGATGAGCGACCCGACGCCCACGAACCGGCCCATGCCGGCCACCGCGCCGGACGAGACACGCGCGCCGATGAGCAGGCCGGCGGAGATGAGCATCGTGCCGGATGTGATGATGGTCGGGAAGGCGAGGTTCAGCGCCGTGATCATGGCCTCGCGCGGGCCCTGATCGGCGCGCGCCTCGGTATAGAGCGAGGCGACGACGATGGCATAGTCCACGTTGCAGCCCATCTGGATGGCGCTGGCCACGAGATAGACCATGAAGAGCACGTACTCGCCCGTGAGCACCGTGATGCCGAAGTTGATCCAGATGCTGCCCTGAATGACGAGCGTGAGCAGAATGGGCACGCCGAGCGAGCGGAACGCAAACAGCAGCACGAGCATGACCATGAGGATGGACATGGCGCTGACCATGACGTTGTCCTGCGTGAACGTCTGCTCGGACCCGTAGGCGGACATGGCGTCGCCGACGAGGTAGCTGTCCGTGGGGTAATACTGATGCACGACGGCGTGGATGCGGTCGAGCAGAGCAAACGTCTCGTCCCCATCCGAGGCCGCAGCGAGCGTGAGCACAAGCCGGTGGTACGACGTGCCCTCGAGCTGCGCGCTGGCGCGCGTGAGCTGATCGCTGAGCGCCGTGACCTGCGCCGCCTGCGCGTCGCTGAGCGTGACGGTGCCGTCGGCGATCTTGTCATTCAGGAACTTGAACAGCTTCAGCAGCGGCACCTGATAGCCGCGCAGGTCCTGCGCGGCCGTCTGCGCGGCGCCGTTTTCGGCCGCGTAGAGCGCGAAGAGCGCCTGCGCGCTCGTGCTGTCCACACCGCTGAGCTGCGCGAACGTCCGGTAATCGACCGCGTCCGCCAGCCGGTAGCCGCCGGCCGCCTCCGTGCCCGCAATGCCGACGGCGCTCTTGACCTCCGGCAGAGCCGAGAGGGCGTCGAGCAGCGCGGCCTCCCGGGTATAATCCCCGGCCGGGACGACGACGGCCAGCACCGTCTCGTCGCCGAAATCCGCCGTGATCGCCTGCGACGCGGTGCGGTTGACATCCGCGTTGTGCGTCTTGAGCGGCGCTTCACTGTAGACGTAGCTGACGCGGTTGGTGCCGATGCACGCCACGACCAGCACGGCCGCGAACACCAGTGGCACCACACGGTGCGTCCGCCACGCGAGACGGCCGACGCCCGAGATCTTCGGCACGAAGTTGCGGTGCTTCGTCTTGTCCATGGCCGGGCCGAGCTTGAGCAGCAGCCCCGGCATGAGCAGAAATACCGTCAGCAGGCTGATAAAGATCGCCTTGATGAGCACGATGCCAAGATCGCGTCCGAGGCCGAACTTCATGAACGTCATGGCGACAAGGCCCGCCACGGTCGTCAGGCTCGAGGAGCTGATGACGGTGATGGATTTGGCCAGCGACTCGATGACCGCCTCGCGCACCGGCAGCGTCTCATGCGCCTGCTTGTAGCGGTTGCAGAAGATGATGGCGTAGTCCACCGACATGGCCAGCTGCAGCAGGATGGCCACGGCGTTGGACACGAACGAGATCGTGCCGAAGATGAAGTTCGTGCCCTTGTTGATGAGCGCCGCCGCGAGGAACGTGATGAGCAGGATGGGCACCTCGGCATACGTCGAGGACGTGAACGTGAGCACCGTGACGAGGATGATCGCCACGATGACGAGCAGGCCGCGCACCTCACCGTTGATCTGGTCGGAGATGCTGTAGCCCTCGGCGGAATAAATGTACGCGCCGCTGCCGTCGAGCAGATCGCGCAGGACCTGCACGGTCTGCGCGCACGCGTCCGAACCCTCGAGGTCCGACAGGCTGACGGACAGCAGCGCGCTGCCCGCGTCGTTCATCGTGTACGTGCAGCTGTCCACTCCGTCGACCGCGCGGATCTGCTCCGCCGTGGCCGCGGCGGTGTCCGCGTCCGTGCCTCGCAGGAGGATCTTCGCCGACCCGTAGGTCTGGAACTCCTGCTCCATGATGTCCAGCCCCTGCCGCGTCTCGGAATCGGCCGGCAGATAGGCCGCGACGTCGTTTTCGACCTTCACCCAGCCAGACGCGACCGCGGAAAAGACCAGCAGCGCGGCAAACACAATGAAAAACAGCCGGTAATGGTCGACGATCCATTCCGATGCACGGTGCAGCGGGGACGGTTTCTTGTTCATAATGGGATCACCACTCCTTATCCCGACAAAAACGCGGGGGTTGACTTTTTGATAACAGAAGGATAAGCTGAAAAACAATAAATTACAAATGTCAGCTATCGTGAAAGTGTAAGATATTTATCACTTGTTCTTCCTGTGTCGTTTGTTCGATATGATACGATGGGCGTAAAGGAGTGCAGCATCATGGAAAAAAAGAAAGATCTGCGCGTGCAGAAAACCTACAGCGCGCTCATGGCGGCGTTCGAGGCGCTGATGGCCGAGGAGACGTTCGACGACATCACGGTCAACGAGCTGTGCGCCCGGGCGCTCATCCGCCGCCCGACGTTCTACTCGCATTTTGAAGATAAGTACGACTTCCTGCGCTTTTACCTCAACGAGATCCAGTGGCAGATCGAGAGCGAGGCCGACGCCGCGACCGACTTGCCGGTCGAGCACTTTCAGCGCTCGTGGCGCGCGCTCATCGCTTTTATAGACGAGCACCCGGCGCTCATCCGCATGGGCCTGCGCAGCAAGTCGCTGCCGATCATCTTCGAGATCCTCAGCGAGCACATCTTCGCCAGCTCCAGCCGGCGCGTGCGCGCCTACTGCGGCGCCGTGACGGACAGCCCCGCGCTGGCCGACACGCTGGCGACGTTCACCGTCGGCGGGCTCATCCAGAATCTCAAGCGCTACCTGTCCGAGCCGAACCTCGACCCGGACGCGCTGACAGCGGAGATGACCACCGTCTTTGAGCACCTGTGGAATTCCTTCACGCCGGAAGCAAAGGGGGAAACGCCATGAAGATCCTGCTGGCGGAGGACAACCACGCGCTGGCCGGGCGGCTGTTTCACCTGCTGGTCAAAAACGGCTGCCAGACCACGGCCGTGAAAACCGGTCAGGCCGCGCTCGACGAGATCGGCAGGAGCTATTTTGACATGGTCATCGCCAAGATCTGCGCCCCCGCCGTGGACGGCTGCGCACTCGTGCGCTCGCTGCGCGCAAGCAGCCCGACGCCCCCGCGGAGCCGACGGAGGTCGCTGCTGCAATCTGAGCTTTCTATCTTCCGCCACTCTTAACCCAAAACGCGCGAGCGCGGCAGTCCATTCGGACTGCCGCGCTTGTCATGCGCGCGCCGGGCATGGTACAATGAAATCATCTATCATCCCGGAAGGGAGGGCTCCGGTATGCCGAGGCCGAAATGGACCCTGAACACGATCTATATCTCCGAGCGCCTGCAGGAGCGGCTGCGCCCCATCTCCCGCTGCGCGCTGACGACCGTGGTCGCCCCCATGGGCTACGGCAAGACGACGGCCGTGAACTGGTATCTCGCCGAGCGGGCGAAGGCCGAAGACGCGGCCATCGTGCGCATCAGCGTCTATTCCGACCATCTGGCCATCTTCTGGAAGAGTGTGCAGGACGCGTTTGAACACGCGGGGATCCCGCTGCTGCGCGGCTACGCCTGCCCGGACGACGCCGCCGGCGCGAGCCTGCTGGCGGACGATCTCTGCCACGGGCTGGCCGGGCGCGGGCGCGTGTACATCTTCATCGACGATTTTCATCTGATAACCGACGGGCGCATCACGGAGTTTTTATGTGCGCTCGTCAACCGCCTGCCGGAGAACGTGCACCTGATCGTGGCAAGCCGCGACCGCTTCCTCCCCGGTGACGCCGTCATGCGGCTGGGCAGCCGGGTCTACCCGATCGGGGCCGAGCATCTGCGGCTCAACCACACGGAGCTGTCCATCTATGCGCACCGCTGCGGCACGGACCTGACCGACGCGCAGGTCGAAACGCTGCTGCATGCGAGCGAGGGGTGGTTTTCGGCCGTGTACCTGAACCTGCGCACGCTCTCCGAGCACGGCGCGCTGCCGGACCGGCACTCGGACATTTACACCATGTTTTCCGCCGCCATGATCGAGCCGCTCTCACCCCGGCAGCAGGAGTTTCTGGCCGTCATGGGGCTGGCGGATGAGTTCACCGCGCCGATGGCACGCTTTGTCACCGGCGACCCGGACACCGACCGCATCCTGACCATGCTCACGGAGCAGAACGCCTTCGTCACCCGCCTGCCGGACGGCGTGAGCTACCGCTTCCACCACATGATGAAAACCTGCGCCGAACAGGCGTTCGCCGCGCTGCCGGAGCAGACGCGCCGCACGTATCACGGCCGCTACGGCGCGTGGTATTCCGCGCACGGGCAGTATCTGCACGCGCTGGCCGCCTACCGGAAGGGCGAGGACTATGACGCGGTGCTGCAGGTGATCCAGGACGATGCGGGCATCCTGCTCGCGGCGCTCAGCCCCGAGGAGGTGCTGGCGTTTCTGGACGCGTGCCCGCGCAGCACGCTCCAGGCACACCCGCTGACGCTGCTTGTGCTGATGCGGCGGATGTTCACGTGGCAGCAGATCCCGAAAATGCTGGAGCTGCGCGCACTGCTGCTCGCCGGGATCGAGGCGCACCCCGAGCTGCCGGACGCCGAGCGGGACAATCTGCTCGGCGAGTGCGACCTCATCATGAGCTTTCTGCAGTATAACGACATCGCGGCCATGAGCCGCCTGCACCGCAGCGCGGCCGCACGCATGACCCGCCCTGCCATCAGCATCCGCAACGAGGGGAGCTGGACGTTCGGCTCGCCGTCGGTGCTGATGATGTTCCACCGCGCGCCGGGGCAGCTGGACGCGGAGCTGGACGCCATGAACGCCTGCATGCCGCACTACTACCGGCTCACAAACGGGCACGGGCAGGGCGCGGAGCGGATCATGGACGCCGAAGCCGCCCTGCTGCGCGGCCGCTTTGCCGACGCGGCCATCTTCCTCGAGCGCGCCCGCGCCGCCATCGCCGGAAACGGGCAGGAGAACATGGCGCTCTGCTGCGATTTTCTCGAGCGGCGGCTCGCGCTGTGCGCGGGCACCGCCTCGCCCGAGCCCCCGGCGCAGAAGCGCGCCGCCCTGCTCGCGCAGCACGACACGATGTGGCTGCGCATCTTCGACAGCGCCTGCGCCTACTGCGCCGCGCTGACGGGGCAGGTCGGGCAGGTCCCCGCGCTGTTCCGGGAGCATGCACTGCACACGGTGCACTTTCTCGCGCCGTGCCGCCCCATGATGGAGATGATCGAAAATCAGGTCTATCTTGCTCAGGGTGCTTATGCCAAGATCATTGGGCGCAGCGCACAGCTTTTGGCTGTGTGCGAGGCCATACACTATGCACTGGTGGCTCTGCACATCCGCATCCAGACAGCGGCAGCCTATGAACGCCTGGGAAAGAGCGAGGAAGCCCGCGCATGGCTGGGGAAGGCCCTCTCTGGCGCCGCGCCGGACGGCCTTGTGATGCCGTTCGTGGAAAATTATGCGCATTTGAAGCCCCTGCTGGTACAGGAACTCAAAACTGACCTGATTGCAAAGATCACCGAGCTTGGCGAAGGGGCAGGGGCGCGAAACGCGGCAAGCGCCCGTCCGGCGGTCTTTGACGCACTGACGCCGCGGGAATTTGAGATCGTGGAGCTGATGGCGCAGCGGCTTTCCAACCGCGAGATCGCGGAAAAGCTCTACCTCTCCGAGGGGAGCGTCAAGCAGTATGTGAACCAGATCTACGCGAAGCTGCAGATCGGCGGCGACACCCGGACCAAACGCCAGCGCCTGGCCGCGCTGCAAAAAACCTAACCATTGGTTAATACCCTGCAAGCTGATGCTCTGGTATGATAGAATCATACCAGAGCATCGTTTCTGCATCCATGTCAAATCCTCCGTTTTCCCGGACAGTCCCGTCCCGTTTTCTCCGCAGAAAGCTGCATCAGCCGGCGCAGCATTTTTCCGCACCGCACCCGGTCGCTTTCCGCTCTCGCCGCATTTTTCTCCGGAGCGGTCACACGCACCGGATACGGACATTCTGTCGTTTTTGGTTTCTGCATCGGCTCTCCCTCCCGGAACAGTCTATGCAGCTGTTTTTGATAAATTGATTTTCGAAAAAGTATTGCAAATACAAAGAAAGCGCAGTATTAACGCTGCGCTGTCTCCATGACCAGACCTGTAAGCCGAGTTCTGTCGTGTGTGATAATTTATCTGGTCTGTGAGTCACCTCACAGCTCAAGCCGCCATTACGCCGCTGCCCACCGGACCAATGTTGCGGCAGCGTGTACCAATAGACGTTGCATCGGATAAGGTTTACATAGCAGTACAGTCTCCTGCACTCTGGTGCGCTCTTACCGCACCTTTCCACCCTTACCGCAGGAAACCTGCGGCGGTATCTCTCTGTTGCACTTTCCCTGGGGTCGCCCCCGCCGGGCGTTACCCGGCGCTCTGCCCTGCGGAGCTCGGACTTTCCTCACACCTTTCGGCGCGCGGCCGCCCGGCAGCCTCACAAACGGACGATATTATACCATAAATGCCGTTCCCTGTCAAACTTTTTATGATCTCCCTCAGTCAGCGAAGCCTTGTCTGCAAGAAAGCCATACCTCCCTCTTCGAGGGAGGTGTCACAACGAAGTTGTGACGGAAGGAGTTCGTTAAGCCCTGCCTCCCTCCCCGAGGGAGGTGTCACAACGAAGTTGTGACGGAAGGCGTCATTTACTTAACAAGGATAATT
>ENA-OQQW01002008-OQQW01002008.1-human-gut-metagenome-genome-assembly--contig:-NODE-2008-length-11099-cov-6.947392_pt1 | contig 11099 bp, 9 predicted proteins | sample MGYA00243234_ERZ505098 | MGnify/ENA primary metagenome ERZ505098 (study PRJEB26097, sample SAMN02712086) | human gut metagenome | biome: Gut microbiome | host: Homo sapiens | place: Denmark: Copenhagen... | reverse complement strand
AAATATATATGACGAGGAGCGATTTACGTGAGTACAAATTTAGAAGTAGGTATCGTTGGCCTGCCTAACGTAGGCAAAAGTACCCTGTTTAATGCTATTACCAAAGCTGGCGCAGAAGCAGCAAACTATCCCTTCTGCACAATCGAACCTAATGTAGGCGTTGTTGATGTGCCTGATAAACGCTTAGATGTTCTGAGCGATATGTTTAAATCCAAAAAGATTGTTCCAGCAGCTATGCGTTTTGTAGATATTGCCGGTCTGGTAAAGGGCGCAAGCAAGGGCGAAGGCTTGGGCAATAAGTTCCTGTCCCACATCCGTGAGGTAGACGCTGTTGCCGAGGTTGTACGCTGCTTTGAGGATGGCAACATCACTCACGTTGAGGGCAGCATTGATCCTCTGCGTGATATTGATATCATCAACACCGAGCTGTGCCTAGCTGATATGGAAACTGTTGAAAAGCGTCAGGAGCGCCTGGTGAAGCTGGCAAAAACCGGCGATAAAAAGGTTAAGCTGGAGCAGGCTGTAATGGAAAAGGTTATGGCCGGCCTGTCTGATGGTGTGCCTGCACGCCGCCTTGGCCTGACCGAGGAAGAGCAGGAGTTCCTGGGCGAGCTGCATCTGCTGACCATGAAACCGGTACTGTACATTACCAACGTTGCCGAGGGCGAGGTTGCTGATCCGTCCGGTAACGAGCATGTGCAGGCTGTAAAGAAATATGCTGCAGAAGAAAATGCTGAGGTTATCGTTGTTTCCGCAAAGATGGAAAGCGAAGTTGCCGAGCTTCCGGAAGAAGAGGCTAAGGAATATCTGGAAATGGCAGGCCTGGAGGAAACCGGTCTGGACCGCCTGATTAAAGCAGGCTTCAAGCTGCTTGGCCTGATGACCTTCCTGACTGCGGGCGAAATGGAATCCCGTGCCTGGACTATTAAGCTGAACACTAAGGCTCCGCAGGCAGCAGGCAAAATCCATACCGACTTTGAGCGTGGCTTTATCCGTGCGGAAATCGTTTCCTTTGATGATCTGGTAGCCTGCGGCAGCAAGGCTGCAGCACGTGAAAAAGGCCTGGTTCGTCTGGAGGGCAAGGATTACGTTATGCAGGACGGCGATGTTGTCGAGTTCCGCTTCAACGTATAATTTATTACAGCGTAATATGCAACCTGAGCGCAGCAAGCGAAAGCGTGCTGCGCTTTTTGTGTAGCTATACATAATCTAAAAAAGATGCGCTGTAAGTTTCTGGAATTCAAACTGCAAAGATATGCAAACCAAAAGTTTGTAGAATTGATTCTATAAACTTCGACAGATTTTCTGTTGGCTGAATAGGAGTTTTTGTATAGGGATATGGTATAATAATGTAAAAATACGAATACGTTTATTGGAGGTGCGGAGATGTACGAACAGATTGTAGCTTGGTGGCAGACGAAAAATATTCAGACAGATGCAGACTTAGAAGAAGCATTTAACGGGCATGTAATTTCTTTTGCTTATAACTCCAGTAATATTGAAAATCCTAATGTAACCTATCATGATACATGCGAAATTTTTGAGCATGATGGCGTTACAAGCTATACCGGTGATATCCGTACCTTGTTTGAGATTCGCAATGCGAAATTAGCTAATGAGTATTTTTTTGCTGCGTTTAATGAACGTAAGCCTATTGATGAAAATTTGATAAAAGAAATCCAAAAACGCCTGACGCTCAATACTTATGATCATTTGCGCTGGAAAAAAGGAGAACGGCCCGGGGAATATAAAAAGGGCGATTATGTTACAGGTAAGAATGAGACCGGTGCCTGGCCGGAGGATGTGCCGGACGAAATGCAGGAGCTTATAGAAGATATTGGCGATGTTGACGATAAGAATGCGTTAACGGCAGCAGCCTTTTTTCATGCTAAGTTTGAAAATATCCATCCGTTTGCCGATGGCAATGGGCGCACAGGACGCTTGGTGATGAATTATCTGCTGGTTATACATAATCATCCGCCGATTGTTATCCATCAGGAGGATAGAAAGGCGTATTTTGACGCGCTGGAGGCGTGGGATGAAGAGCAGAACCTGCAGCCGTTGAAGGATTTTTTGCGGGCGCAGACGGTTAAAACGTGGGAGAAGCAGGTACTCAGGAGAAGAAGATAGGTATATGATTGCATAAACTGAGCGAGTAAGTTCAGTTGATGCATAAGTGTATACATCAACTGAAAACATCAATTTAGTTGATGTATGAGTGGATACATCAACTGGCAAGTGGACGAATTAAGATAGAGGGCAGGAGGAAAAGTATGCCGACTTTAAACTGGATTGGAAAAGACAAGGTGCTGAACCACCATTTGGAAGTGCCTTTTCATGTGCTGGAAAGGCAGTACAGCTTTGATGAAGCAGGCAAGCATGAAGAAGACAACGGCAGCGAGAACATGATTATTCATGGTGACAATTTACTGGCGCTCAAATCGTTGCTGCCCAAGTATGAAGGCAAGATTAAATGTATTTATATTGATCCGCCGTACAATACAGGTAATGAAAACTGGGTGTACAATGATAATGTTAACGATCCGCAGATACAAAGATGGCTACATCAGGTTGTAGGCAAAGAGGGCGAGGATTTGTCGCGTCACGATAAATGGCTGTGCATGATGTACCCGCGCCTCAAGCTTTTGCAGCGCTTGCTTGCGGATGACGGCGTTATTTTTATCAGTATCGATGATAATGAGCAGGCGAATTTGAAGCTGATATGTGATGAGATTTTCGGAGCAGGAAATTTTGTTACCAATCTTATATGGGAGAAAAAGTTTAGCAGGGCGAATGATGCTAAATATTTTTCGGAACAACATGACCATATATTGATATATGCAAAACAAAAAAACTTGTTTTTTTTAAATAAGTTACCTGTAGAAGAGGAACAAACTTCTCGTTATAAAAATCCAGATAATGACCCTAGAGGTGCGTGGCAGTCCATAGCATATAATTGTAATAAAAATGCAGATGAGAGACCTAATTTGTATTATCCGGTTATAAATCCAAATACAGGTAAAGAAATATGGCCTGATAGAACTCGCGTATGGAGTTATACCAAAGATAGACATGAAGAAAATGTAGCTAATAATTTGGTATATTGGGGAGCTGATGGAAGGGGAAAACCTAGATTTAAAAAGTTTTTAGATACCCAAAGTGGTTTAGTACCAATGACTATATGGAAAACAGATTTTGCAGGAGATAATCAGTTTTCAAGAAAAGAATATAGGGCGATCTTTGGTACTGATGCTTTTGATTTTTCTACACCAAAACCAACAAAATTAATTCAAAGAATACTTCAAATCGCAACCAATAAAGACTCCATAATCCTCGATAGTTTCGCTGGCAGCGGCACAACAGCGCACGCAGTGCTGAACATGAACAGGGCCGACGGTGGCAACCGCAAATTTATCTGCGTGGAGATGATGGATTACGCTGATACTATTACAGCAGAGCGTGTTAAGCGTGTGATTAATGGTTATGGTGAGGGAAAGAAAACTGTGGATGGCACCGGCGGCAGCTTCAGCTACTACGAATTAGGCGAGCCTCTGCTTGTAGATGATAAGCTTAATAATGCTGTGAGCACCGAAAAAATCCGTGAATATATCTACTATATGGAAACAAAACAGGCGCTGCCGGAGGCATCTGCCGACGAACCGATGCTTTTAGGCGTACATCATGGAGCTGCCTACTACTTTAACTACGAAAAAGACGCAAGCACTACGCTGAATGCTGCTTTCTTGAAGAGCATCAAGACGCAAGCGGAAGCCTATGTTATTTACGCTGATACCTGCGTTCTTTCAGAAAATAAATTGCAGCAGTTCCATATTACATTTAAAAAGATTCCGCGTGACATCGCAAGGCTGTGAGGGTAAAAACATGGAATTAAAAAATTACCAGAAAAAAGTTATAGCGGATTTGCAAAACTATCTGCACTCATTAAAGCAGAGCGCCAATCTTGCGGAAGCCTGGAAGAATTATTGGCAGACAAAGGATATTGCCGTAGGCAACGGCGGTGTCCCCGCTTATAAAGATAATATTCAGGGTGTGCCTGCTGTCTGCATGAAGGTTCCTACCGGCGGCGGCAAAACCTTTCTTGCCTGCAGTGCTATCAAGCATATTTTTGGTTTTATGCCGGCAGAAAAACCTAAGATTGTAGTTTGGCTTGTGCCGTCAGATCCTATTTTGGAGCAGACTTTAAAAAATTTGTCCAATCCGGACCATCCCTACAAGCAAGCTTTAGACAGAGATTTTGGCGGACGCGTGCAGGTGCTGAACAAAGCTATGCTGCTTAACGGCCAAGGCTTTTCGGCAGATTCGGTGCAGCATATCTTAACCATTTGTGTATTGAGCTTTGATTCCTTGCGCATTAATTCCGGACGCAGATATGACAGGAAAATTTATCAGGAAAACAGCAATCTGGCTGATTTTGCTGCCTTCTATAAAAATGATGAAGTTCTGCTGGAAGGTACTCCGGAAACAGCACTGATTCAGGTGTTGCGTCATTTGCGTCCAGTGACGATTGTTGACGAAAGCCATAATGCAACTTCTGCCTTGAGTGTAGAAATGCTAAATAATATCTATCCCTCGTTTATTTTAGAATTAACTGCCACACCTAAAAGCAACAGTAATGTTGTGTCGTATGTTGATGCAAGGGAACTGAAAAAGGAAAACATGGTAAAGCTTCCTGTTATAGTTTATAAACGTAACAGCCGTGAAAGTGTTATTGCCGATGCTATTCAGTTGCGTGGCAAGCTGGAGCAAAAGGCGCTGGAAGAGGAAGCAGTTACCGGCAATTACATACGTCCTATCGTACTTTTCCAGGCACAGCCAAGGAGCAACGATGATAACACTACCTTTGATAAAATAAAAAATCTGCTTTTGGAAATTGGCATTCCGGAAGAAGAGATAGCTATCAAAACCGGTGAGAAAAATGATTTGAAAAATGTAGATTTGCTGAGCAAAGCTTGTGCAGTACGCTATATTATTACGGTTAATGCTCTGAAAGAGGGTTGGGACTGTCCGTTTGCGTATATTTTGGCTTCGCTGGCAAATAAAACATCTGCTGTTGATGTAGAACAGATTTTAGGCCGTGTGTTGCGCCAGCCTTATACAAGACAGCATCAACATTTTTTACTGAACTCTTCTTATGTTTTGAGCTGTTCCAATGACTTCCGTAATACCTTGGACAGTATCGTCAAGGGTTTGAACGGTGCCGGTTTCAGCCGAAAGGATTACCGTGTAGGCGGGGATGAAGATGTTCCTGTACAAGAGCAGCAGCCCCAGCCTCAACCTCAGCAGGAGGAACTGTTCAACAATGAGAATGCTGTTGAGAACAACAATGATGATGATTTCACGGATGTTACGCCGGAAAATATTAAGGAACAAATTGATAATACTGATGAGCAAAGTCAGTCTTTGACAGATATGGAAAACCAGGCAGAGCAGCAGACGCAGAAGTATACTGAAGAAACTTCCGGGGAAAATTTTATGGGAGGAACTGAAGCACAGATGCAGCACAGATTTAAAATCAGAACAGAAAATATTGAATCAGCTCAAGCTTTACGATTGCCTAAATTCTGTATCAAGGCAGATTTTGGTTTGTTTGATGATGGTGCGTTTAACTATCTTGAACCGGAAAATTTACTGGAAGGCTTCCGCTTAACCGGACAAGATGCAAATGTTAATTTCAAATTAGCTTCCGGCGAAATGTATTCTGTTGATATTGCGCAAAGCGGTGAAGCGGTACCGCAATATCGCATGGTTACAGACAGCGATAAGAAAAAATTGCGTGAATATCTGGACAGCCTGCCGCAGGAAAGACAGATAGCAACCTGTATAGATGCAATCTGTGCCGTAATCAATCGCAAAAACGCTTATCGCAGCACGGATATCAGAGATTATGTGAAACGTGTAATAGATGGTTTGCATAGCGATGATTTGTTGGCGATGCTTACCGCCAAAGAAACATATGCGAAAAAGATTCAGGAAAAAATTGATAAGCTGGCAGCTGTTTATAAGCAGAAGCGATTCATGCAGCTTTTGGATGAAGGCGAAATTGAATGCTGTGAGCGTTACGAAGTGCCTGATTTTATAACACCGCTTGATTTTACTGATGCTTTGCCTAAATCACTTTATGAAGCAGAGAAAAATGACATGAATGAGTACGAGCATAAGGTACTGGATGTTATTATCGGTCAAAGCAATATTGTATGGTGGCATAGGATTATAGAACGCCAAGGGTTCTGTATTAATGGTTTTATAAATCATTATCCGGATTTTCTTGTGTTGACAAAAAACGGCAAAGTGCTTTTGATTGAAGCAAAAGGAGATCACTTAGCGAATGATGATAGCGAAAATAAGCTGATTTTAGGCCGAAAATGGCAGGAAGCTGCCGGTCGCGATTATCGTTATATGATGGTTTTCGAGAAAAAGGAATTCCAACATGATGGTGCTTATACGCTAGACGAATTTGCAGAAGTGATTAAAAAGTTGTAGCTCATTGCAACCTGAGCGCAGCAAGCGAAAGCGTGCTGCGCTTTTTGCTGTTGGGAGGCGCTGGAGCAGCGTACAAAATTAAATAAACAAAAATTCTTTTCCCATGAGCACGTAAAGTGTGATAAAATAGAATAGATATACTATGACTACGAGGTGAAGCGAATTGGTAAAGGTAATTGCTATTGCCAACCAGAAGGGTGGTGTTGGCAAGACTACTACGGCGGTAAATCTGGCTGCGTGTCTGGCGTCGCTAGAACGCAAGGTACTTTTGATTGACAGTGATCCGCAGGGAAATGCTACCAGCGGCTTTGGCTTTGATAAACGTGATATTAAGCAATGTATTTATGATGCGATTATCAGTGACGTACCCATGCAGGATGTAATTAAGCACACAGCCTATAAAGGACTGGACCTGGTGCCTGCTACTATACAACTTGCCGGTGCGGAAATAGAGCTTGTTTCGCTGATGAACCGTGAAGGACGTTTAAAGAACTCTCTGGAAAGAGTAAAGCATAATTATGATTACGTTATTATTGATTGCCCGCCGTCTTTAGGCCTGCTGACAATCAATGGCCTGACTGCTGCCAGCTCGGTAATGATTCCTATTCAGTGCGAATTTTATGCGCTGGAGGGCGTTACTATGCTGATGAACACGATTCAGCTGGTACAGCGTAACCTGAACCCGGCATTGAAGCTGGAGGGTGTGCTGATGACTATGTATGACAGCAGAACGAACCTGTCGCAGGATGTTGTGAACGAGGTACAGAAGTACTTCAAAACAAAAATGTATCAGACGATTATTCCGCGTAACGTGCGCCTGAGTGAAGCACCAAGCCACGGACAGCCGGTTATCGACTATGACAGCAAATCTAAGGGTGCGCAGGTGTACATGGACTTTGCGCGTGAGGTGATTGAGGATGAGTAAGAAGGGCGGCTTAGGCAAGGGCCTGGGCGCAATTTTCGGCGAAAATACCAGTCCTGCCGTAGAAAAGGTGCAGGAGCCTGCAAGTGCTGCACAGGAGCTGCTTATTAAAAATATCGCAGCGAATCCGTATCAGCCGCGCTGCAACTTTGATGAAGAAAAGCTGCAGGAGCTGGCTGCTTCCATCAAGGAATTTGGCGTTGTTCAGCCGGTAGTTGTGCGCAAAAAGGGCAGAAGCTACGAGCTGGTGGCAGGCGAACGCCGTCTGCGTGCCGCAGGCTTGGCCGGACTTACTAAGGTACCTGCTATTGTTAAGGATTATGACGATGCCAAGATGATGGAAATTGCTCTGATTGAAAATATTCAGCGTCATGATCTGAATCCGATTGAAGAAGCGCAGGGCTTGCGCCGCCTGATGCAGGAATTTAAGCTGACGCAGGAGCAGACTGCCGAAAAGGTAGGCCGTAGCCGCAGCGCAGTAACTAATATCCTGCGTCTTCTGAACCTGCCGGAGCAGGTACAAAAGCAGATTATCAACGGTGTGCTGACGATGGGCCAGGCCAAGCAGCTTTTGGGATTGCCGAAGCCGGAGCAGATGTGCGAGGTGGCGGAGGCGATTATTGCTAACGGCTGGAGCTCACGCATGACGGAAGAGGTTGTGCGTAAGCTGAAGGAAGGCAAGAAGCTGAAGATTGTCCGTGAGCTTATCGAGGAAGAAGCTAAAAATAAGGACAATAAGGAAAAGAAACCTAAGCGTGAGCCTACCGAGAATGATATTTTCTGCCATGACTTTGAACAGCGTCTGGTAGAGTTTTTGGGTACTAAGGTTAAGGTTGTGCCTAAACTGGATGAGCAGGGACGCCAGGGCGGTACTATTCACATTGAATATTATTCCGCTGAGGACCTGGAGCGCATTTATGAGGTGCTGCAGCAGGGACGCCACGAGGAAAAACCGCTTAACGGCGAGCCTAAGCGTCTGAATGTGTGATTTCGGAGTTTTACGCTAAGATATGAATACCGGTCGTATATGTGCCGGCGGTAATTTAGATAAGCTTTGGTATGAGGGGGGCTTTTATTGATGGAACAGGCCAATCTTTTGGTTAATATACATTCGGCAGCAATTATTATTGTGCTGCTGCTTATTGTGTTGGTTGCGTTGGGCATGTGCTTTAGTCTGCAGGGCAAGCTGAATAAGCTGCAAAAAAAATATGACTTCTTTACTCAGGGTAAGGAAGCCAACATTGATGTTGTACTGACAGATACGCTGCAGGAGCTGCATGCGCTGCAGAATGAGCTGGCAGCTTTGCAGGATGAGCATCAGAAGCTGCATGCACAGGTGCAGAACTGTCTGCAGAATATTAAGATTGTGCGTTACGATGCCTTTGACGCTATGGGCGGTGAAATGAGCTATTCCCTGCTGCTTACGGATGCGAATAATAAGGGTGTTATTATGACCAGCATTTACGGCAGAGAGGAAAGCCGTTGCTTTGCTAAGGATATCGATAACGGCAAGTCCAGCTATCCGCTGGCAGAGGAAGAGCAAAGACTCTTGTAATTTAAACAGTGTAAGAAAAATCCCGACAGCATATTATATGTTGCCGGGATTTTTGCGTTAAATTGCTATGCGTTAAGCGCCTTCGAACAGCCTCAGCAGAATAAACATGCTCTCACCGAAGCAGAGGTAGCGCAGCCAGGTGCGGGGATAGACGAAGCCCTCCTCATCCTCGTCATAGGCACCGCTGATGCGGGCGTGAATAGCGAGCGATTCCAAAGCTGCAATCACGAGCAGCAGAAAACCGGGAGTCCAGGTAGTGTCGTGCAGCATCAGCCAGATACAATATAACAGGAAGAAAACATCCAGCAGAAAGTAAATGATAAAGGTGGTGGCGCTGCCGTCGATGATAATGACCTGCTTGCGGCCGGGGTTGGCACGGCGCTCGTCTAAAATTCGGGAAAAGCGCTGCAGCAGATAGGCGATTCTGTGGGAATGGATAAAATGAAACATGCGCACACACAAGAAAAATAAAGCAATAAAGTTCATAAATACCTCTCATTCTATAAATTGTCTTGCCTGCATTTGTAAAGACAAGTAATTCTTCTGCATTATATTATACACTATCTGCAGGCGGAGCGCTATAAAGGCAGCAAGAAGACACAAAAGCTATAAAGTTTATTTGGAAAATACAAAAATGCTGAAATAACAAACATGAAAATAGAAAACATAAAAAATGTATCAGTTTATATGTAAAATACTCATGTATACAATGAACATGAAAAAAATCGTTGACAAAAGTGTAATACAACGGCTATAATTGGTTACATAAAGTTGCTGGGATAGTGGTTGAATCCGAGAACACTCCCGGTACTGTGTTTTATATTTTATTTTTAAAGGGAAAGAAGGACTCAAAATGAAAAAATGGAAGAAATTAGCATCAGCGGCTATGGCTGCTATGATGTGCGCCGCATTGCTCACAGGCTGTGGCGGAGAAAAGAAACAAGCTGATTCAGGAGATACTATTAAGGTTGGCGCAGCATTCGAATTAACCGGTAATGTTGCTAACTATGGTAAATCCATTAACGAGGGCTTCAAGCTGGCTGTAGACGAACTTAATAAAAACGGCGGCGTGAACGGTAAAAAAATCAGCGTAGTTGAAAGCGATAACAAATCCGAGCCGGCTGAATCCGGTAACGCTGTAACAAAACTGATTACCCAGGATAAGGTAGTTGCCGTTGTCGGACCTGCAACTAGCGGTTGCGTAAACGCTGCAACTCCTATCACTACTGCAAATAAGGTTCCTCATATTGCTCCGGCTGCTACTGCCCCGAGCATTACCGTGGAAAACGGCAAGGTAAAGGATTTCGTATTCCGTGCCTGCTTTATCGACCCGTTCCAAGGTCAGGTAATGGCAGTATTTGCCGATAAAACTCTGAAGGTTAAAAACGTAGCTATTTTCTACGATTCCTCCAGTGACTATTCCAAAGGCTTAGCAGAGGTATTCCAAAAAACTTTGGAAGGCAAAGGCGGTAAAATTGTTGCTAAGGAAGCTTTTCTGGCTAAAGACGTTGACTTCAAATCCGCTCTGACTAAACTCAAAGCATCCAATCCGGAAGCAATTTACGTTCCCGGTTACTATGAAGAAGTTTCCAAGATTATCAAACAAGCTCGCGAAATCGGCATTACCTGCCCGATGCTGGGCTCCGATGGCTGGGAAAGCCCGAAACTTGCTGAAATCGCCGGTAAAGATGCTCTGAAGGGCTGCTACTATGTAAGTGCCTTCAATGCTAAAGACGAAGACAAATCCGTTCAGGACTTCATCAAGAAATTCAAAGAGAAATACCAAAAAGATCCTGATATCTTCGCAATGCAGGGCTACAATGCAGGCCTGATCTTGGCAGATGCTCTGAAACGCGCAGGCACCACTGATGGCACTAAGCTGGCTAAAGCAATTGCCGAAACCAAAGACCTGGCGGTTGCAAGCGGCAAGCTCACCTTTGATGCTAACCACAACCCGGTAATGCCCGCTCTGATTATCGGTCTGGAAACCGGTACTCCTACTCTGGTTGAAAAAATCAGCCTGTAATTGTTAACAAAAAAATAAACATAAAAAATTCTACAAGTAAACATCAGAAAGTACAACAAGACTTCTATTCCATGGGTTATTTATTAAGTTAGACC
>ENA-OQQW01002005-OQQW01002005.1-human-gut-metagenome-genome-assembly--contig:-NODE-2005-length-11123-cov-5.160192_pt1 | contig 11123 bp, 9 predicted proteins | sample MGYA00243234_ERZ505098 | MGnify/ENA primary metagenome ERZ505098 (study PRJEB26097, sample SAMN02712086) | human gut metagenome | biome: Gut microbiome | host: Homo sapiens | place: Denmark: Copenhagen... | reverse complement strand
GGCTCAAGGTATCGAGCTGCGAGGGATCGGTCAGCACCCGGAAACCGCGATCCCGAAGGCGCTCGATGCCCGGTACACCGTCCTCCCGCTCCGACGCTTCGGCATACTTCAATCCGCCGCCGAAGGCCACCGTCAAGTCGCTTCCGGCCAGTTGATCGGAAATTCGCTGATACTGTCGCCGATAAGGTACATGGGCATAGAAAGCGCCGGGCGTAGCGTGTTGCAGAGTACTGGTAACGACGACTCCGGTCGGCATCCCGGCTCGGATCGCATCCGCCATAATCGACTCCGCAGCCGTCGAATCGGGCAGCACACCGAGCATACCGTTGCCGGTCTTATGTCTCGTCGCCAGCGCCGTACCGGCCGCTGCGGAGTCCGTCACCCGGTTGTTGGCTGAATAAGTAGTAATCAATGCGATGTTCTGCGCCCGGTCGAAAGCGGTCGTACCATATCCCTCCTCGAGCATCAACATCGACACGTGACTCAATCCCATACCGTCCCCGATCAGATAGATCAGGTTCCGAACCGGCAACGTGTCGGCTGCGGGAACGATTTGCGACGGTCGAAGGTTCAGTTTACGGGCGACCTCCCCGCCTCCTATCCCGACGGCATAGGCCGCCGACAACAGGACGAGCATGGTAATTACAATTTTTTTCATAACAAATAATATATATTCTTTTGATGCCACTTTTCAAATTTACGCATTTCCGACACGCCGTTTCGAACTTTCTTTGTATTTTAGCAAAAATTTAACCTGATTATATAGCTCGATTACCGACCTGCTCCGGCTCGAAACCGACCGACATGCTTCGACGAAAAGTCGAAACTCTTCCCGGGAAGAAGGTCAGAACGAAACGACACCCCGCAGGATCGAGGGCTGCCTGCCGAGATCAACAAAAAACGGTCGTGGTACTCGAAATATATAACAGCCTAATTCAATACCAGCCATGGATGTTAAAATCGCTTCGGACTGGAAAGAGATTCTTTCCGAAGAGTTCGAAAAACCCTATTTCCGAGAACTCACCGACTTCGTACGGCAAGAATACGCTTCCCGCCGGATATTCCCCAGAGGAAGCAACATTTTTCGTGCCTTCGACAAATGCCCGTTCGACAAACTCAAAGTGGTAATCATCGGACAGGACCCCTATCACGGCGAAGGACAGGCCAACGGACTCTGTTTCTCCGTGGCGGACGGCGTGCCGTTCCCACCCTCGCTGCAGAACATCTTCCAGGAAGTAGCCGACGACACCGGCTCGCCGATTCCCACGAGCGGCAACCTCGACCGCTGGGCCGAACAGGGCGTGCTGCTACTCAATGCCGTGCTGACGGTCCGGGCGCACGAAGCGGCCTCCCACGCAGGACACGGCTGGGAAACTTTCACCGATGCGGTCGTGCGGGCCATCGCACAGCGCAAGCAAGGCATCGTTTACATGCTGTGGGGAAGTTACGCCCAGCGCAAAGGCGCCATCGCCGATCCCCAGCGCAACTGCATCCTCAAAGCCGTCCATCCCTCCCCGCTGTCGGCCTACCGGGGATTTTTCGGCAGCAAACACTTTTCCCGGGCCAACGAATATCTGCAAAGCATCGGAAAGGCACCGATTTTGTGGTAAGCATAATAACTTCTAAAACCTGATTATACGCGTTAGAGTACCTCTCTGAAAGCACAGCGACCCAAGCCCTCTCCGAGAAGAGGATTTAGAAAGGGCTGCATTGCAAATGCGGGCACAGGCCGCGAATAGCGCCCCTCGAATTCAATGCTGCGACCGTCGGATAAGGATACATTGCAAAATATAATCGCCACCATAAAAATATGCTGCAACCACTTAAGATTACTCTCGTCATCTGTTACACGGTCCTGGCACTATCCGTAGCGGGGGTCCTGCTATCGGGCATATTGGGACGGCTCGAATGGCTGGCTCTTTGCGCCGTCTGTGCTCTCGCGTTGCTGTCCATCACCCTGGTCTTGGGTAAAAACCTGCGCATCCAGCGTATGATGACCGAAGACGAATATTCCGACGACAGGTAATCGCCCCGCACCGACTGTCACCGGCGACAATTGCAAAACAAAGTTCGGAAATGGAATAAAAAAGCCGGAACTTCATAAAGTTCCGGCTTTATCATAAACGGGGTTCTCTATCCCAGATAAGATTTCAGCAACTTGCTGCGGGAGGAGTGACGCAGACGACGGATCGCCTTCTCCTTGATCTGGCGTACACGTTCGCGCGTCAGGTCGAATTTTTCGCCGATCTCTTCGAGCGTCATTTCCGAACAGCCGATGCCGAAGAAATATTTGATGATATCCCGCTCGCGCTCGGTCAGCGTTTCCAAGGCACGATCCACCTCGGTCGAGAGCGACTCGTTAATCAACCCTCTGTCGGCATTGGGCGAATCGGGGTTCACCAACACATCGAGCAGGCTGTTGTCCTCGCCGTCGGCAAAAGGCGCATCCACCGAAACATGGCGGCCGGCGACACGCAGCGTATCGGTCACCTTCTCCTTGGGAAGCTCCAACTCGTTCGCCAACTCCTCGGGCGAAGGGGTGCGCTCGTGCTCCTGCTCGAAACGGGCGAAAGCCTTGTTGATCTTATTGAGCGAGCCTACCTGATTGAGCGGCAGGCGCACGATACGCGACTGCTCGGCCAGAGCTTGCAGGATCGACTGACGAATCCACCACACGGCATACGAAATGAACTTGAAACCCCGGGTTTCGTCGAACTTCTCCGCAGCCTTGATAAGACCGAGGTTTCCCTCGTTAATCAAGTCGGGCAGACTGAGGCCTTGATTCTGATACTGCTTGGCCACCGACACGACGAAACGCAGATTGGCTTTGGTGAGCTTCTCCAATGCCTCCTGGTCACCCTTCTTGATTCGCTGGGCAAGTTCCACCTCCTCCTCAACCGTAATGAGCTCCTCCTTGCCGATTTCCTGCAAGTACTTGTCCAAAGACGCGCTCTCACGGTTGGTGATGGACTTCGTAATTTTTAACTGACGCATATTTAATTTTATAAGAATGTTCTTAAACTACGGCAATAAAAAACGGTAAAACATACCCGGCTTTCCTGGCGCTTCCCTATTCGACAAGCACATAGCTCGCCGAACGTCCGTCGGGATATACTCCGTCGATGCTGCGAACCTTATCGGTCATCCGCTGCATATCGGAGAGCGAACGCACGGACTTGTCGTTGATGTGGGTAATCACGAATCCCGGTCTTACCCGTGCCTTCGACAGAATACCGTTCGCCTTGATTGCCAGCACTTCCACACCGCCTCTGATCTCCAGTCGGCGACACAGACGCTCATCGGCCGTGGCGAACTTTCCGCCCAAAACTTCCATCACATCGACGTCGTCCCGCGTGAGGAGTTCCGTCTTACCTGCTTTATTACGCAAGGTCACCTCGATTTGTTTCATCGAACCCGACCTTTTTATCATTAATTTTACCTTGTCGGTGGGACGATGCTTGCCGATCTGCTCCTGCAGCGTCGCAGCCTCGTTCAACTCCACGCCATCGACCGAAAGAATCACATCTCCCTTGCGGATACCGGCCTGCGAGGCAGCGCCCCCTTCGGACACACTGGCGACATAAACGCCACCCAACTCCTCGATACCCGTTTCCTCGCCCATCTGATCGATGAAATTCTGATCTATGGGGCGGAATGCCAGACCCAACAGAGCCCGCTGCACGACGCCGTACTCCTTGAGATCCACGACCACCTTGCGGACGATCGTTTCGGGGACCGCGAACGAATAACCGACATAGCTGCCCGTCATCGTCTTGATTACGGTATTGATACCGACCAGTTCGCCGCGTGTATTGACCAACGCACCGCCCGAATTACCGGGATTGACGGCCGCATCCGTCTGGATAAACGACTCGATGCGGAATTCGCTCGGAATGACATCCAACTGACGCGCTTTGGCACTCACGATACCGGCCGTAATGGTCGATTGCAGGTTATAGGGCGATCCGATGGCCAGCACCCATTCGCCCAACCGGAGCGAATCCGAACTGCCGAAAGGCAACGTAGGCAGGTCCTCGGCCTCGATCTTCACCAGCGCCACATCCGTCGTGGGGTCGGTACCGATCACCTTGGCGTCGAACGTGCGGCCGTCGCTCAGCTTCACGCGAAGGCGCGTAGCCTCGTCCACCACATGGTTGTTGGTCACGATGTAACCGTCTGCGGAAATAATCACGCCGGATCCTCCGCCCCGACGCTCCTGTGTCGAAGGGCCGCGCCGGCCCTGCTGGGGAATACCGAAAAATTCGAAAAACGGATCGTACTGCCGCTCGGGAACTTCGATCTCCTGAACCACCTCGATATTCACGACGGCCTTGACAGCATTCTCGGCAGCATACGTAAGATCCGGATACTGCTCGGCCTGATACGAAGTGAAATGGGTTCCCGCCTGAGAAAAGGGGTCGTCAGACACTGCCCCGCTCTGCGGCGTAACAACATGCGTGCCGTTCTTTTCGGCCGGCGATAAAATACTCCAGGCGACGACACCGCCGGATGCGGCGCCTGCGGCAATCATACCTAATAACAACAATGCCTTTTTCATAATCCAATATCGAAATAATTTAACTGGTTTTATTACGGAGGCAATTTTATCTCATGGGCTGTTTCTGTTTGAGCGTTTCTATTTAGTTACAGAACGCCCAGAAAAGACGATTATTGTGTTTCCAGCTTTTAGACGTGTCGCGAAGCGAAAACTCCGCCGTCGGCACACAGAATAATTCACCCGGGCCCAAATCCTGAATCTGCCGACCTTGAACGTAACCCGATAGATACCAAGGCCCTATAAGACGGCACCTATTTTTCGCAAATAATATGGGGAATAAGTTTTTATTCCCCGTTTTTTATATTTACCTTTGCAGTCCTCGCCGATCGGCGGGGAATGTGGAAAGATTTGACTGATTGCAAACCACAATAAAAAATAGCTAAAACAGCTTTTTTATTCCAGCAGCCAATTTTTCCCCATTTTATACGTTTAACTTCCAAAAAAAATGTAAAATGGGATTTTTATTTACGTCGGAGTCCGTGTCCGAAGGACACCCCGACAAAGTTTCGGATCAGATTTCCGATGCCATTCTCGACGAATTCCTTCGTCACGACCCCAACTCCAAAGTAGCCTGCGAAACGCTCTGTACCACCGGTCTGGTTGTCGTCGCGGGCGAAGTGCGTTCGAGCGCCTACGTCGATATCCAGCACGTAACACGCCGCGTAATCAACCGTATCGGTTATACCAAAAGCGAATATCAGTTCGACGGTAATTCCTGCGGCGTGCTCTCCGCGATCCACGAACAGTCTCCGGACATCAACCAGGGTGTCGTACGCGAGGCCGAAGAAGAACAAGGCGCGGGCGATCAGGGCATCATGTTCGGCTATGCGTGCAACGAAACGCGCGAATACATGCCTGCGACGCTCATCCTCTCGCACGTCATTCTCAAGGAACTGGCCGTCATCCGCCGCGAAGGGCAGGTGATGACCTACCTGCGTCCCGACGCCAAGTCGCAGGTAACGATCGAATACGACGAACAGACGCACCGTCCGCTGCGCGTACATACCATCGTGGTTTCGACCCAGCACGACGATTTCATCCCCACGAGCAAGGGCGTCACCGAGAAGATGGCCGAAAAACGCATGCAGGAGAAGATCCGCGAGGACGTGCGCACGATCCTCATTCCACGCGTCAAGGCCCGTCTGGAACGCGCCAAGGATAAGTTGGCGCGACTGATCGGCGACGACTATATCCTGCACGTGAATCCCACGGGCAAGTTCGTCATCGGCGGCCCGCACGGAGATACGGGACTCACGGGCCGCAAGATCATCGTCGATAGCTACGGCGGACGCGGTGCCCACGGCGGCGGCGCCTTCTCGGGCAAGGACTCCTCGAAGGTGGACCGTTCGGCAGCTTACGCAGCCCGCTACATCGCCAAGAACATGGTGGCGGCCGGGATCGCGGACGAAATTCTCGTGGAGTTGAGCTATGCCATCGGGATCGCCGAACCGATCTCCGTCTTCGTCGATACGCACGGTGCGGTATGCAGCCGCAATCCGAAGCTCGCGGACATGACCGACGGGGAGATCGCCCGCCGTATCGCCAAGCTCTTCGACCTGCGTCCGGCGGCTATCGTGAAGAAATTCGGCCTCAAAAACCCGATCTTCGAAGCGACGGCATCCTACGGACATTTCGGCAACCGCCCCTACACCCGCAAGGAGAAAGTGTGGGAGGACGGCCGCGAGGTGGAACGCGAGATCGAATTCTTCGGCTGGGAAAAGCTCGATGCCGTCGATCTGATCAAGCAAGAGTTCGGACTATAACGCGACCGACCGCACAAGTAAAAAGTCCCCTTTTCGGGGACTTTTTGTTGTTAGCTCCCGATGGAATCGAACCACCGAATTCTTTCGGGCTTCTCAAACCGAAAAACAAACTTCGCGACGGTCGTTCCATGCAGGTCCCCGAACCGCCCGGCAATACACCGCGAGGGCCGTGAACTATTTGTTCACAGCCCTCGCAGCCTTTTAATATGATTCAATTAACCCAATAACATACGATCCCTGTTCCTCAACTCCGCCGTAATGTCCTTCATTTCGCCGTCCGTCACCCGGTAAAGCCGCTGGTTCGTCGAAGCGGAATCCAAGCCTCCCAAATGTGCGACATACGGTCCCAGCTTGATATAATCAAAACTGCGCGGGTCGATACCTGCGGCCAATTCAGAACGCCCCGAATACCAGCCTGTCTTCAGCCGGCCCTCGGTCGCAGCCCGCACACAGGCGCTCCAATGCGCGACATCGCCGGGCGCTGCATCGCCTCCCATAAAACAAACGCAGGTAATCGCATTTCCGTATCCCGACAACAAACTATTCAGCAAATTATCGTCCAGCGGCTCCCCGACCTCTTCCCACAGATGGGGACTGTGACACCCGGCGCACCGGTTCGGACACCCCGAAAGATTCAGAGCGAGGGTCACTTCGCCCGGAATCTCCTGGAACACCACATCAAAGCTGGCCAGGCGTAGCATAGTGACGACGCGCGGCCTCCTGCTGCCGAGCTTGAGAGAAGTTGCTGACACGCTTCATATAACCGATGATACGGGTCAGATAATCGAGATTCCTGCCGTTGCATTTCGGACACGCCTTGAGGTTGCGCTTGTCGATATGCCCGCAATCGTTGCAGACCGTATTCGGGATGTTGAACGTGAAATAGTTGCATCCCTCCTGCGAAGCCACGCGCAACAGGTGGCGGTACTGCTCCCGGCTCAAATGTTCCTGCAGGTTCATGTGCAGGGCCGAGCCGCCCGTGAGGTGCTCGATGTATTTGCGGCCGTGCAGTCGGAACTTGTCCACGATGTTGAGCGATTCGTCCTCGACGATGTAAAAATAGCTGTTGTAACAGTCGCGCCCCACCTTGTAGCCGTCGCGCTTGTCCCATTTGGCATGCTTCACTCCCACGTTCTCCGCCGGAATCATCTCGCAGTTGAACATCACCTCCTTCGAGCGGTACTTCTTGTTGTACTTTTCGATCATTCCGAGAATTTCCTGCGTAAAACGTTCGTAATCGGGATTGTCGTTGATCGGAATGCCGAGAAATTCGGCCGCTTCGACCAGTCCGTTCACACCGATAGTGAGGTACTGGCGCGACATATTGATATAGCCCGCATCGAACAGGGGCAGCATCCCCTTCGACTGCATGTATTTCAGGTTCTCGTTGTAGGCCAACTGCACCTTGTGCACCAGATCGACCACCTCCTCGAGGAAGAACTGATAGGGCATACCCTTACGTGCGGCGTACTGGATGCAACGGTTCAGGTTGATCGTCAGCACGCTCTTCGAGCCGGTCGATACGCCTCCGGCGCCGAGCGTGTAGCTGAACCCGTTGTCCGTAATTTCGTTGCGCAGGCGGCAGCAGCTCGAAAGCGAATCGGCATTGTCGCTCATGTAGGTAAAGAACGAATGTCCCTCGGCATACATTTCGGCCGTGAAATCGCCCCACTCCTTGTCCTTCACGTCACCGTTTTCCGTGAGTAAAGCCATCGTTTCGACCGGGAAGGTCAGCACGGTGCGGGTCCGTTCGCGGTTGAACCACTTCATGAAACGCTTTTGCAGCCAGCTGAGCGACTCCCAGTCGGGCTTGCTGCCGTCGGGGAAGAGGAAATTTCCGAACAGGCTCTCGAAATAGTAGCGGTCGTAGTAAGCCACGTTCCAGAACACGGCCTGGAAATTCCGCGCTCCGGTCGGCTGGTTGATCGAATAGACGATCTGTTCGAAACAATCGGTGATGACCTTGTCGATCGTGCGCCGTTTCTTCGAGAGATCGACCACCTCGTCCGCCCGTTTGAAATAGTCGGTGCCGTACTCCTGGCCGATAAAATAGTTCATATACATCAGAAATTCGGGTGTGGCGCAGGCGCCGCTGAGCATACTCGACACGATAAAAACCATATTCACGAAGCCGCCGCAGAATGACTTGAGGTTGGTCGGGGCTTTCGAATTGCCCCCGATCGAAATCGTTCCTCCGATGAGCCAGGGATACATCGTAATCGAAGCGCAATAGTTGGCCAGCGAAGTTTCGTCGTTTTTGTAGATGAAATGGTCGTTCAGCATTTCGATATACTTGTCCGCCAACTCCTTGCCGTACATCTCCTTGAGGCGGTCGGTGAGCATGCGGCGGTTCAGGCGGATGAAATTCGATTTGGGCAGCTCGCCGATGAGCGTAGCCATGTTCTTGTTCTCCACGTTGGCATTGGCGTCGAACTTGCTTCCTGTCGCGGCGTTCGAAGCATCGCAGTACTCCATGAGGAACTGCAACTTGTCGCGCACCTCCCGATCCTCGGTATGCCGCTGGCGATAAAGCATATAAGCCTTGGCTACCGTGTAGTAACGCTCGGCCATGAGCGCGACCTCCACCTGGTTCTGGATCTCCTCGACCGAGATGCCGTCGGTCACGCTGACCCGGCTCAGGATGTTGGTGATCACGTCCTGCGTAGCGAAACTCCCGACCGAAAGGAATGCCTTGGCGATCGCCCGCTGAATCTTCTCCATCGAAAACGCCTCCCGCGTTCCGTCCCTCTTGACAATGAATGTTTCCATAACGATTAAACTTCTCCTCAAATATTATATTATTATACTCATACTTTCAACGCTCGAATTCCCCACACCGATAACTCCACCGACGGAAATTCGGCCGATTCCGACCCGGCTCGACGGCAACAAATATCAGCCGCCGGGCTTTCTCCGCAGAAACACGACAAGCCGCACGTTCCGAGCCATACCGTACGCCTTCGTCGGTCATATCGGTTGTCGTCCGATCCGACGACTTTTTACCGACCCTTCGGAAAAACCGAAATACACCTCTTCTGAACGACGGATTCGCAGCGATCCGACCCGATACGACACAGGCAGGAATGGAATTTACAGAACCGGCAATAGATACGACGAAGCACCCGAAACCGTTCCGACGCTTTTCACCCGAAAGCAACGAATCTCGTCCCGGTACGGCAGGTCTTCTGACTTGTTCCGGACGGCACGCCTTCCCGGCCCGAACGGCCAGTGGCAGAGAGAATGTACCGCCCAAAAGAAACTTACAGCTACGGGGATAGTTCCTGACTTTCACAGGATTCCCTTTTAATCCCGGTGGATTCGCCCTCCACCTCGGGAACCGATACCGAAAACAAATATAGGGTTTAATCGCATTCGATGGTCCGCCCCTCCGGCATTTTATGGAAAAGTTATCAACAATAACAGGAAAAGGCCGCCCCGAGGCACTCTGTCCACGATCCGATTTGAAAGCCAAAAATACACCCGCCATCAGGAAATGTTCCGGACGAAGCCCGATACAGACCGCTGTCAGAATCAGGAAAAACGCTGTGATGACAATCACCAGCACCGCCTCTCTCACAGAGGGAAACAAACTATTTTTCATTCCTTGTCTTTCAGTAGTTTATAGCAATGCGCCAAGCGGGCAAATGCCGTCAAATTCGCCAATATGGCAATCACCGCCATAGGCACAATCAGTATCAGCATCGGGTCGAACAAGGTACAATCACCAAAGATACCGCAGAACATGGCACCGAGGGCAGTCAGCACAACGCGTTCGGGACGCTGCATGAAACCGACTTTACACTCCAGCCCCAAACCTTCGGCACGGGCACGCACGTAACTCACCATCAGCGAACCTATCAGCGCAATGAATGTAATGATGGAGCCCCACAAATAGCCTTGCAGCATCAGGTAATAGAAGATGCCGAACAATGTCACGAGCTCGCTGTAACGGTCGAGTACGGAGTCGTAGAGCGCACCGAAAGTAGAACTCATTTTACCCACGCGTGCCACACGTCCGTCCATCATGTCAAACAACCCGGCAAAGAGCACAATACCGCCTCCCCAGCCTACATAGGCCAGTTCACCACTCTTGTACACCCCGGCATACACAAACAAGGCAGCCGCCACGATATTCAGCACCAGCCCCGTAGTCGTAATAAAGTTAGGCGTAATGCCAATTCTAATCATACCATGCACCACAGGATTGATAATCTTGTATATCACCTGCTGCAACCAATCTCTATAATTCATATTCGTCTTTTTTGTTCTCTAAATAATGTTTCAGAAAGCCTTTTATATTGTGATTACGATAAACGAAAAAACGTTGCAGATGGTAGTTCCAAAAAAAAGCTACCAGCACTGCTACTATTATCTTTGACAGAATAAATACATTGTCTATATAATATCCCAACAGCCCATTGACCCATGTCATGCCCGTAAGCCACTCGGTCAGTGCAAAAGTGCCCCAGGTATTCAGTATAATGCTGCCTCCCCAGACAAAGAGATATTTCACGGCAACATGCGTTTTCTTACAGTCTTCGGCATGGAACACCCATCCGTAATTAATGGCACAGTTTACAATGCCTCCTACCACGGAACCCGTGAATGTGGCATAAAGATAAAAAACAGCAAAAGCCTTTACCAGAAGTGCTGTCGGTGTCCCGCGGGGAGACATAAACCCGGGCGTTCCCTGCCATAAAACGACAGCATCCTCTGCCGGTTCAGCTACAAATAACCGGACAAACAAATGACACAACTGCAGACAAAATAAACAAAAAGCCTTCGCGCCGCATAGCATGAGG
>ENA-OQQW01001999-OQQW01001999.1-human-gut-metagenome-genome-assembly--contig:-NODE-1999-length-11140-cov-3.158232_pt1 | contig 11140 bp, 8 predicted proteins | sample MGYA00243234_ERZ505098 | MGnify/ENA primary metagenome ERZ505098 (study PRJEB26097, sample SAMN02712086) | human gut metagenome | biome: Gut microbiome | host: Homo sapiens | place: Denmark: Copenhagen... | reverse complement strand
GGAGTTCAGACGTGTGCTCTTCCGATCTCGGTGACGGCATCGTTCTCCGTATCACGCGCCGTAAGAAAGATAATAGGTATATCACGAGTCTCCCGCACTTGCTTGAGCATCTTGGCCATCTTAAAACCAGAGATTTCTCCCATCATGACGTCCAACAACAGAAGGTGGAACTTGGTCAGATCCATCTTAAGTGCTTCTTCGGCTGAATTGGCCGTTTCTACTTCGTACCCCTCATTCTCCAGATTGAACTTCAGGATGTCGCACAAATCTTCTTCATCGTCCACCACGAGAATCCTGTAATTTGTATTCATCAGACTTACCGCTTTAAATTATTATTTTCCGACTGCAAAATTACAAGTTAGTTGTTGCACGAATATGAAACCTGTGTTACAATACCGTTACAATACCTTTTTCTTGTTGGAACCTGCGGCATGCACGAACCCAATGACGCATGTGACCGATTATTTCCTGTGTCTCTTGCAAAGTACTCATATAAAGATATTCAATCTTCAGATTGTCCATATCCCCCTTGCGTATGCGGTCTTGCTGAATCTTGCGGAGCTGGGACAACTGGGCTTTCATCTCGTCTCCAAACTGCCGAACCTGCAACGCATTATCGTAATTATTCGTCTCTATCATGCCGGCAATGACATTCATCAACCTTTCCACCCCTTCCCGAATCGGCATGAATTCTTTCACGTATTCCTCGGGCATGGGATTGAAATTATTGTCCACATGTTCCAATGAAGGCTCACACATACGCTTCAGGCAGTACAAACTCTGTTCGCAACTGTTACATGCCAAATGGAACCATGTATCTTTTTCAACAGCTTGCAGCGGGTCTATTTTACGTAATCCCACCAGTTCTTTCCGACGGATTACCTTCCAATTCTTCCGCTCATCCTCCAAATGGTTCAAAGTCCGTCGCAACACTTTGACATCCTCGGCAATCAAACCGGAAGTAGTCTGCATATAAGCTTCCGATATATACTTCACCATCTTCGACTGATAAGCACTGATATGCCGGTTCAATAATACCCAAGCTTCATCCTTATCATTGGTTTGTGCCAATTCCGTGAAAATCTCATCCCGCTGTACTGCCGCCATCTTCTTCTTATAACTGCGATTATTCTGAATAAGCATGAACACGACTACAACAATGAGCAATACCATAGCCACCACTCCACCGAAATGTACAAACAACGTCACGATGAAACACAGGAAGAAAGCCGCACCGGCCGTCATAAACCATCCGCCAATCACAGAAATCACACCGGTCACGCGGAACACGGCACTCTCGCGTCCCCATGCACGGTCGGCCAATGACGAACCCATGCCCACCATAAACGCCACGTATGTGGTAGACAACGGAAGTTTCAGAGACGTACCCACTACGATCAACAAGCCGGCCAACACCAAATTCACGGAAGCGCGTACCAAATCGAACGCCGCACCATTCGGAATAATAGCCTCATCCTGATTGAAACGTGAATTGATCCATTTCCTCATCCATGCAGGAATATGGTCTACCACATACTCGTTGCTGTTAATCACGCTCCTCACCAACCGACGGGCAAAACGGGAAGAACCGAACATTTCGTCGCCGGCTGTCTGACGGGACAAGTCGACAGAAGTCTTTACCACATTCTGCGCCTTCTTCGATGTCATCAAAGCAATCGTCATCACGACTCCAGCCCCGATAAGAAAAAAGACAGATGTTCCCGCTGGTTCATTCAGCACGCCCATCATGTGAGTGGCCGGATTCGCCCCCGGAGTAGCCATGAAATCCTGATAAGAAGAAAAACCGGCCAACGTCACACCGATGAAATTCACCAGGTCATTCCCGGCAAAGGCCATGGCTAATGAGAATGTTCCAAAAAGCACTATAATCTTGAAAACATTGACCTTACACCAATGCAGGACTTGCATCAGTACCGTAAATCCGATAATAAAAGAAATCAATATCGCATGCGTGTTGTCAGCAATCCAAACTTTAATATCGGAGGTCATAAACGAAGCACTGCCGAAACCTTTTACCAATAAGAAATAAGCAATGGAAGTAATGGAAAGCCCTCCGAACAAACCTATGGTATATTTAAGATGCTTGGTATAGTGAAAAGTAAAAATAAGGCGGGAAATCCATTGCACCAACATTCCGAAAACAAAAGCAATGGCGACAGAAAGGAAAATGGCCAAAATCACCGTAAAGGCTTTATCCGTATTAATCAAGCCGGCATAGGTAAGCGAGGAATCATGAAGCATCTTCACCAAAGCCAAGGCCGTACTACCACCTAATAACTCGAAAACCATCGACACCGTGGTGGAGGTGGGCATTCCCAATGTATTGAATATATCGAGCAGAATCACATCAGAAGCAACCACTGCCAAAAAGACGCACATCAACTCTTCGAAAGTAAAGAACTCGGGGTGAAAAATGCCATGCCGCGCAATGTCCATCATGCCGTCGCTCGTCGTGGCTCCCACAAAGATACCCACTGCCGCAATTATCAGAATGGTCTTGAAACGCGCAACTTTTGAACCGATGGCCGAACCTAAAAAGTTCACGGCATCATTACTGACCCCCACAAACAAATCAAAAGTGGAAAGGGCAAACAGGAATATGACTATTCCCAAATAAACAAGCTCCATACGATTACTTCATATTTGATTCTGTGACAAAGATAAGCATTTTCCCTTTTGCGACAATTATATTCCTATAACATTTTTCACAAGAATGCAACACAAATGTATTGCCGTCGTAATACACATTTATTCAAAACGAATAGACCGAGCCGGATGGATACGGGAAACCAAGAAACTCGGAACGATAAGCGACAACACGCATATCACCAAAGTAGCCGCATTGATAGCCAGTACATACCCGAGATTGAACAAGACCGGTACCGAATCCACATAGTATATCGACGCATCCAAACGGAATACTCCTGTATAATGCTGAAGAACCACTATGCCTATTCCTATTATATTTCCCCAAAGCAATCCTTTCCCCATGACGAACACGGCAAAATACAAGAAAATATGACGGATACCACGGTTAGTCGCTCCTAACGCTTTCATGATTCCGATAAAGTTAGTACGTTCCAATATAATAATGAGCAAACCGGAAATCATCGTAAACCCGGCTACAGATACCATCAGAGCCAAAATGACCCACACATTGACGTCCAAAAGGCTGAGCCAGGCAAATATCTGAGGATAAAGTTCCTGTATCGTCATTGTCACATACGAACCGCCGTAAGCGTCTGTCTTTCGGTTTACCAGCTTAATCAATGCACCGGAGACTTCGTCCACACGGTTCAAGTCCTTTACTGAGATTTCTATTCCGCTATACTGATCCGGAGCCCACGCATTCAAACGGTTGCAAGTATAAAGGTCCGTAAAGACCAAAGCTTTGTCGAACTCCGTCAAATGCGTACAATAAATACCCGACACCGTAAAACGACGGGTACGCACGGAGTTCTCGAAGAAATAGGCAAAGACCTTAGAGCCGACTTCCAAATGCAATTCATCGGCTATCTGCCGGGATATGACGATCCGGTTGGAAGCCACCGTATCGGAAAAAGACGGCAGTTCCCCCTCTTCCATGTGGGCTTTCAGGAAAGACGCATCGAATTCCACCCCCACGCCATGCAAAAGAATACCTTTGAAATCGGCATCCGTCTTGAGTATTCCCTCCTTATTGCAGAAACGTTGCACATGCGCCACCCCTTTCATGTCCCCGACCTCCTTCATCAAAGCAGGGGGCACCGCAATAGGCTGCGGGGAATTTGTCGTGACCGACGCATAGTTTTGAATCTGTATATGAGAACCGAATCCGACGACTTTCGAACTGATTTCCTGTTTGAAGCCCAGCACCACGCACACCGAAATAATCATCACGGCCAAACCGACAGCCACTCCGGACGTAGCTATCAATATGGCCGGACGCGATACTTTTTTCACATCGCCGTGCTCACGGAACAGCTTTCGGGCTATAAACAGATTGAAATTCATTCCTCTTGCCGTCTTATTCTGCCACACGGCCGGGATATGCCTCCAATGCTTTGCGCAACACGAAAAGGGCACGTATCAGATCTTCTTTCTTCAACACGTAAGCTATGCGCACCTCGTTCTTACCCGAACCGGGCGTAGTGTAGAATCCTGCGGCCGGAGCCATCATCACGGTCTCCCCCTCATAATCAAAGTCTTTCAAACACCAGGCACAAAACTCCTCCGCATCGTCCACCGGGAGCTTGGCCACCGTATAGAAAGCTCCCATGGGGATGGGAGAATACACTCCGGGGATACGGTTCAGCCCGTCAATCAGACATTTGCGCCGCTCCACATATTCGTCATACACCTCGCGTCCGTACTCTTCCGGCTCGTCGAGCGAAGCCTCCGCCGCAATCTGTCCGATCAAGGGAGGGCTTAAACGGGCCTGGCAAAATTTCATCACGGCTTTGCGGACCTCTACATTCTTCGTAATCAACGCACCGATACGTATGCCGCACTCGCTATATCGCTTGGACACGGAATCTATCAGCACCACATTGTTTTCTATCCCCTCCAAGTGGCAAGCCGAGATGTACGGAGAACCGGTATAGATAAACTCGCGGTACACTTCATCCGAAAAAAGATACAAATCGTACTTCTTCACCAAGTCGCGAATCTGGTTCATCTCACGGCGCGTATAGAGGTATCCCGTGGGGTTGTTCGGATTGCAAATCAGAATGGCCCGCGTACGTTCGTTAATCAACTCCTCGAACTTCTCGACCTTCGGCAACGAAAATCCTTCTTCTATCGTAGTGGATATCGTACGGATGACCGCTCCCGCCGAAATGGCAAATGCCATGTAATTGGCGTATGCCGGTTCGGGAACGATGATTTCGTCGCCCGGATTCAGACAGGACAAAAAGGCGAACAGCACGGCCTCCGAACCTCCTGACGTGATGATGATGTCGTCCGCCGTAAGATTGATATGATATTTGGCATAATATCCGACCAACTTTTCCCGGTAACTCAAATATCCCTGGCTCGGGCTGTATTCCAAAACCGTCCGGTCTATGTGACGGATGGCATCTATGGCCGCTCGCGGAGTCGGCAAATCAGGCTGGCCGATATTCAAATGGTACACATGTATCCCTCTATTTTTAGCCTCGAAGGCCAACGGAGCCAACTTGCGAATCGGCGACTCCGGCATTTCCTGACCGCGAACGGATATTTTAGGCATGTCTTTTCTTTTTTGTTTTTATTTGTTCGAAATTCATGCAAAGATAGCATTTCAACATAAAATGAGCAACAAATCAGCCTATAAAATAGTGCGGTAGAAATTTAATGGAGATTCCCGTGAAGAATATGACAACACGTGCGGCCGGCAACGGACGGATTCACAGAATAGGCCGAGGGGAAGCAAAACGTCCCGCTTGACAATATGGTACCCGTTTCCTTCTTCTATGTACATTTTAACAGTTTGACAAACCGGACGTCCGTCAACAAAAAAAGGCAACCCTAAGGTTGCCTTCTGTACGCCCTCAGGGATTCGAACCCTGGACCCATTGATTAAGAGTCAATTGCTCTACCAACTGAGCTAAGGACGCATCATCTTTGATTTTGCGAGTGCAAAGGTAGAGCTTTTTATTTAACCCTCCAAACTTTCACCCCTCTTTTTCTCATTTTTTTTCCAATTCGTAAATTTCGGAAGGAATACGGCGCTTCAATACTTCCAGTTCAAAGTCCTTTCCTGCGACAATCCCTACGGAACGGAGGCAGGTATCGACCGTTTTTCGCGCCAGTTCCGGATGATTGTTCTCTTCGCTGATATGACACAACCATACATGCCGAAGCCTGTCCGTAATATGCTCCGCCAGCAGTTGCGCCGCAGCCTTATTGCTCAAATGTCCGTAATCGCCGCTAATCCGCCCTTTCAGATAAGCCGGATACGGCCCCATCATCAGCATGTCTTCGTCATGGTTGGCCTCCAGTACCAGATAATTCGCCCGGGCGATGTAGCCGCCGAACTGTTCTGTCACGTGTCCGGCATCCGTAATGAGGCAGAAGTTGACTTCTCCGTATTGCACGCTATAGCCCACATTGTCCGTACTGTCATGAGGTACATCGAAAGGCGTAATTTCAAAACGGTCCAGCTTCAAGGTCTGCCCCTTCTCCAAGAAATGTATGTTTTCTGCTTTCAATTTCGGATTTGCACAATAATTACGCTTGATTCCGTCGTGTACAAGTTCGGTGGCATAGACCGGAAGCCCATACTCATTCGCCAAGCTCCCGACAGCTTTGATGTGGTCTGCATGGTCATGCGTAATCAACACGGCCTTTATTTGTTTCAAGGAAAGCCCGTAAGTATGAAAATGTTTTTTCAGTGTTCGTATCCCAATTCCGGCATCAATCAATATCCCATAATTTTCTGAGAAGAGGAAGTAGCTGTTTCCGCTACTGCCGCTCCCCAGACAAATAAACTTCAGCATATCCGTATTTTTGTTTATGCAAATATACGAAAACATGAAAGAACGGGCAAATATTTCTTTCCTGCCCTTCTGCCTTACCAACTCAATTTAATGAATTTGCTCTCCCACGGGTTAAATTCCGCTTCGTCCCTCCCGCCGACAGACCTTCCCGTCACGTCGCAAACCGTCACCTTCCGTATCTTCACCTCATCGGAAGTCACAGCAAACACTGCCGGCCGACCGTCCGTTTCACGCAAATGCAGCATCACGGCACGTTCTCCCTCCACAGGAGCCATGTTGACCAGCAAAAGGTTATCCGGGCGAAGTGTGAGAAAGGTGCCGCAAGAGGGTGCATCCTTGTCCTCACGGTCGCCGGCCTGAAGTACCCGGGCCAGGAAAGGAATCCGGTTTTCCCATGCAAAGCGCGTGGCAAATCCGGCTGTCGTGTCCGCCGACGAAGTGATGAAATAACTCCACTGCAAACCTCCGGTCTGGTCTGCGTTAAAATTGGTCGTCCAATAGTTATTCATCGGCCAGGAATACATATTGGTGGTCTGGGGCACGGCTCCGGCCTGATAGCGTCCGGTATTGATGGCACCGAACTGCATCAGGGGGATTTCAGGGCTTCCCATTACAACCTGAACGTCCGAACTGCGTGCCGCCGCAAAATTCTGCACGGTGTACCAATCGTTCGACGAACCGGGAATCTGGTCAACACCGGCTTCGATATTTCCGCCGGGCACGTCCAGAAAGATTCTACCGTCCTCTATCTGGTACGGGAAAGACACATATACGGCTTCCGGTTCCGTCTCTGTTTTTTTACGCAAACTGTAAACCACTTCTATCTTTTTCTCTACCTTATATATATGATACTCCACCGTTAGATTATCATGCCCCATCCCGGCTGCCGTCTCTCCCTTGAAACGGTAAGTATCCCATATAGCCCCTTCCTCGTAAGCCTCGAAACGCATTTTCTCCGGATGCCTGCGCGTAAAGCGCGGGTACGTATATCGCTCCAAAGCACCCCGGTCGTCTATCGTCTCATAAATGAATTCTCCCAACTCCCATTCCGCACTCTCCGTCAACAACTGCCGTTGCAGGTCTTTATCGTAAAGCCGGGAAATGGTGCCCCGTTGCAGATTGAAATCAAGACCATACCACTCATTCTCTACATGCGTACCGGACAAACTTCCTGCGGACGCTCCGGACGGCCGCGGCTCGTCCTTCACGTCTATGCGATACCGGGCGAAGCCCAAAGCCGGCACGTCCCGAACATAAATATACCAATACGTTCCGTCCGAACGGCTCTCACCGGCCTGAGCAGGAACGCTACGTCCCGACGCATCCGTAATCTCAAAAGCTTTGTCGCGCGGCAAAAGCTGATGGTCTACATACACCTTGGCTATTCCGCTATAGCTCCAGTTCAATGTATTGAAAACCAATACGGAAGGCTCATCCGTTTTCGGAATGAAAGACTGCAAAAGCCCCATCACCGTTTCGCCCAGCAACCCGGCGTGCCGGTAAGCCTCCCACGCATACGACTGTTTCAGCGAGCGTTGCTCCCACGTCTCCCGGCCATACGGGTCACGCACACTCTCGCAATACCCGAACGTATGCTCATCATAGAAAAGCAGGGCTTCGTTCATGCCACTCACCTTCCCCATCACCCCGTGGGGCAACTCGGCTCCGGCCAGTTTTGCCAAAGCCAAACCGCCTTGCCCGGCAATCGCATGGGAATGGGTAGTACGGGAAACAGCCGCTTCGCGTGCTCCGGAAGCAAAACCATCCGTCCACCAGTCCGGCCACGCTCCCCGAATGACAGGTATCCGCCCGGCATAATCACGCTCCACGGTCTTGATAAAGTCCGTAGCGACTGCCGAACGTAATTTAGGCCATTCGTACTTTTCATTCCAACGTTTCACCATCTCGCAACTCCGGGTGGAAGGAGGAGCATTATCGGTCAGATACCCGGAATGCTGAATGGCACAAATGTCATACGGGTATCCCTTAGCTTCCAGTTGCCCCAGATAATCCCACACGCATTGCTCGAACTTTGTGAAATCATCAGGGTTGTGCACACCCCAATAGTTCCCCTGATGGTAATGTTCCGCACGGTAAGCCAGGATTTTTTTCCCCGATGGCGACTCCCACCAAAATACCGTGGGCTTATCGAAGCATATCAATGCCCGATGCCCATGCGTCCCCATATTCAGGTACTTCACTCCTGCGTCGGCAAAATATTCACTGAAACACCAGGCTATTCCGTTTACATCATCTTGCATGGCCAAGTCTGTCCGTAACCCTTCCTCCCGGAACAACTTCAACGGAGCCAAGGATGCAGCCAAGGTCTGTTCGTCCGGCAACTCATCAAAATTCAGGTACATGGCACCCAACTCAATTCGCCCTTCTTTCACCCTGCGTTTCAAACGTTCGACCTGGGAAGCCGGACGATTTTTCAAATACTCTTTCACGGGCCAAGACACCTCGCAAGTCCATCGGAACCGCTCGTCATCCGGATAATGATCCGTGGCATCACAATAATCCAAAGCATAATCTATGTAACGCAAATGTTCTGCCAAAATCTCCATCTGCGAACGAGTATAGCCGATGTCCGTATGTGTATGCTGCACCAGATTCATCTGCCAATGCCGGGCTACCGGTACTTTTATTTCATCCGAAGCCAAAGACACCTGTCCGGTGCGTAAAGACAACGGCAATGTACGGTCCACGCCAGCGTCAGGAATATCAAATACAAAATGATTTTCCCCCTTTTCCAAACGGACATGCTGCACCAACCTGCCCAACGCCAATTCCGCCTCTGTGACCTGTCCGTCATAGCCTACCGTCACAGCCACCCGGCGGACCGGACCTGAAGAAGATTTATACACAGCCGGATACAGCTTCGCCTGAAGCACCGGAGACGCTGCGGAACAAACCGAATGAAAAGCCGCCCCCCAAAAGAGCATCCCCAAAAACAAATTCTGTAATCTCATAGTGATTTATTGTGATTAAATAGTTAGGATTCGTCAAAAATGTTTCTCCTTTTCATTGGCCATCGCCGGAAAAGACATATATTTGCGTTGTAAAATTACGAAATCAGACGGTGAGGCCAAACGGTACTTCACTGAAAGACGTAAAAGCATTAAAAAATGACGAAAAGGAAAAGGTGGCCTCTGGTTTTATGCCTGCTTACAGGATTAGGAGCAGCCGGATGCACCAACAAAGAAGAGGAACAAGTAAACAGCAGGGCTAAGGAATTTGCGGAAAATTATTTCAACCTGCGTTTCGACAAAGCATACGGGAATTGTACCGAGGATTCCCGTAAATGGATGGCTTTCCGCGCGTCGAACATCACCGAACACGACCTCGAAGCCGTACGGTCTGCCCCGGAAGAAGCATACGTAAGTTCAACAGAATGCCAACAAATCAACGACAGCACGGCACTCGTACGTTGCATCGTTTGCCAAGCACTTGCCGCCGATTCGTTGGAACAGCAAAAAGGCCGTATTGTTCCGGAAGCCGCATATCTCATCCCTTTACGGAAAGAAGGCCGCCGATGGCTTGTCAGAATGGAAGGCCCACTGCAAAATGCAAAGTGAAATCCCGCTTAAAGTCCGGATGAATAATCGGGTAATGATGACGGACATCATCATACGCCGGATGAATGGCTTTCATACCTCCGTCCAGACGTAAGATGAAATAATCGAAATTCAAACGGAATCCCAATCCGTAAGACACGGCTATCTCCCGCCAGAAACTCCGCATGCGGAACTGTCCGCCGGGCTGCTCGGCATAGTCGCGGATAGTCCAGATATTGCCGGCGTCTACAAAAAATGCCCCATGCAATTTCCAGAACAGATAGGTACGGTATTCCGCATTGAGGTCCAATTTGATGTCACCGGTCTGATTGATAAAGTCTATACGTCCGTCTCCCCCGGTAAAACGTCCGGGTCCCAATTCCCTGACCGACCACCCTCGCACACTGTTGGCTCCTCCGCTGAAATACCTTTTCTCGTAAGGCAGGATGGTAGAGTTTCCGTATGGATAGGCTACCCCTACGCCAAAATGCAAAGCCAACGAGTTACGGTCGTCGAAACGGAAGCTCTTGCTGATGTCGAAATCTCCTTTCAAATACTGTGCATACGCTATATTGAACAATGTATATTGCCCTTGGTCGTTCCGGTTGGCCCCAAAGAGATTAGAGAAACCATACAGTACATTGCCGGCCGACTCCACATTAAAACGGATGCCCAAGGCATTGCTACCGTAATCCACAATACTCGTTGCGTTGCGTTGCGAATTATAGGTAAAACTATAGCCTAACCTCATGATAAAAAGATTTTCGTAATTGTAACGCAGGATAGCATTCCGGTCGGTTTCGTCTTCCAGGTAATCCTTACGGAAAGTTTCGGAAATCCAAGGCATGAACACGTAGTTCAAGTCTATCAGGTCGATACGGTGGCGGAGCAAACCATTCGGGCTTTGCCAACGGTAACGCAGAGCTGAAGTCAAAACACGCCGATGAAACTCAGGACGGTTTTGGGAATCATATAATAATGAGATCTCCGAAGTGGCACGCATCAACCCACGGTCGCGGCCATTGAAGCGAAACAACCTGAAATTAGGGAATGTCAGATCGGAAGAGCACACGTCTGAACTCCAGTCACAGCGCTAGATCTCGT